>Ga0315904_10000335_pt1 | contig 75118 bp, 72 predicted proteins | sample LakEriMetagenome_6_FD_203529 | JGI IMG/M metagenome (GOLD analysis project Ga0315904, IMG submission 203529) | Freshwater fungal communities from buoy surface, Lake Erie, Ohio, United States - Buoy 12 MA120 | ecosystem: Environmental > Aquatic > Freshwater > Lake | place: USA: Lake Erie, Ohio...
TACATCCGCTGGTATAACGAAAAGCGCATCAAGATTTCCCTTGGCTCACTGAGTCCCTTCGAATACCGAGAAAGCCTCGGATTCACGGCATAAACCAGTCCAAGTTATTCGCCGCACCCCCCCTGTGCCGATTGAATTTTGACCAGGGGACGGAAGCCGTTCTGTGAAGGACGGCTGTGGATAAGCGTAGAGGTGTTCGGGGTGGGGAGCCTCCTGCGTTGAATTGGCGGGGTTGCCTTTGGCGCTCTGGGGCGCAGCGGCGTAGGGCGCCTGGCGAAGCCTGGCGCCTGTAGCCGGTGTGCCCCAGAACACGGCGCCGATTCAGGCGTCTGGTTCAGGCGACTCAGCAGCGCCGGCCGGGTCGCGGTAGCCGGTGAAGGCAAACGAGTGGCAGCCCTTCAACCAGCCGTGGCCGGCATTGCCGCGCCCCCGTCTGCGACTGGTCTGCATGAAAGTGTGAGCGCCCCCCAGTCGCCGGCGGTCATGGAGTATTCGGGTGTGCAACAATCTACGGCATCGAGCGGGACCGGTCCTTGCAGGGGCCGCGCGCCGGCCTGATCCGCTCACACTCCTCCTCCAGTCACCCGACGCATGAAAATCATCCGCAGCAGGGAATTCACCGCAGACCAGGCATGGGGCGCGATCGATGTCGCGAACATGAACGGCATCACCACGCGGATTCACTGGACCGACAAGCCGTACAAGTGGCATGTCAACGACGGTGAGGAAGTTTTTGCGGTGCTCGACGGGAAGGTGGACATGCACTACCGGCAAGACGGCCGGGAGCACGTGGTTTCCCTTGCTGTTGGCGATGTGTTCTTCGCCGGGGTCGGCTGCGAGCATGTGGCCCACCCGCAGGGCGCAGCCCGCATCCTGGTCGTTGAGACCGAGGGAAGCGTCTGATCCTTCGCGCGGTCGCCGGCTTTCTCCAAAAGGCCAACGATCGGCCTCGGCGCGAAACGCTGCCGCATGTCCGACAACTTGTGCAATGTCGGACCCTGTCGATTCCATCGTGGCCCCGGTGATCGGGCGCAGGCCGTGCCTTACGAGGCCGGCGCGCCGCGCGCCTTCCGCGCGCCGCCCGCAGCGCCCACGCCGCCGCGGGCGGCCGCCGGCGCGCTTGCGGCCGCCGGCGCGCTTGCGGCCGCATAGATGACCCAGCGGTTGCGCCCGGCGCGCTTGGCTGCATACATGGCCTGGTCGGCGCGCAGCAGCAGCGTGGCGGGATCCTCGCCGTGTTCCGGAAAGATCGCGATACCCAGGCTGCAGCTGATATCGACCAACGGAGCGCCCGGCGCATCGCCCAGCGCGCAGGGCCGGGCCACCTGCGCCAGCACCTTGGCGGCGAGCGACTGCACATGCTGCCGGTCTTCGAGCCCGGACAGCAGCAGCACGAACTCGTCGCCGCCCTGCCTGCATACCGTGTCGGAGGAGCGCAGCACCGCCTCGAGCCGCGATGCGACCGCCTTGAGCAGCACGTCGCCGGCGTCATGGCCGTGGGTATCGTTAATGTCCTTGAAATGATCCAGGTCCAGAAAGGCCACGGCGAACTGCCCGCCGTGGCGGCCGTGCTGGACGCACAGGCGCTCCAGCCGGTCGTTGAGCAGCACCCGGTTGGGCAGGCCGGTCAGCGCGTCATGCTCGGCGAAGTGGCTGAGGGCCGCCAGGCGCTTCTTCTCGGTCACATCCTCCACCACGGCAAGCTGGCGCACCGCCCTGCCCTGCCGGTCGGTCTCCATGATGGAAGACATCACCACGTCGATCACGCCGCCGTCGGCGCGCACCATCTGCAGTTCCGATACGGCGGGACCGTCTTCCCCGCGATGCGGCGCGCCCGCCAGGCGGGCGAACTCGGCCGCCGAATCCGGCGTCAGGAAGTCGCTGACCGGTCGCCCCAGCACCTCGTGCTCGGCGAAGCCGAGGGTGCGCAGCCACTGCTGGCTCACATTGATGATGCGGCCGTCGGCATCCAGCGAATGCAGCATCGCGGGGGTCTGGGTATACAGCGAGCTCAGGCGCGCCTCGCTGGCGCGGAGGCGGTCGAACATGTCGCGCCGGCTGTCCACCATGGCGGCCAGGAATACGCCCGGCAGCAGCGTGGCCAGCATCGCGCCGTAGAAGAGGCTGTCGCTCCACCACGCCGAGGAAGGCGGCAGCAGCAGGATGCCGGAGCCCACCAGCAGGCCGATCAGGACGGCCACCAGCGGCGTGCCGACGGCGGCCAGTGTCAGGCCGCCGACGGCGGCCAGGAGCCCCAGCCCCGCCGCGATCACCACGAACGGCTGGGGCAGCGTGCTGGCGGCCACCAGGGTGATCCCGACGGCCAGCAGCAACAGGCCCTGGTTTCGCAGGCTGGCCAGGGTCTCCTGGAGATGCCGCGTGCCCTCCAGCCAGACTGACAGGGCCAATGGAAGCACCGTCACGTTGCCGATCAGGCTGCCGGCCAGCCAGGTGAGCCAGACCCGGCTGAACTCGCCCGCCTCGGGGCGCGCCACCAGCACGGCCCCCAGCAGGGCGCTCATCAGCGCGGGCAGGAAGGACCCGAGCGCGAACAGAACCACCAGGCGCGAGGGATGCTGGAGGTCGTCCAGGCGCACGCGGGTGCCCGCCAGCAGCACGGCCGCCAGCAGCATCTCCATGCAGTTGCCGGGCACGAAGGACGCAGCCGCGCGCCATACCGCCCAATCGAGCGCCCCGGTCGGCAGCGTGACGGCGACATTGGCCAGCAGGTTGGCCAGGCCCAGCGCCGCGAGCAGCGCGGGCCACTGCGCGCGCCGCACGGCCAGCAGCGCCACCGCCCCCGCCGGGTTGGCAAACCACAGCATCGCGATCTGCCCGGGGCGTGCCGCCAGTTCGAGCGACAGCACCGAAAGCAGGCCGTAGAGCAGCGCGCAGCCGGCGATCCAGGCGCCCGAGCGCGGGCCGCTGTCCGGCACGGCGGCGCTCATGCGGCGGCCCTGCCGCGCTGGCGCAGGAAGATGCCCACGAGAATGAGCACGGCCAATGCGCCCAGCAGCAGCCCCGTCCACCGCAGCAGGCTGCGCCGCCGGTCCTCGTAGTGCAGGGCCGAGGCGTCGATCCAGCGGCTGACGATCCGCTGGCGCGTGCCGTCATCGAGGCGCTGCAGCCCGGCTTCGAGCTGCCGCCCCAGCTGGGGCAAGGACTTGCGGTAGGCAAAGCTCAGCGGGTAGTCGAAACCCACCGCCTCGGAGACCTGCACCCCCTTCACCTGCTTTCGCCGCAGGAGATGGCTGACGCTGGCGATGTCGGCCACCACCGCCTGGTAGTGCCCCGCCATCAGGCCCTGCAGGGCGCTCAGGTCGTCGGGCACCGCCTGCCAGTCCACCTGGGGATGGGCCTGGCGGACGAAGGCCTCGACCGCATAGCCCTTGCCCACCGCCACGCGCTGGCCGCGCAAATCCTTGAGCGTGGCGGGGCTCACGCTCTGGCGCACCACCAGCACCGCCGGCACCTGCACATACGGGGAGGTGAAGGCCAGGTAGGCCGAGCGTTCCGGCGTGGGCCGCAGTGACGAGATCAGGTCCACCTCGCCGCGCCTGGCGGCCTCCAGGATCGCCGCCAGCGGCTGCGCCGGCAGCATCAGTACCGGCGAATCCAGGCCGGACTTGACAGCCTCCAGGATGTCGATCGAGAGGCCTTCCACCCGGCCTTCGGCCGTCTGGTAGACGAACGGACCGTAGTCCTTTTCCGGCGCGAAGCGGATCTCGCCTGCGGCGAGCGCCGCGCCCATACGGCACGCAAGCAGCACAGCAAGCAGCGGGGCGATGAGCAGGGCCGGCAGCGATTTCGGCGGGCAGGCAGAAGAGGCCATGGTCATCCAAGTCTACCGCGTGTGCGCCGGCCCGCAGCGCCACCCGCGCTCAGGGCGCCAGGTCGAACACCAGCACCTCGGCGTCGGCGCCGTTGGCCAGCACCAGGGAGCGCTCGCCGGCGATTTTCAGCGCATCGCCCGCATCCAGGCGCAGCCTGCCGCGCTTGTCGGCCGCCGGGACGGTTTTCTGCTCGTAGCCGGGCGCGATTCCGGTCACGTTCGGCTGAATCCAGATCTGCAGGAATTGGGTGGTCTGCTCGTCCGAGTGGTTGAACTCGCTGTGCATGACGCCGGCGCCCGCGCTCATGCGCTGCACATCGCCGGGCGGAATGCCCTTGACGTTGCCCATGCTGTCCTGGTGGGCCCGTTCGCCGGACAGCACGTAGCTGATGATCTCCATGTCGCGATGGCCGTGCCGGCCGAAGCCGGTGCCCTTCTCGATGCGGTCCTCGTTGATGACCAGCAGGTTGCCCCAGCCCATGTGCGCCGGGTCGCGGTAGCCCGCGAAGGAAAACGAGTGGTAGCTCTTCAACCAGCGGTGGTCGGCGTAGCCGCGCTCCTGCGATCTGCGGATGGTTTGCATGAATCAATCCCCGGGGACTGGGAGCGCAAATTGCGCGATGGCAGAGCAAGCTCTAAGGTTAGGGAAATTGACGTCATCTTTCAGTTTTTTTGAATCAAACGACCGCAGTCGGCTGCCCTACACGATGCGCTCGCTCACTTGATCCGGTTGCGTTCCATATAGGCCCGCTCCAGCCTGACACGGGCATCGAAAACCCGCTGCTCCAGACCCGCGATGCGATTGAAATACGCCTCGTTGAAACGTCGACCGGTTCGCTCGCCAGCCTGCGGCGCCAGACCGTTTTCGAGCGCACGTTGCGCCTCGGCCAGCATGCGGCTGCCCAGGCGAATCTCCTGATCGTTGCGGTCAAGCGATTCGGTGCGCTCGCGCAGCCGAACACGTAGCGCTTCGGCTTCGCGCGCGATAGCCGTGCGGCGCGACTCGATCTCCGCGCGCTCGAACCCGCTGGCCTGCGGCAAGTCCAGCGTTCGCAGCACACGCTTGCCGGGCACTGGCTGATCCGAATAGGTTACCCGTCCATCGCCGTCGGCTTGCTTAAGCACCTGCATACCCAACGCCTGACCGCTTGCGGCGGCCAGGCAGCACGCCCACAGCACACTGCGCCATCGCGGGCGCGGGCGCGACCCGCCGCCATCCGATCCAGGCGGAACCATGGCGATGCTCTCAGGCAAGCGCAGGCGTCGCCGCGGACACCGTGGCGCTTCGTGCCCGCTCGGGTCGGCGCAGGAACACGCGCGGCAGACGCGGCTCCGCGCAACGGCTCGCGCTGCTCGCGGCGTCGGCCACGACATCCGCAAGGCGCAGGTTCCAGCCGACCAGTATCTCCCACAGCAGGCGTGACTCCCCCGAATGCATGCGAGCATCGGCACGCATGATCCTGAGCAACAAACATGCAACACGCCGCTGCCGCCGCCGATCCACTATCGTCCCGAGCAGCCCGCGAATGTGCTGCATGCTCGCAGGGGTGTCGGGAGCCCCTTTCCCGGGAGGCGTTGCCGCGCGCAGTTCACCACTGTAGGCCTCGGCCTCCGCAACAAAGCGCTCGCGCGGAATGCCGAGCAGATCGAACGCGCGCAGACGTTCGAGCACGCTTGTGTGGGTGCTGCGGAAATCACCCGCTGTCAACAATCCGAGCGTCACCAGGCGGATCGCCGCGATGTCGGCTTGATCAATTGATCGATTCATCTTCGCCACCGTTACTGAACATCGACCATGGCTTGCGGTGGCGCCTGGCGTCGTTGCCGCCGCTTTCCGACCGTGCGCTCCACCTCGCGCCTGAGCAGGCGACCGGCGCGATCCGCAGCCCGGTCGATCAAGCGATACACGTCGCTATCGACCGCACCGCAAACGATCTCGGGGCCGGCCCCGCCAATGCGGATCAGGCAACTCTTGTCGACACCATGACGCGGTCCATTGACATCGGTCAGGGTCACCGAGATACGCTCGACGCGCCCTGCAGCTCGATCGAGCGCGAACCCCAGCCGCTTGTAGGCATGGGCGCGGATCGCCTCGGTGGTGGAGAAACCATGGCTGGTAATGCTGATCTTTTTCATCGTGTGCCTTTCAGATCGGAATGTGAAGCATGAGTGTAGTGCCGCGAATGTTTCCGGTAAATTCGCATTTATTGCGTTAAATTACGATTTTTCCGATATATTTCCATGCCGCTCAACTACAAGCACCTCCAGTACTTCTGGGCCTTGGTCAAGGAAGGCGGGGTCGTCGGCGCCGGCCAGCGCCTGCACGTCACACCACAGACGGTCAGTGGCCAGGTGGCGCTTCTCGAGTCGGCGATCGGCAAACGCTTGCTGCGCAAGTCGGGCCGCAGCCTGGAAATGACCGACGTCGGCCGCACCGCCTTCGCCTACGCCGACGAAATCTTCGGCCTGGGGGATGAACTCGATGGCTTGCTCAAGGGCGCCAGCCAGCGCCGCACCGAGTTTCGCGTCGGCGTGGCCGATGCGGTTCCGAAGTCGGTGGCCTACGACCTGCTCGAGCCGGCCACCCGCCTGGCCGATCCGGTACGGCTGGTGTGTCGCGAATGGAAACTCGAGAACCTGTTGGCGGAACTTGCGCTACACCGCCTCGACGCAGTGATCGCCGACGTCGCCCTGCCGCCCAACCTCAACTTCAAGGCCTACAGCCACAAACTCGGCAGTTCCGGGCTGACGTTCTTTGCCGCGGCCCCGGCACGACAGCACCTCAAGGGTGAGTTTCCCGCATGCCTGGACGCGGCGCCGATGCTGCTCCCGGGCGGCGATACCGCAATACGCGCACACCTTGACGCATGGTTCAGGCAACTTCACATCACGCCCCTGATCATCGGCGAATTCGACGACGGCGCCCTCATGAAGGCATTCGGTCAGCACGGCCAGGGGGTTTTTGCAGGGCCGACGTTTCTCGAGCGGGAGATCAGCGAGCAATACCGCGTCGAAATCATCGGGCGCGCCGCCAATCTCGTGGAGCATTTTTTCGTGATCTCCCCCGAACGCCGGATCAAGCACCCATGTGTGGCCGCGATCACGGATGCGGCGCGGCTGCGCCTGATCGGCGGCTGAGTCGTTCAACCGATGTCATTATTGCGATGAACGCAAAAAGAACAGGCCCATGCCGACCGCACGCGATGTCCTCACCCACGCCGCCCTGGCCATGTTGCAGACCATCGCCGCCGCGCCGCGGCCGTCGCACATGCTGCCCGGTGCGCGGACCTACCTGGTGCGGCAACTCGAAGAAGCGCTGAACGAGCTGCTGTTCGATCGCGGTTCGCGCCGGGCGTCCGAGCGCGGGCCGCTGTCCGGCACGGCGGGGCTCACGCTCTGGCATACCACCAGCACCGCCGGCACCTGCACATACGGGGAGGTGAAGGCCAGGTAGGCCGAGCGTTCCGGCGTGGGCCGCAGTGAAGAGATCAGGTCCACCTCGCCGCGCCTGGCGGCCTCCAGGATCGCCGCCAGCGGCTGCGCCGGCAGCATCAGTACCGGCGAATCCAGGCCGGACTTGACAGCCTCCAGGATGTCGATCGAGAGGCCTTCCACCCGGCCTTCGGCCGTCTGGTAGACGAACGGACCGTAGTCCTTTTCCGGCGCGAAGCGGATCTCGCCTGCGGCGAGCGCCGCGCCCATACGGCACGCAAGCAGCACAACAAGCAGCGGGGCGATGAGCAGGGCCGGCAGCGATTTCGGCGGGCAGGCAGAAGAGGCCATGGTCATCCAAGGCTACCGCGTGTGCGCCGGCCCGCAGCGCCGCACGCGCTCAGGGCGCCAGGTCGAACACCAGCACCTCGGCGTCGGCGCCGTTGGCCAGCACCAGGGAGCGCTCGCCGGCGATTTTCAGCGCGTCGCCCGCATCCAGGCGCAGGCCGTTGACCTCCAGCGCGCCGCGGATGAGATGCACATAGGCCTTGCGGGCGGGGTCGAGCGCCAGTTCGGCGCGCTCGGCGCCGTCGAACAGCCCGGCATACAGCGAAGCGTCGGCATGGATGGTCACCGCCCCCTGCGCACCGTCCGGGGAAGCCATAAGGCGCAGCCTGCCGCGCTTGTCGGCCGCCGGAACGGTTTTCTGCTCGTAGCCGGGCGCGATTCCGGTCACGTTCGGCTGAATCCAGATCTGCAGGAAATGGGTGGTCTGTTGGTCCGAGTGGTTGAACTCGCTGTGCATGACGCCGGTGCCCGCGCTCATGCGCTGCACATCGCCGGGCGGAATGCCCTTGACGTTGCCCATGCTGTCCTGGTGGGCCAGTTCGCCGGACAGCACGTAGCTGATGATCTCCATGTCGCGATGGCCGTGCCGGCCGAAGCCGGTGCCCTTCTCGATGCGGTCCTCGTTGATCACCAGCAGGTTGCCCCAGCCCATGTGCGCCGGGTCGCGGTAGCCCGCGAAGGAAAACGAGTGGTAGCTCTTCAACCAGCCGTGGTCGGCGTAGCCGCGCTCGGCGGATTTGCGCAGGGTCAGCATGGTGCGGGGCGCGAAGAGATTGGGAAAACCCGATTGTACGACCGTGCGGCACACGCGGCCGCGCAGGGCGCGGCGCGCGTTAGCCCTTTGGGGCTATTGACGCGGCACGGCGCGGCTCGGCACAGTCGTCCGTCTTGGATGGCTCCTCTGCGCGGCGGCGCCGACGGTGTGCCAATGGGCGCCAATGGATGGCAATCGGTGCCAATGGATGGCAATCGGTGCCAATGGGTGGCAATCGGTGCCAATGGGTGGCAATCGGTGCCAAATTGGTGCGAACTGGCTTGCAAGGCGTTCCCCACCTGGCCGCGAGTGGCACCCACCTGCAGATTTCCGGGCTTAGCCCGGCATCCCCCAACCTACCGGAGCCTTTCATGCGATTCCTGCACCTGCCCGCGCTTCTCCTGGCCTCAGCCGCTGCGTTGGCGCAGCCGATTACGGTCACCCCCGGGAGCGCCCCGTCCTATCCCGCCGCGCCTAGTTCCGGATGCTCTTTCTATTACGGCCCAAGCACAGCTGGTACCAGCACCTGCCAAATCAACGTCAGCAGCGTGGCATCCTCCGGTTCGCCCGGACCTGGCGGCGCCTCGAACTATCAGTTCAACCTTCGTGGGGATGCGACGGTACAGTTCAAGGACCTGAACACCACCTCCTTTTTCGGTTACTTCACTCAGGTTTGGTCTTTGACGACGGGGGCTTCTCCGGTGAAACTGAGCGGCATCAATCTCGACTGGAATGGCAAGCAAGTCCCGAGCGGTGGCAATGCCGCGACGTTCAACAACCAGGCATTCGCCAACGCACAACTATCTGTTCCGGGTTTTGGCTTAGACATCGGAAAATACTTGCAGACCCCGACTTTTGACGCACAGGGTGTCCATTACATCAACCAGAATTCAGGCATCGATGAAACCATCCTGGCTGCCCAAACCACTTACCGACTTATTTTGAACTCAGTCGCGTTGGTGTCTGTGGCCAACTACCCTGCCACTTCCTCGATGTTGGGCTACGCCTACGAGCTCGGCGGCACCGTGGGCCCGGGCTTCACCGGCGTGACGCTCGGTTTCCTGGCCACCCCGGTGCCGGAACCCGCGCCGGCCCTGCTGTTCGCGGCCGGGCTTGCGCTCTTCGCCGCGCGGCGGCGCCTGGCCGGCGCCGCGCCGGCTGTCGCTGGCTAGACCCGGCGCAGGGCTTTTAGGGCCCCCTGCGCGGCGGGCGCGGGACGGCGGTGCCTTTCTGCGTCGCCTCCCACCGGCGCGCACGGCGTCGGCACCAAACCTGTGTAGCATTGCGCCTCCCACAAAGCCGGAGGCCTCCCCATGAATTGCTTGCGCCTTGCGTTGCTCGCCGCAGCGATCGCTTCTTCCACGTTCAGCCTGTTCGCCCAGGCGCAGCCCTACCCCAACCGTCCGGTCAAGATGATCGTGCCCTTCCCGCCCGGGCAGGCCACCGACATCGTGGCGCGCCTGGTGGCCGACCGGCTCGCCGCCGCCTGGGGCCAGGGCGTGGTGGTGGAAAACCGCGGCGGCGGCGGCGGCGTGCCGGCGATGATGGCGATCCGCGAGGCGCAGCCCGACGGTTACACCATCGGCTTCGGCACCAGCGGCACCATCGGCGTGAATCCGGGCATCTATTCCAAGCTGCCGTATGACCCGCAGAAGGACTTCGCCATGGTGGGCGGCGTGTTCACCGTGCCGCTCATGATCGTGGCGCATCCGAGCATGCCGCAGAACACGTTGAAGGACCTGGTGGATGCCGCGAAAAAGGCGCCCGGCACGATCAACTGGGCCATCCCCGGCACCGGCACCTCGCAGCACCTCACCGGCGAATTGTTCAGGTCCGTCGTCGGGGTCGACCTGGTGGGTATTCCCTACAAAGGCAGCGGCCCGGCCGTAACGGACGTGCTGGGCGGCCAGGTGCCCCTGATGTTCGACAGCCTTGCGTCCTCGCTGCCGCACATCAAGGCCGGCAAGCTCAAGGCCATCGCCATGACCACCCTGCGCCGGGTGCCGCAGCTGCCGGAGGTGCCCACGGTGGCCGAATCCGGCTACCCGGGTTTCGAAGGGGTGGGCTGGGGCGGGCTGATCGTGCCGATCGCCACGCCCCGCGACATCGTCGACAAGATCGCCGCCGATTCGCGCAGGGTCCTCAACGACCCGGCCAGCGCGGCGCGGGTGGTCGAGCGCGGCGCCGTGGTCGACGCGCGCGGCCCGGCCGAGTTCGCCGAGTTCGTCAAGGCCGAGACCGTGAAGTGGGCCGGCATCGCGAAGCGCGCGAAGATCCAGGTGGAATGAGGTGCAAGGGCGGGGTGCCGCCCCGCGAGGGCGACCAGAGGCGCTGACCCGGCGTGCCGGTCTCAGCGCTTGCCCTCGATCTCGATTTCCACCAAATGGGTCTTGCCGCTGGCGAAGGCGGCTGCCACGGCGGCCTGGATGTCATCCGCCTTCGACACATGGGTGGCTGCCACGCCCATGCCGCGCGCAAGGTCGACAAACCCGAGGACGGGCCGGGTCAGGTCCATGTGCATGTAGGGCTTGTCTGAGGCGACATCGAAGCGCTGGCGATAGGCGTCGATGTTGTGCTTCAGCACCCGGTATTGGCGATTGGCGAGGATCACGAACACGATGCCGAGCGCATGGTGCGCGGCGGTCCACAGCGCCTGGATCGAATACATCGATGAGCCGTCACCCGAGACGCACAGCACCGGCCGGTCGGGCCGCGCCAGGGCCACGCCCAGGGCGCCGGCCAGCCCCTGGCCGATGCCGCCGCCGCGGCCGCTGAAGTAATCATCCGGCCCGGCAAAGCTGAAATGGGCGAACAGGTCGAGGTTGGCGGTGATGGTTTCGTCGACCACGATGGCATCCGCCGGCGTGCCCGCGCGCAGCTCGGCCATGACGCGGGGCATGGAGGCGGGCGTGCGCGCCCATGCCCTGGACACCCGCGCCTTGTAGGCCGCCTGCTCGGCCTCCTTGGTGGCGCGCAGGGCATCGGCGCGCACCTTGGCCGCCGCATCGAAATCATCGGTCGCCGCGCGGGCCAGCGCGGCATCCAGCGCCGCCAGCGCCGGCGCGACGGCCGCCTGCACACCGGCATCGAGGGCGAAGTTGTGGGCCAGGCGCGCGGCGCTGTGCTCGATCTGCAGCACGCGCGCGCCGGCAGCGAAGGGCGAACCCGGTGCGTACCACACGGCCTCGAAAAATGGCCCGCCCACCAGCAGCACCAGGTCGTTGCCGGCCAGTTGCCTGGCGATGCCGCGCGCATCGAAGGCCAGGGTGCCGCGCGAGGACGGGTGTTCGGTAGGAAACGCATTGCGCCCGCGCAGGCCTTCAAACCAGACCGGGGCGCCGATGCGTTCCGCCAGCCGCACCAGCGTGCCTTGGGCAGCGGCGCGCGCCACGTCATCCCCCGCGACGATGGCCGGGCTCGACGACGCCAGCAGCAACGCCACCATCGCGGCAATGCCCTGCGGATCGGGCTGGATCTGCGTGAACGAATTGCCGGCCCGCCCCGGCGGGACCGCGGTTTCCTGTTCCAGCACGTCGATCGGCAGGGCCACGAACACCGGGCCGGCCGGCGCCTCAACGGCGATCTTGAAAGCACGCTGCAGGACCGGACCGATCTCGTCGGCGCGCTCGACCTGCACGCTCCATTTGGTCACCGGCGCGGCAATCGCCGTGAGGTCATGGCCCAGCACCGGGTCGGACAATCGCATGCGCGTGTCCTGCTGGCCGGCGGTCACCACCATCGGCGTGTTGTTCTTCAAGGCGCTGTAGATCATGCCGATGGCGTTGCCCAGGCCCGGCGCCACATGCAGGTTGGCGAAGCCGGTCTTGCCGCTGGCCTGGGCATAGAAATTGGCCGCCCCCACCGCCACGCCTTCATGCAGGTGCACGATGTACTCGATCTGCGGATAGTCCGGCAGCGAGTCCAGCAGCGGGCTCTCGGTGGTGCCGGGATTGCCGAAAATGCGCTCCACCCCGTGCGCCACCAGGGTTTGCATCAATACCTCGCGACCCCGCATGCCTTGCCTTTCCTTTTCGCGCGCCGTGTCGCGCGGACCCGGCGCCGGCGCCTCATTCGGCCTTGATGTTGGCCTTCCTGACGATTTCGGCGAAGTTCGCCTTCTGCTCGCGCAGGTAGCGGCTGAACTCGTCGGCCGGCTGGTAGTCGATCTCCAGGCCCACGCCGGTGAGGCGTTCGCGCACGTCCGGCGCCTGCATCACCGTGGCCATCGCCGCGGAGAGCCGGTCGACCACCGGCTTTGGCGTGCCGGTGGCGACCATGATGCCGATCCACGCGCCGACATCGAACCCCGGCATGTTGAGTGACGAAGCAAGAGGCTCGATGCCCGGGGTCAGCGCCGAAGGCCTGGAGACGGTGATGCCATAGGCCTTGAGCTTGCCGGCGCGCACCAGCGGCATGGTGCCGGCCACGGTTTCAGTGGTGTAGGACACCTGGCCCGCGGCCACGTCGGTGAGCGCCGGCGCGCTGCCCTTGTAGGGCACGTGCACGGCGGACAGGCCGGCGCGCATGTTGAAGAACTCGGCGATGATGTGCGCGGTGGCGCCGGTGCCGGAAGAGGCGAAGGTGTACTTGCCGGGATTGGCCTTGACCAGGGCGACCAGGTCTCGGGCGCTTTGCGCCGGGAAGTTGGCGCCGGTCACCAGCACGTAGATCGAGAGGCCCATCTTGGCCACCGGAATGAAGTCGCGCTCGACGTCGTACGGGGTTTTCTGCACCAGCGGATTGACCGTCACCGGTCCGCTGGAGGCGATCAGGATGGTGTAACCGTCGGGCGGCGCCTTGGCGACGATGTCGGTGCCGATCATGCCGCCGGCGCCGGCCTTGTTGTCGGGCACGACCGACTGGCCGAGCACGTCGGTGAGCTTTTGCGCGATGACCCGGCCGACCAGATCGGTCGCCTGGCCGGGCGGCCACGGAATCACCGCGCGCAGCGGACGGTTCGGATAGGGCTGCTGGGCCAGCGCCGCGCCGCTGACGGCGAGCATGGCGAGAAAAAGGGAAACGCTGCGCATGGGGGTTGTCTCCATCCTGTTTTTGCGGGCAAGGGCGCAAGCATACTTCAGCGCCGACCCCAGGCCGCCCGTGGCGGCGGCCCAATCCGCCTATGGCGGCGGCCCAAGGCCGCCCGTGGCACCGCCACACCCCCCGCCTGCGGCGCGCAAAAGCGGCGACAATCCGGCCTTCGCCCACCCACCCGCCTGCCCGCCGCCATGACCGCGCCCCTGCTCTTCACCCCGCTCGCCCTGCGCGACCTCACCCTCAAGAACCGCGTGGTGGTCGCCCCCATGCACCAGTACTCGGCCGATGGGGGCTTCGCCACCGACTGGCACATCATGAATGCGGGACGCTACGCGGCCGGCGGCGCGGGCCTGGTGATCGTGGAGTCCACCAAGATCGAGCGGCGCGGCTGCGGCACCATCGGCGACCTCGGCCTGTGGGACGATGCCTTCATTCCCGGCCTGGCGCGCATCGCCGACCTGCTGCACCACTGCGGCGCGGCGGCCGGCATCCAGCTGGGCCACTCGGGGCGCAAGTCGCGCGTGCAGCGGCCGTGGGAAGGCGGCAAGCCGCTCGGGCGCGCCGCCGCTGAGGCGGCCGGCGTGACCGACTGGGACGCCTGGGAACTGGTGGCGCCGAGCGCGCTGCCCGCGGAGGAAGGCGCGCCGCTGCCGCGCGCGCTCAGCAAGGCCGACATCGCCGGCGTGGTGGACGCTTGGGGAAAGGCTGCCGCGCGGGCCCACCGCGCGGGCTTCGACATGGTCGAGATCCACGGCGCGCACGGCTTCCTGCTGCATGAATTCCTTTCGCCGGCGGCCAACCTGCGCGACGACGAATACGGCGGCTCGGAGGCCAACCGCATGCGCTTCGCCTGCGAGGTGGCCGAGAGCGTGCGCGCGAACTGGCCGGCGGGCAAGCCGCTGTTCCTGCGCCTGTCGGCCGAAGACGACGCCGGCTGGGGGCCCGGGCAAAGCGCCGAACTCGCCAAGCGCGTCAAGCCGCTCGGCGTGGACGTGATCGACTGCAGTTCCGGCGGCATACTCGGCCGCGCGCCGGCGGGGGCGGCGAAGCCCGCCTACGGCTACCAGGTGCCGTATGCGGACCGGATCCGCCGCGACGCCGGCATCATGACCATGGCGGTGGGCCTGATCGTGCACGCCGCGCAGGCCGAACGCATCCTGCAGGCGGGCAGCGCCGACTTGGTCGCGCTGGCGCGCGAGATGCTCTACAACCCCAACTGGGCCATGGACGCGGCGCAGAAGCTGGGGCTGGACCCGCACTTCGCCATGCTGCCGCCCCCCTACCGGTACTGGCTGGACCGGCGCGCCGCGACCGTGCCCGAGGTCAGGCCTTCGACCTTCGGGGCGCAGGCTTAGGCCATGGTCCGCGCAGCCGGCGCGGGCTGCGAACGGACCGCCACAGCATGCTAGCGGTTCGGCGTAGCCGGGCCGCTGTCGTACAGGTCGAGCAGCGGGAACGCGCTCAACTGCGCGGGCTCGTACACCGGCATGGCGCCGGTGACATGCCGCGCGGTGATCTGCCCGAGCGAAGTCACCCCCAGGAGGCCCATGCAGATGCGGATTTCCTCCTCCAGCAGTTCGAGCGCGCGCACCAGCCCGCCCACGCCGGCGGCGGCCAGGCCGAGGCAGGCGAGCCGACCGATGCCGACCGTGCGCGCCCCCAGCGCGATGGCCTTCACCACATCCGACCCGCGCATGAAGCCGCCGTCCACCCACACCTCGGCGCGGCCGTTCACCGCCGCCACCACCTCCGGCAGCACCGCCATGCTGCCCAGCCCGTGGTCGAGCTGGCGCCCGCCGTGGTTGGAGACGTAGATCACGTCCACGCCGTGCTGCACGGCGATCTCGGCGTCCTCCGCCGTGGCGATGCCTTTGAGGATGAGGGGCAGGTCGCAGGTTTCCTTGAGGCGCCTGACCTCGCGCCAGGACAGCGCCGCCTGGAAGGTGACCCCGGCCGGGTCGGTGGGACGCCAGGGCTTGGCGAAGCGGCCGGCGATATCGCGCTCGCGCCGGCTGTAGTGGGCGCTGTCGACGGTAAGGCAAAAAGCCTTGTAGCCGTGGGCGCGCGCGCGGCGCACCCAGTCGTCCACCCAGGCATCGTCGCCGCGCACGTAGAGCTGGAAGGTGCGCAGGGTATCGGCCGCGGCCGCCGTGGCCTCCAGCCCGGGCTGGCATACCGAGGAGAGCATTTGCGGAATGCCGAACTGCGCTGCGCCGCGCGCGGCCGCGGCAGCCCCGCCTTCGGCAAATGACTCCATGCCGCCCACCGGCGCGAGCATGACCGGCAGACGCACCCGGTGGCCGAGAAAGGTCCAGGTGGAATCCACCGTGCTCACGTCATTGAGCACGCGCGGCCGGAAGGCGATGGCATCGAGCGCCTGACGGTTGCGCCTGAGCGTGGTTTCGGTTTCGGTGGCCCCCACCAGGTAGGCCCAGGGCCCGGGGGCAATGTTGCGTCGCGCGGCGGCGACGATTTCCTGCAGGGTGAGGAAGGATTCGGGAGCGGCGTGCGTCATGGTCGTTCGGGTGCGCAATAAGGACCGCAGACTACCACCGCCGCGCGGCTCGCCACCACCCCCCGTCCTTGCAACCCCGCGCGCTCCGGCGCACGGCGCGCCCGGCTATCCCGCGCCGGCGGGAACGGTCGCGGTCTTCGCGAAGGTTTCCGCGATGACGGCCATCAGCACCTCCGCTGCGATCGGCTTGTGCATGATCCGGTAGCCGCTGGACATCGCCTCCTGGATGCGCTCCGGCGAGGTGTCGCCGGTGATGATGATCGCGGGAACCGGGCGCGGCAGCCGGGCATTGACCTCCCGGATCGCATCGGCCCCGGTGAGCTGGCTGTCCAGCCGAAAGTCGGCCAGGATCAGTTCGATGCGCGTATCCTCGCGCGCGGCCAGGGTGAGCGCCTCGGCGACCGTGCGCGCGGCGAGCACCCCGTGACCCCGGCCGCGCAGCAGGTCCGCTGTCGCATCGAGCACGGCCTGCTGGTCGTCGATCAGCAGGATGCCCAGCGAAACCGGCACACCGGGCGACGCCTCCGCCCCGGCCGGCGCCAGCGCGGGCGCCGCCTGCGCGCGTGCGAGAACGATCGAAAAGACCGACCCGCGGCCGGGACGCGAGCGCACCTCGACCCCGGCGCCCATCAGGTCGGCGGCGCGCCTGACGATGGACAAGCCCAGTCCCAGGCCCTGCTCCTGGACGCGCACCACATCCTCGACCTGGTAGAACTCCCGGAATACATGCGGAATCTGCCGTTCATCGATGCCGATGCCGGTATCCCAGACCTGCAGCGCGATCCCTGCCCCGCGCCGGCGGCAGCCGACCAGGAGCCCCCCCCGTGCCGTGTAGCGCAACGCGTTTTCTACCAGGTTGCCGAGCGAACGCTTGAGCAGCACCGGATCGGCCTGCGCCCACAGGCGCGTCCTGGCCACGCGCAGGCGCAGGCCCCTGTCGCGCGCCATCGCCGCGAATCCGTGCTCGACCTCTTCGAACACCTCCGCCAGCGCCACCGGCCGCATCCGCACCTCCACGGTGCCGGACTCGAGGCGCGAAATGTCGAGCAGCCCGCTCAACAGCGTGCCCAGGCTGCGCAGCGATGCCTGGATGCGGCCAGCCAGCGTGGCCACCGCCTCCCGGTCCGGTTGCGGCTGCTGGCCCAGAAGACCCAGGGACCCGGCAAACAGCCCCAGCGCATGGATGGGCTGGCGCAGATCGTGGCTGGCCGCGGCCAGGAACTGCGACTTCGCGCGGTTGGCCGACTCCGCGCGCTCCTTTTCCTTCTGCAACTGGCTGATCAGCTGCAGATTCTCGAAACGCAGCATCACCGACGAGCGGACGGTTTTCCAGATCACCTGGCTGTAATACAGGTTGACGCCCAGCAGGCAGATCGCCAGCAACCCGAGCACCTGGAACAGTTCGCCGCCGATCATGAACGTGCGCGCGATGAACGGCACCACCGCCGGCACCGCATAGGCGTAGTAGGCGGGCGGAAACGCCGACAGTGAGGCCACCGAGCCGCCGGTCATCCCCGCCAGCACGAAGCCGACCAGCACGATGGTCACCAGCTGGTCCGGCATCAGGAACAACAGGCTGATCGCCCCCCACAGCAAGCCCGACAGTCCCGAGAACGCCGTGGCCAGCCACGCCCAGCGCAGGGCCTGCGCGGTCGGCGGCGGCTGCCGCAGGTAGCGAACCATCACGAGCACCCGCACGAAGGTGAGCACGAACACCGCCAACAGCCAGCCGACCAGCACAACGCGGTCGGCGCGGCCCCAGAACATCGAGGTGAAGATCAGCGCAACGGCGAGGTTGCCGAACACGATCGGCTTGAACTGGCGGAACAGCACCGCCACCATCTCGGCCTGCACGGCGGCGGCCGCGCCGCTGTCGGCGGCCATGGCGCTGCCGGGGGCCGCGGCGCTGCCGGGGGCCGCGGCGCTGCCGGGAGCCGTGGCGCTGCCGGCGTTGCCGCCAGTCGTATCGGGCGGGATCGTTCTGGCTGCGGTTTTCACCGGCGCAGTGTATATGATGGAATCCCCGCAACCGCGCCGCAGCCCATGCCGCCCGCCACCGTCCTGATCGCCGAAGACCACACCCTCGTGCGCGAGGGCCTCAAAATGCTGCTCTCGCTCAACCCGGCGCTCAAGGTCACGGGCGACACCGGAAACGGCGCGGACGTGCTGGCGCTGGTGGAACGGCTGCGCCCCGACCTGCTGCTCCTCGACCTCGACCTTCCGAACGGGCACGGCGCCGACATCGCGCGCGAGGTCAAGAACGGTTTTCCGGACACCAGGATCCTGATCCTGACCGGCATCCTCAATCCCGCCGCCATCCGGCGCGCGCTGGCGGCCGGCGCCGACGGCTACGTGGTCAAGCACGAGGACAGCCAGGAGCTGCAGCGCGCGATCCCGGCGGTGCTCTGCGGACTGTGCTACGTGAGCCCCGCGGTCGCCGAAGTCGCCAACACCGGCTCGCCGCCACCGTCCGGGCTGACGCCGCGCCAGCTGGAAATCATCGCCCACCTGGTCCATGGCAGGTCCAGCCAGGACATCGCCGCCATGCTGTCGCTAAGCGTGCACACCGTGCGCACCCACCGCCAGAACATCATGGAAAGGCTGGACGTACACAACACCGCCGAGCTCACGGTCTGGGCCATGCGGCACCTGCCCCCCAGCGTCCTGCAACAGGGCTGAGGACACCCCCCGGCAACATGAGCGCACTGCCGGGCGCCCCTACTGCCTTTGCAGTATGGCCTTATGCACACCTCACGGCGACAATCAGGCAGCGCCTCGACGCCGCGACCGCCGCGCCGGGCCCCGCATCCCAGAGGAGAACGCTCATGCACCTGCCCGCATCCAGGCTTGTCTTCGTCAAGGCGCTGATCGCCTGGGCCTTCGCCCTGGCCGGCCCGGGCGCCGCCGCCACCGAACCGCAGTCGAGCCGGGCCGCCCCTCCAGCCCCGACCCTGCATGCCGCGGCAGACGGCGCAGCAAAACCGCTCATCGCCCCGGTCGCCTCCCATGGCGTTGCCCTACACGCTGTGACCGGCGGCGCCACCTTCGGCGACAAGCTCTTCGGCAGCGATTTCGCGCGCCTGTTCGGCCAGCACGTCCTGCTGGTCGCCGCCGCCGTCGCCATCGCCATCGGCCTGGGCCTGCCGCTGGGCATTCTCGCCGCGCGCCGCCCCGCCCTGGGCCAGGGACTGCTCGCGCTCACCGGCGTGTTGCACACCATCCCCGCGCTGGCCCTCCTGGCCATGCTGATCCCGCTTGCCGGCGGCGCCGGCTTCGCGCCCGCGCTCGCCGCCCTGTCCCTCTGCGCCCTGCTGCCGATCGTGCAGAACACCCGCGCCGGTCTGGCCGGAGTGCCGCCGGGCCTGAAGCAGGCCGCCCTGTCGTTGGGCCTGCGGCCGCGCCAGTGCCTCACCTCCGTCGAACTGCCCCTGGCCATGCCGGTGATCCTGGCGGGCGTCAAGACCGCTTCGGTCACCGCGGTGGGCACCGCGACCATCGCCGCCTTCGCCGGCGCCGGCGGCTTCGGCGAGCGCATCGTCACCGGGCTGGCCTCGAACGACCACGCCACCCTGCTGGCCGGCGCCCTGCCGGCGGCAGCGCTCGCGCTGGCCGTCCAGGCGCTGTTCGCGCCGGTCGAGAAACGCCACAACCGCGCCGCCGCCGCGCGCCTCGGCGTGGCCGCACATGCCTGAAAGCCCGGGCGCCACGTCGCCGCGGCGCGCGGGCGCGCGGCGGGCCGACCTCAGGCGAAGTGCCGGCCGATCTCCGGATCGAACTTGCCGTCGATGAGCACGAACAGCATCCTGCAGGGCTTGCCGGAGCGGTTGGCCCAGGCATGGTTGGTGCCGCGCTCGACCAGGAAATCGCCCTGCTTCATCAGGCGCTCCTCCTTGTCGAGGACGATGTAGATCTCGCCTTCGAGCACCAGCGCGTAGTCCACCGTCTCGGTGCGGTGCATCAGCGGATGGCCGCCCTCCTTGTAGGTCGAGGCCTTGTGGGTGCCGAGCGCGCCGAACGCCTCCTTGGCGCCGCCGCCGTCGAGGTTTTTCGTCCACTCGCCTTCCGGGCCGAATTCGATGATGCGCACCACCGTGCCGTTCCTGGGCGGCTCCAGGGTCAGCGGCCGCGTGGTGGGGTCGGGCTCGTTGCCCACGTAGGCGGGCGTCTGGTCGGTCATCCACAAGTTGGTGAGGTAGTAGCCGACGCGGCGCGGGTTGGTGTGCACCGAGGGCGCGGCCCCGTCCTCGGTGAAGATGGCGTTGCCCTCGGCGTCATGGCCGGTGACGATGCGGCGCACGTAACCTTTTTCCATTGCGGTTGATGTCCTGTGGTTGGCGGATTGCGGATTGCAATCTGCCGCCATTGTCCATCAGGACACCGGACAGGGGAGGTTCTATACTCGTCGAACCGGCGCGCGAACGGCAGCCACCGGTCGCGGCGGCGGAAGCGCACCAAGCCGGCAACGGCGCACGCCGGCACGACAATGACATCGCGCCCCGCACGGGCCGAGGAGACAATCCATGCAGGAACCCGTCAAGCTCGCCATCGACCGGCCCGCCGACATGGCCCGTCTGTCGCCGGCGGTGCTCGAGCGGCTGCGTGCGATCGCCGAAGCCCGGCGCGACGACGCCGGGCCCCAGGGGCTGGTGATCTGCGGGGCGGGCGAGGCGCATCACGGGAAAGCCGGGTTCGCGCGCCTGGTCGGCGAGCCCGACATCGCGGTGGATTAGCCCTATGCCAGCGCAGCCTCCCGCCGGCGCCCTGGAGGGCGTGCGCGTGGTCGACATGACCGGCGTGGGCATGGGCCCGTGGGCGACGCAGATGCTGGCCGACATGGGCGCCGATGTCGTCAAGATCGAGTCGCCCGGCGGCGGCGACATCTTCCGCCACGTGCATCCGCAGCGCCATGCGGCGATGAGCCACGCCTTCCTCAACCTCAACCGCAACAAGCGCAGCGTGGTGCTCGACGCGAAACGCCCGGCCGAGCGCGCGGCGCTCCTGGCGCTCGTCGAGCGCGCCGACGTGTTCGTCTCGAACGTGCGCCCGCAGGCGCTGGCCCGGCTCGGGCTCGGCTACGAGGCGCTGCGCGAACGCAATCCGCGCCTGATCTATTGCGGCTGCTATGGCTATTCCGAGGCCGGCCCCTACGCCGGGCGCCCGGCGGTGGACGACACCATACAGGCCGCCAGCGGCCTGGCCTGGTTCCAGGGCAGCGGCGGCGCGCCCGAGGAGCATCGGCCGCCGCGCTACGTGAAAAGCATCATCGCCGACAAGGTGGCGGCGCTGTGGGTGGCGCAATCCATCGCCATGGCGCTCTACGCGCGCGAGCGCACCGGCCTGGGCCAGGCGGTGGAGGTGCCGATGTTCGAGAGCCTGGTCGCCTTCATGATGGTCGAGCACCTGGCCGGCCGCACCTTCGTGCCGCCGGCAGGCCCGCCGGGCTACAACCGCATCACCGCCGACAGCCGCAAGCCCTTCGCCACGCAGGACGGTTACCTGGCCGTGGTGCCCTATACCGATGCACAGTGGCAGCGCTTTTTCGACCTGGCCGACCGGCCCGACCTGGCCGCCGACCCGCGCTTCGCGAAACTCGACGCGCGCAGCCGCAACATCGGCGAGCTCTACGCGCTGCTCGAACCCATCATGGCCTCGAAAACCAGCGCGCAGTGGATCGCGCTGTTCTCCACCGCCGACCTGCCCTTCGCGCCGGTGAATTCGGTCGATGACCTGCTGGCCGACCCGCACCTGCGGGCGGTCGGCTTCTGGCAGGCCATGCAGCACCCCACCGAGGGCCCACTCACCCTGCCCGGCATCCCGGTACACTTTTCGGCCACGCCGGGCAGCATCCGCCGCCATCCGCCCGCGCTGGGCGAGCACACCGCCGAGGTGCTGGCGGAACTCGGCATCACCCTTGCCCCGAAGGAATCGACATGAACCTCTCGCCCATCGGCCGCGCGCTGCGCACCGCCACGCTCGCCTTCTGCGCGCTGGCCGGCCTGGCCGCCGGCGTTGCCGCACAGGACTACCCGGCCCGCCCGATCCGCTTCGTGGTGCCGTTCCCGGCCGGCAGCGGCATCGACAGCATGAGCCGGCTGGTGATCGACGAGATCCGCCGCGCCACCAACGCCAACATCGTGGTCGATTACAAGCCCGGCGCGCTCGGCCAGATCGGCACCGATTTCACCGCCAAGGCCGCGCCGGACGGCTACACCGTGATGGTGTCTTCCTCCGCGACCCATTCTTCAGGGCCGCAACTGGCCAAAAGCGTTCCCTACGACGCGCTGCGCGACTTCACCCACATCGGCCGCATGACCCGTTTCGACGTGGCCATGGTGGTCAATCCGCAGAACGGCTTCAAGACGCCGCGCGACCTCGTCAACGAGGCGAAGCGCGCGCCCGGCAAGCTGTCATTCGGCTACGGCTCCGGCACCGCGCGGGTGGTGGCCGCAGCCTTCACCCGCTCGGCCGGCATCGATGTGCTGGCGGTGCCGTACAAGGGCCAACCGCCGGCACTCACCGACCTGATCGGCGGGCAGATCCATTTCGTGATGGCCGACCTGGCGGTCATCATGGCGCAGGTCAAGGCCGGCCGCCTCGACGCGCTGGCGCTCGCCGCGCCGCGGCGCTCGGTGCTGCTGCCGGGCGTGCCGACCTTCACCGAGCTGGGCATCCGCGACGTGGAACTGGCCGGCTGGGTGGGGGTGTCGGGCCCGGCCGGCATGCCGCGCGAAGCGGTCGCCTGGTGGAGCGCGCAGCTCAACCGTGCGCTGGGCTCAAAGGACTTTATCGAGCGCCTGTACGCGATCAGCGTCGAAGGCGAGCCCAACGGCGTGGAGGAGTTCAACCAGTTCGTGCGCAGCCAGTTCCAGTTGTGGGGCCAGCGCATCCGCGATACCGGCATTCCGCCCGAATAGCCGGGCTCGCCGCCCGGCGCGCCAGAGCGCTACGCGGCCGCCACCGCGGCGACGTCGACGCCCACCGTCGCGCCCGCGGTGCACACGGCGGTCCAGGTGTCATCCGGTATCGGGATGCCGTCGCGTTCGCGCGCCACCCGCAGGCGCGCCTCCGGCTCGCCCGGCAGCAGCACCTCGTCGAAGCCGGGCGCCGGCGGCACCGCCTTGATGCGCCCGAGCGTCTTTTCCATCGCCTGCGCGTAGCCGGCCGCCGGGCGGAACACTCCGACATCCACCGCGAAAATGAAGATGCCGCTGCGCATGAACACACCCGGGTAGGCATCCGCCCCGGCCATCGGCCCGCTCAGCAGTTCGGCGATCACCGCCAGCGCGTAGCCCTTGTGCGCGCCGAAGGGCAGCAGGAAGCCGCCATCGAAAAACGCCTGCGGGTCGGTGCTGGGCCGCCCTTCGCGGTCGAGGATGGAATCCGGCGGCAGTTGCTGGTGCTTGGCCTTGGCCACCTTGACCTTGCCGGCGGCGATCGCCGAGGTGGCGATGTCCAGCGTCACCGGCGCGCCGCCCGGGTTGGGCACGGAAAACGCCACCGGGTTGGTGCCCAGCACGGCGGCCGCGCCGCCGAACGGCGCGGTCATCGGCCGGTCCACCGTGCCGATGGCCATGAACACCATCACGCCCTGCGCCGCGCCGCGGTCGGTGAAGGCCGCCAGGCGGCCGGTATGCGACGCCTGCACCACCGAGACGGCGGCCACATGCGCCTTCTTCGCCTTGGCAATCGCGAGGTCGACCGCGAAGTTGCCCGTGACCTGTCCGAGCGCCCAGTTGCCGCTCACCAGCGCCGTGGTCGGCGTTTCCTCCAGCACCTGCGGGCTGGCGCCGACGACGATCTCGCCGTCGACGATGCTTTTCAGGTATTCCGGGATGCGCAGGATGCCGTGCGAATCGTGGCCGGCGAGGTGGTTGTCCACCAGCACGTCGGCTACCTGCGCCGCGTGCTCCGCCGCGGCCCCGGCGGCGCGGAAGATGGTGGCGGTGGCGCGATGCAGCGCGGCTTTGGTAAACGTTGGCATGGGTCTCTTCTTCTCTTTGTGGGCGGCAGGCGGGTCGGGGCCGGGAAAGCCGTTAAGATTCTAGATTGATTGCCCCAGACATCGAGAACAACGAGGAATCCCATGCGACAGATTCGCACCGCACTCACCTGCTGGCTGCTCGTGATCGCCGCGGCGGCAGGCGCGCAGAGCGCTTTCCCGAGCAAGCCGGTGAACCTGATCGTGCCCTTCCCGCCGGGCGGTGCGGCCGACCAGCCCACCCGATTGCTGGCGCAGGCGCTGGCCAACGTGTGGAAGCAGCCGGCGGTGGTGATGACCCGCGCCGGCGCCGGCGGCGCGGTCGGCATGGCCGCGGTGGCGACGTCGCCGCCGGACGGCTACACGCTGGTGGCGACCAACCCCGCGCTCCTCATCCTGCCCGAGGCCGACCGCATGTTCGGGCGCCCGTCGACCTTCGACCGTTCCAGCTTCATCCCCATCGCGCTCCTGGTGGCCGACCCGCTGGTGGTGGCCGTCAAGGGCGATGCGCCCTGGAAGACCTGGCAGGACTTCGTGGCCGAGGCGCGTGCCAATCCGGACAAGATCACCTATGGCTCGTCCGGCGCCTACAGCGCTTCGCACCTGCCCATCGAAATGCTCGCCAACGCCGCCGGCATGAAGCTGCGCCACATTTCGTATTCCGGCGGCGGGCCGGCCATCCTGGCGGTGCTCGGCGGGCATGTGGCGCTGACGGCGAGTTCGCCCGCCGCGCTGGCCGCGCACATCAAGTCCGGCGCGTTGAAGCCCCTGGTGACCACCGGCGCCAAGCGCGCCGCCGCGCTGCCCGAGGTGCCCACCGCGCTCGAGTTGGGACTGAAGGACAGCGAGTTCTACATCTGGATCGGCGTGTTCGCGCCGGCCAAGACGCCGGATGCGGTGGTCCAGGCGCTGCGCGCCGACATCGGCCGCGCCATCACCCAGGAAGGCGGGTTCATGCAGAGCATGGCCAAGCTGGGGGCGCCGGTGGACTATCGCGACGGCCCGGCCTTCAACGAGTTCCTCAACCGCGACTACGAGCGCATTCGCGCCACCGTGCAGCGCATCGGCAAGGTCGACTGAGCGCGCCCCGCGCCGCCCGGCGGGGGCGCCCGTCGTGTGCGGCGCGGTCGGCGACGGCGGCACGGCGCCTCCGTGCGGCCTGCCCGCGAGCGCTTGACCTGGGTCAAACACGGCCCGCGCTTGCGGTCCTAATCTGCGTGGCGACGCGTGCACGCCACGCACATGCCATGGAGCGACCACAGATGAACGCCGCGGAATCGCAATTGCCGTCCGAATGGGACCTCGAGGAGAGCGCGTTTCCGCGCCACGGCAGCCTCGATGCGCGCATCCATCACGCGCTGCGCTACGCGGTGCTGGCGCCGTCGAGCCACAACTCCCAGCCCTGGCGCTTCCAGGTGGGCGGCGACGGCGTGGCGCTGCTGGCCGACCGCACCCGCAGCCTGCCGGTGGTCGATCCGTACGACCGCGAACTCACCATCAGCCTGGGCGCGGCGCTGTTCAACCTGCGCGCGGCGCTGGCGCATTTCGGCATGTCCTACACCATCGATGTGTTTCCCGATCAAGACGATGCCGACGTGGTCGCACGGGTGGCGGTGCAAGACAGGCCCGGCGAGGACGCCGAGGTCGCGCGCCTGGCCGCCGCCATTGCGCTGCGTGCCACCAACCGCCAGGCCTTCAGCCCGATCCCGCTGCCCGACAAGGTCCTCGACCTCCTGTGCGCGGCGGCGATGGCGGAAGGCGCGGCCGCCTGCGCCGTGACCGACACGCCGCGACGCGACCATCTGGCCGATCTGGTGGCGCGCGCCGACCAGGCCCAGTTCGGGGATGTGCGTTTCCGGCGCGAACTGGCTTCCTGGATCCATCCGCGGCGCGAGCGCGACGGCATGCCCGCCTATGCCTTCGGCATGCCGCATCTGCTCGATGTCGAGGCCAGCCTGCTGGGCCTGGTGCTGCGCACGTTCGACGTCGGCGGCGGCGTGGCGGCCCGCGACGCCGCGCTGGTGGCCGGCTCGCCCCTGCTGCTGTGCCTGTCCACCCGCCAGGACAACCCCGCCGCGTGGCTGTTCGCGGGCCAGGCGATGCAACGCGTGCTGCTGACGGCCCGGCTCGAGGGCTACGATGCCTCGTTTCTGAGCCAGGCCGTCGAGGTGCCCGCGCTGCGCCAGGAAATGCGCAATTTCCTCGATACCGAACCGTTTCCGCAACTTCTGCTACGCATCGGGCGCGGCCCGGCGGCGCCGCATTCGCGGCGCCGGCCGCTTGCCGAGGTGCTGTCGTAGGGCACGCGGCGCCGCCATGGACGTCGCCACGCAACGCCGCCTGGTCGGCGCGCTTGCCGCGCATCTGGCGCAGACGGAAAACCGCGGCGACGCCGCGGAAATCGTCGAGACCCATATTTCCTGGGTGATCCTCGCCGGCACGCATGCCTACAAGCTGAAGAAGCCGCTCGACCTGGGTTTCCTCGATTTCTCCAGCCTTGACAAGCGCCGCCACGCCTGCGACGAGGAAGTCCGCCTGAACCGGCGCACCGCGCCGGACCTCTACCTTGATGTGGTGACCGTCGGCGGCAGCGTCGACGCGCCGCGGCTCGGCGCGACACCGGCGCTCGAGTACGCGGTCCGCATGCGCCGTTTCGCCCGTGCGGAAGGGCTGGATTTCCTGCTTGCGCGCGCCGCCCTGGGCGGCGCCGAGATCACCGCGATGGCGGCCATGATCGCGCGCTTCCACGCGCAGGCCGCGCGCGCCGCCGACGGCCGCCATGGCACGCCCGCGCGTGCGCTCGCCGATGCCCTGGCCAACTTCAGCCAGATGCCGGACCTCGGGTTCGACGCCGACACGCGCGAGCGCCTGCGCCGGCTGCGCGAGTGGACCTGCGCCGAGCAAGCGCGGCTGGCGCCCCTGATGGAACGGCGCATGCGCGCCGGCCGGGTGCGCGAATGCCACGGTGACCTGCACCTGGCCAACATGGTGCGCCATGACGGCCGCATCGTCGCCTTCGACTGCATCGAATTCAATCCGGAGATGCGCTGGATCGACGTGATGAGCGACCTGGCATTCGCGCTGATGGACCTGCGCCATCGCGGCCGCGCCGACTTCGCGCGCCTCTTGCAGGATGCCTACCTGCAGCACAGCGGCGACTGGGAAGGCGTCGCGCTCCTGCCGTTCTACCTGGTCTATCGCGCCCTGGTGCGCGCCAAGGTGGCCGCATTGCGCGCCGCCGGCGCGGCTGGCGATGCGCCCGCCCGCCGGGCCGCGCTGGGCGATTTCGGCACACATGTGCTTCTCGCCGATGCCATCGCCCGGCCGGGCCGTGCGCACCTCATCATCACCGCCGGTCTTTCAGGCGCCGGCAAGACCCATGTCAGCGGCGCCCTGGTCGCGGCGCGCGACTGGGTGCGCCTGCGCGCCGATGTCGAGCGCAAGCGCCTGGCCGGCCTCGAACCGCACGAGCGCAGCCACTCGGCCGTGGCGCAGGGCCTGTATTCCACCGCCGCCGGCGAGCGGGTGTACGCGCACCTGGGCGCGCTCGCCGGTGACCTGCTGGCCGCCGGAAATGTCGTGATCGTCGATGCCACCTGCATGAAGCGCGCGCAGCGCGAGGCGTTCCGCCGCCTGGCGGCGCGCTGCGACGTGCCTTTCACCATCCTCCATTGCAGCGCCGAGCGCGCCGAGCTGGAGCGCCGCATCCTCGCCCGCAATGCGCGCGGCGACGACGCCTCGGAAGCCGACAGCGCGGTGCTGGCCGCGCAGATTGCCGGCGCCGAGGCCATCGCAGCCGATGAGGCGGATGACGTGTTGGAAATCGATACCTGCCGGCCGCTGTGCGTTCCCGCGCTGGCCGCGGCCATCGAGGCGCACGCCGCGGCGCACTTCGCAGCGCGCGGCGAAGCGCACGGCTAAGCGCACGCCCGCAGCGCGGCTGCGGCGGCATCGACGGCATGTCCATGATGCGGCCCGGGCGCGCCGACCGTGCTGGCCGTGACCCTGGCGACGGTCGGCAGGCGGCGGGCGGGCCTGACCGGGCGCGGCGCGGGCCCTAGCGCCGCCCGATCAGCATTCCCAGCAGGAAGCCGACCCCCGCCGCGACCGCGGCGCCCATGCCGACCGACTGCCAGGGATGCTTGTGCACATACAGGTCGGCGCTGGCGGCCTTTTCGCGCGCCACCCGCAGCACCGATGTCTCGGCCTCGCTCAGCCTGGCCTTGAGCGGCGAGAGCGCCGCCTCGAGCCGGGCGCGCGCCGCCGCCGCCTTTTCGCCGGCCTGGCCGGCGGTGTTTTCGAGCACCTCTTCGGCGGTCGCCAGCAGGGCGCGCAACTCGCCCGTCAACCGATCGCCCGCACCGCTGCCGGCCCCGCCTTGTGCTGTTTCCATGTCATGCGCTCCCATTGAAAAGTTGATGTTGCAACTGATGTTGAAGTTGAAATCGATGTTGAAATTGCAGGCCGCGGCCCGATGGAAAAAGATTAACCGCGCCGGCGCCGCGCTTCATGACCTGCGTCAAGTGCGCGGCGGTTTGCCGAGTTCGCGCTCGATGTCGAGGATGCGGCGGGTGGCGCGCACCACCGAGTCCGGGTTCAGGCTGATCGAATCGATGCCCAGACGCACCAGATACTCGGCGATTTCCGGGTAGTCCGACGGCGCCTGGCCGCAGATGCCCACATGCCTGCCGTTGCGCCTGGCCCCCTGCACGGCCAGCCGCATCATTTCCTGCATGCCGGCGTCGCGCTCGTCGAAGTCGAAGGCGACGAGCGCCGAATCGCGGTCCACGCCCAGCGTCAGCTGGGTGAGATCGTTCGAGCCGATGGAAAAACCGTCGAAATGTTTGGCGAACTCGTCGATCAGGATCACGTTGTTGGGGATTTCGCACATCACGTAGATCTCCAGGCCGTCCGCGCCGCGCCGCAGGCCGAGTTCGGCCATGCGCTCCACCGTGCAGCGCGCCTCCTCGACACGGCGGCAGAACGGGATCATGAGCTTGATGTTGGACAGGCCCATCTCCTCGCGCGCGCGCTTCATCGCCGCGCACTCGAGCGCGAAGCCCTCCGCGTAGGCCGGGTGGGTGTAGCGCGCCGCGCCGCGGAAGCCGAGCATCGGGTTGTCCTCCTGCGGCTCGAACCAGCGCCCGCCCAGCAACCCCGCGTACTCGTTGGTCTTGAAGTCGGACATGCGCACGATCACCGGCTTGGGATAAAACGCCGCGGCGATGGTCCCGATACCCTCGGACAGCCGTTCGATGAAGTACGCGGCAGGCGAGGCATGCCCCGCGGTCAAAGCCAGGATACGCTCGCGCTCGGCCGCGTCGGCCACCTGCTCCGGGTGGACCAGCGCCATCGGATGGACGCGGATGTATTCGCTGATCACGAATTCCATGCGCGCCAGGCCGACGCCGTCGTTGGGCAGCATCCTGGTCTTGAAGGCGCTGTCGGGGTTGCCGACGATCAGCATCACCTCGGTCTGCGGCCGTGCAAGCGCCTTGAGATCGGTTCGCTCGACCGCGTAGTCGAGCCGGCCGGCATACACCCGCCCGATATCGCCCTCCGCGCAGGACACGGTGAGCGGCGCGCCGTTGGCCAGGCGGGCGGTGGCGTTCCCGGCGCCGATGACCGCGGGGATGCCCAGCTCGCGGGCGACGATCGCCGCGTGGCAGGTACGCCCGCCGCGGTTGGTGACGATCGCCGCCGCGCGCTTCATGATGGGCTCCCAGTCCGGGGAGGTGGCGTCGGTCACCAGCACCTCGCCGCTGCGGAACTCGCCGATCTGCGCCGGGCTCGATATCACCCGCGCGTCGCCGCTGCCGATGCGCTCGCCGACCGCGCGCCCGGACGCGAGCAGCGTCCCCTGGCCGGTGAGCCGGAATTCCTCGATGAAGCCGCCGGCCTGCTGCGACATCACCGTCTCCGGCCGCGCCTGCACCACATAGAGCTCGCCGTCGATGCCGTCCTTGGCCCATTCCATGTCCATCGGCCGCGGCGCGCCCGCCAGCCTGCTGTAGTGGCGCTCGATGCGGATGGCATAGTCGGCCAGCTTCAGCACCTCCGCGTCGGTCAGGCAGAAGCGCGCCTGCTCGGCGGGCGTGGTCGGCACATTGGCGGTGGCCTCGCGCATGCCCCCCTCGCGGCACACCATGCGCAGCTTCTTGCTGCCGAGCGAACGCCGCAGGATCGCGCGCCTGCCGGCCTCGAACGTCGGCTTGAAGACGTAGAAGTCGTCCGGATCGACGCTTCCTTGCACCACGTTCTCGCCCAGGCCGTAGGCGGCGCTGACGAGCACGACATCGCGAAAGCCGCTTTCCGGATCGAGCGAGAACATCACGCCCGAGGAGGCGATGTCGGAGCGCACCATCTTCATCACCCCCACCGACACGCCGATGCGGAAATGGTCGAATCCCTTGTCGACCCGGTAGTGGATGGAGCGGTCGGTGAACAGGCTGGCGAAACAGCGCCGGCAGGCCTCCACGAGCGCCGCGTCGCCGCGCACGTTGAGAAAGCTGTCGAGCTGACCGGCGAAGCTTGCGCCCGGCAGATCTTCCGCGGTGGCCGAGCTGCGCACCGCCAGGCTCAGCGACGCGCCATACTGGTCCAAGAGCCGCGCATGGGCCGCGCTGATCTCGGCCCTGAGGTCGTCCGGCAACGGCGCGCCATAGACGATGGCGCGGGCGCGCGCCCCGCGCTCGGCCAGGTCCCGCATGTCGTCGGGGTCCAGCCCGCGCAGCGCCTCCTCGAGCGCCGCCCCGGCGCCGCTTGACCGCAGCACATGGCGATAGGCATCGGTGGTCACGGCGAAGCCGTTGGGCACCTTCACACCCTCGGCCGACAGGGCGCAGACCATTTCGCCGAGCGAGGCGTTCTTGCCCCCCACCAGCGCCAGGTCGGCGCTGCCGATCTGGTCGAAGAATCGGATGTAGCGGCCCATCGGCAAACCCTCCTTGTGCGTCGGCGCCGGGCGCTCTCAGTGGCCCGGGATGACCATCTGAATGTGCGCTCGACTGATGTCGAGGAACGGCTCGCGCCGCATCAGGCTGCCAGCCGGATCCGTGATCTCGGCATCGACCACCGCGATGAACGGACCGGACTCGAGCATGAAGTCGGTGAGCCGCGCGCCGGGCAGCAGTTCGACGTAGCCCATGACGCGATAGTGGCTGGTGATGAAGGTGACCCTGCTGCGCGGCTGGTCCTGGCCCATGCTGTCTCTCCGGTGGCGCGCGTGCGGCGCGTTTCGTGCAAGCGTGCGGCAATGCCGGAAAACGGCTTTGACGCATGTCAATACCGCCGCCCGCCATCACGCCATCCTTGCAGCCAACCATGAAAGCGAGCCGATGAACCACCGCAAAGACGATTCCGCACGCCCGCGCCGCGCCGCGCCGCTTCGCCGGGGGAGCGGCCGATGAGCGACGCCCTGAAGCTGCCGGCCGCGCTGGCGCCGGAGCGACTGCGCACCCGCTGCGACCCCGGCGTATTCGAATTCGACACCACGGCCGACCCGGCGGCGGGGCCGCAGGTGGTGCTCGGGCAGGAACGCCCGGTGGCCGCGATCGACTTCGCCGTGGGCATGCGGCTCGAAGGCTTCAACCTGTTCGTGCTCGGTTCCCCGGGCGTCGGCAAGCACAGCGTGGTCGAACGCCTGCTGGCCGCCGCCGCCCCGTCCGGGCTCGCGCCCGACGACTGGTGCTACGTCAACAATTTCGCCGATCCGCAGCGCCCCCACGCGCTGCGCCTGCCGCACGGCCGCGGCGTCGAATTGCGCGACGCGATGGACCGGCTGGTGGAGGAATTGCAGTCGACCATTCCGGCCGCTTTCGACACCGACGAGTATCGCGCCCGGGTGGAGCAGATCGACCACGAGTTCAACGAACTGCAGCAGCAGGCCTTCGAGGAGGTCGCGCGCGACGCCGCCAGCCAGGACATCGCGCTGCTGCGCACGCCGGCGGGCTTCTCGTTCGCGCCGCTCAGGAACCACGAGGTGCTGGCGGCCGAGGATTTCGAGAAGCTGCCGCAGGAACAGAAGGACCGCATCGCCGCGGCGATCAACCGCGAGCAGCAGAACCTGCAGAAGGTGATCCTCAAGACGGCCGGCTGGCGCCGCGCCCGCTTCGAGCAGATCAAGAAACTCAACGAGGAGGTGACGATGTTCGCCGTCGGCAGCCTGGTCGACGAACTGGTGCGCCGCAACGCCGACCTGCCCGAGGTGGTCAACTATCTCGAGGCGGTCAGGCGTGACGTGGTCAAAAACGCGGAGATATTCCAGAAACGCCCCGAGCAGGCCATCGAGGGCCTGGCGGCAGGGGTCGCGGCGGAGTTGCCGGCGACGCGGCGCTATCGCGTCAACCTCCTGGTCGACAAGAATCACCAGGCGGGCTTGGGCGGGGGCGGCCCGGCCCCTGGCGGCCGCGCGGAGGCGGAGCAAGAACGCAGCGTGCCCATCCTGCGCGAGGACAACCCCACCTATGCCAACCTGGTCGGGCGGGTGGAGCACCTGGCGCACTTCGGCGCGCTGGTGACCGATTTCAACCTGGTCAGGCCCGGCGCGCTGCACCGCGCCAACGGCGGCTACCTGCTGCTCGACGCCGCGCGGGTGCTCACCCAGCCCTTCGCCTGGGAGGGCCTGAAACGCGCCCTGACCTCCCACGAGATCCGCATCGAGTCGATCGGCCAGCAATACGGCCTGGTGTCGACGGTCTCGCTGGAGCCCCAGCCGATCCCGCTGTCGGTGAAGGTGGTGCTGTTCGGCGACCGCAGCCTCTACTACCTGCTGCATGAATACGACCCGGATTTCGCGCGCCTGTTCAAGGTGGCGGCCGATTTCGCCGACGACCTGCCGCGCGATGCCGGCACCGAGCGCCAGTACGGCGCCCTGATCGCGGCGCTGGCCGCGGAACGCAAGCTGCTGCCGCTCGACCGCGGCGCGCTCGCGCGGGTGATCGAGGACGCCGCGCGCGAAGCCGGCGACGCGGCCCGGCTTTCCCTCGACCTGCGCCATGTCGGCGACCTGCTGGGCGAGGCGGAATTCTGGGCCCGGCGCGCGGCGCGCCAGGTGGTGTGCGCCGACGATGTCACGCAGGCGATCGCCGCGCGCGTCGGGCGCTATGACCGGGTGCGGCAACGGTTGCACGAACAGATCCGCCAGGGCACGCTGATGATCGACACCGCCGGCGCCAAGGTCGGCCAGATCAACGCGCTGGCGGTGTACGCGATGGGCGATTTCGCCTTCGCCCAGCCCACCCGCATCACCGCCACCGCCCGCCTGGGCGACGGGCAGGTAGTGGACATCCAGCGCGAGGCCGCACTCGGCGGGGCGATCCACTCCAAGGGCGTGCTGATCCTGTCGGGGTTCCTCGCCGCCCGCTATGCGACGCGCCGCCCGCTCTCGCTTTCGGCCACCCTGGTGTTCGAGCAGACCTACGGCATGGTCGACGGCGACAGCGCATCGCTGGCGGAACTGTGCGCGCTCCTGTCGGCCCTGGCGGACCTGCCGATCCGCCAGTCGTACGCGGTGACCGGGTCGGTCAACCAGCGCGGCCAGGTGCAGGCCATCGGCGCGGTCAACGAGAAGATCGAGGGCTTCTTCGACGTGTGCGCGGCGCGCGGCCTGGACGGCACCCAGGGCGTCCTGATTCCCGCGGCCAACGCGCGCCATCTCATGCTGCGGGAGGACGTGGTGGCGGCCGCGGCGGCCGGGCGCTTCGGCGTCTACGCCGTCGATGATGTCGACGCGGCGATGCAAATCCTCACCGGCACGCCGGCGGGCGACGCGGCAGGCGGCGCCGCGCAGGCCGGCAGCGTGAACCAGCGGGTGAACGCGCGCTTGGCGGAATTCCTCGACCTGCGGCGTGTCTTCGCGGGCGCGACCCGCCCCGGCGCCCGCGGACGCAGGCATGATGACCGGCGCCGCTGAGGGCGCCGGGCGCGCCGCGCGCGTCTGGGTCGCGCTCGACAGCGCCAGCCGGAGCGAGGCGGCGCTCGAGGTGGCAGCCACGCTGGCGCGCGATGTGCGCGCGGAGCTCGCCGGCCTGTACGTGGAGGATGCCGACCTGCTGCGCCTGGCCGGGCTGCCGCTGGCCGCCGAGATGAACCCGCTGTCGAGCGCGCTGCGTCCGCTCGGTACCGCCGATCTCGAACGCCAGTGGCGCGGCCAGGCGGCAGGCATGGAGCGCGCGCTCGCCCGGGTGGCACGCCATGCGGGCCTGGACTGGTCGTTCCAGGTGCGGCGCGGCAAGCCGCTGGCCGAGGCGTGCGCACTGGCCGCGCTGCATGAGGTGACGGTGATTGCCGGCCGGCGGCTGGCGCCGGCGCATCGCCCGGCGGCGCCTGGGCGCAGCCCGGTGGTGCTTCTGCTCGACGGCGCAGCCGCCGGACCGGCGGCGCGGGCCTTCGCCGACGGGGTCGCCCTGCAACTCGACGCCCGCCTGGAAATCATCCACGATGCCGGCGCGGCCGCCGCCGCCGCACGGCGCGCCGAGGTGCGCCTGGTGCTGGCCGCGCGCCCGGCGGCGGCGCCGGATACGGAGATGATGCGCCGCCTGCTCGCGGAAATCCGCTGCCCGCTGGTGCTCGCCTGACGCGTTCAGCAAGCGTCGGGGGGCGGTCGCTTCAGGCACCCTTCGATGAGGCGCTACGCGACCACGATGCCGCCGTCGACGAGCTCTATGGTGCGGTCGCAACGCCGCGCCAGCGCGAGATTGTGCGTCACCATCAGGAAGGTGGTGCCTTCGCGCGCGTTGACCGCGCGCATGAGCTCGAACACCGCTTCGGCCGAGCGGGTGTCGAGGTTGCCGGTGGGCTCATCGGCCAGGATCAGCGCGGGCGCGAGGGCCAGGGCGCGCGCGATCGCGACGCGCTGCTGCTGCCCGCCCGAGAGGTGGCCCACCGGGCTGTCGCGCCAGCGCGCCAGCCCGACCTGGTCGAGCAGTTGCGCGGCGCGCGTGCGCATGGCCGCATCCGGACGGCCGCGCTCCAGCAAGGCCGGCAGCATGACGTTTTCCAGCGCGCTGAAGGCCGAGAGCAGGTAGTGGTACTGGAACACGAAACCGATTGCGCCGCCGCGCAGGCGCGTGATCTGCGCGTCATCCAGGCTGCCGGTCGCCTGCCCGGCGATCTCGAGCCGGCCCGCGGTGGGACGGTCGAGCAGGCCGATCAGGTTCAGGAGCGTGCTCTTGCCCGAACCGGAGGGGCCGATCAGCGCGGCGAACTCGCCCCTGGCCAATTCCAGGTCGATGCCGTGCAGGACCTCGGTTTCCGCCGGCGTGCCGATGCCGTACGACTTGCGCACGCCGGCCAGGCGCAGGACCGGGTCAGCCACGGATCGCCACCACCGGGTCGAGGCGCGCCGCGCGCAGCGCCGGCGTCACCGCGGCGACGAGGCCGGCCAGGGTCGCGATCACGCTGGCCCAGATGAACAGCGCCGGATCGACCGTGATCACGAACATCTGCGTCCCGTCGGGATTCTTGGCCACCATGCCCCAGGCGGCCAGGAGCCCCATGCCCAGCGCGGACCCGGCAAGCGAACCGAGCAGGCCGACCACCGCGCCCTGCACCAGGAACACGCGCATCACCTGGCCGCGCGAGGCGCCCATCGCGCGCAGGATGCCGACTTCCTTCTGGCGCTGCACCACCGACACCACCAGCACGCTGGCGATACCCGCGGCCACCGAAAGCCCGACGAAAAAACGGATCAGGTAGCTGGAGAACATCTGCGCGTTCATGCCCAGGAAGAACTGGTTGTTGGTGGCGATCCACGACAGCGCCTCCACGCCCGTCGCCGCCGCGATCGACTGCGCGATGGTTTCCGCGGCATAGGGATCCTGCACCGTGAGATCGATGCTCGTCACGCCCCCGGGCAGGTTCAGCAGGTTCTGCGCCGTCGACAGCGACACGTAGGCGTTGCGCTGGTTGACGCCGCGATTGCCGAGGTCGAACAGGCCGACCACGGTGAGGGTGAGGCCGGCGCCGCCCGCCGTGGCCACGCGCAGCTTGTCGTTGAGGGCGACACCGAGGTCCTGCGCCAGCTGGATACCGACCATGATGTCCGAATTGGTCATGCGAAAGCTGCCGGCGACGAGCTTGTCGGGCAGCGGGACGATGCGCACGTACTGCTCGGGCTCGATGCCGATGAGCGAGATCGCCTGGTTGGCGTCGCCGCGGATCGCGAACGCCGGGCCGCTGGCGGTGGGCGAAACGGCGACGACATCGGCGCGGCCCTGCATCTGGTCGCGCAGCTTCTGCCACTGGTCCAGCGACGCCACGCGCTGCGCGGGCTTCTGCACGCTCGAGACCACGCTCTGCCCGGGCGCCGGCCGGAACTGCGGCAGCGCGGCCTGCTTCGGGCGCTCCAGCGTGATGTGCGGCATGGCGCTCAGGACCCGGCGCAGCAGGTTGGCCTGCATGCCCGCCAGCAGCGCGGACATGAACACGATGACGCCGACCCCGATGGCGACGCCGGAGACGATGAACAGGGTCTGCAGGCGGCCCTCGCGCAGGAAGCGGATCGCCGCGATCCATTCGAAGGGTAGGAGCGGATTCATGCGCGCCGCCCGGCCTGGCCGCGGGTCATCTCGCGGCGGCGGGGCTGACGCGCACGCGCGCGCCGTCGGCCAGGGCGAGCGCGCCGGCCGCCAGCACGAGTTCGCCCTCGCGCAGTCCCTCGAGCACCTCGACGCGGCTGTCGCCGCGAATCCCCAGCCTGACCGCGCGCCGCCGCGCCCGGCCGTCCTGCACCACCATCACCCAGGGGGTGGCGCCGGCGGCGTCGTGCACCACCTCACCGGCAATGGCGAGCGCGCCGGCATGGCGCGCCACCTCGATATCGACCGAGACGGTCATGTCCTGGCGCAGGAAGGCCGGCGGCTCAGCCACCGCGAGCTTGACCTGCACCGAGCCGCGCTGCGCATCGATGCCGGGGTTGATATAGACCAGTTCGGCCGCGAACCGCTGCCCCGGATAGGCGTCGGCCGCCGCCAGCGCGCGCTGCCCGAGCCTGAGGTGACGCAGGTTCTTCTCGTCGATCTGCACGGTCATCAGGGTGCGGCCGGCCGCCGACAGCACCATCAGCGTCTTGCCCGGCTGCACCACGTCGCCGCGCTCGACGCTGCGCGCGATCAGCGTGCCGTCCACCGGCGCCTTGATCAGGGTGTGGCCCAGCTTCGCCCGCGCGGCTCGCTCACCCGCGCGCGCCTGGTCGAGCGCGGTCCGCGCCAGCGCCGCGTCGCTGCCGCGCGGCTGCGCGGCTTCCAGCTGCAGTTGCGCCGTCCGGACCTGGCTCTCGGCGACCTCGAGCGAGCGCTGCGCCTCGTCGAGCTGCGCCTTGCCCACGAACCCGCGCGCCGCCAGGTCGCGCGAGCGCTCGTGCTGCGCGCGCGCATTCGTCAGGGTGGCGCGCGCCTGCGCCAGGGCCTGCTCGGCGGAGGGACGCTGCAATTCGTCGACCTGGCGCAGCCTGGCTTCGGCCTGCGCCACCCCGGCCGCGGCCTGGTCGAGCGCCGCCTTCTCGTCGCTGCTTTCCAGCGCGACCAGGGTCTGGCCGGCCTTGACGGCCTGCCCCTCGGCCACCGGCACGGCCGCGACCTCGCCGGTAATCTGGCTGCCGATCTCGATGCGCGCGGGTGTCTCCACCCGGCCGCTGGCGACGACGGTCTGGATCAGCTCGCCGCGCCCGACGACGAAGGCCTGCACCTGCCTGCCCAGGAAGGTCGGGGCCAGCCAGTAGCCGGCCGCCGCGAGGATCGCCGCCAGCGCGAGCGCCGGCCCGCGCCAGCGGCCGGCGGGGCGGGAAGCAGCAGACAGATCGGCCATGGGATGGGGAGTGACGATGCGGGGCGATGACGAAGGGGCGATGACGACGCGGTGATCACGCTGGGGCGATGTCGAAGGGTGTTGACCAGACGCGCTTCGCCGCCGGCGCGCGGCCGGCCGTGCCGCACAAGGGTTGGGCGATTATGGAGCCCGCCGCCGCAACGCTTATTGATGACGATCAACATCGCCGCCGGGGCCCGCCGGCGCGCGCTGCGTTCAGCGCACCTTGATCGCCGTCCACATGTGCAAGAGCGCGCCCCACCGCGACGCCCTGCTTTTGCCCGCCTGACAGCTCATGCGGAAACTGGCGCGCTTTCGGCGTCGAAGCCACCATCTCCAGCACGTCGGCGAAGCGCGCAAGGATTTCGCCGGCCTGCCGACCGCGCATGAAAATGCCGCCCGCGGGCGGCATCTTGGCTCGGCGCGTATGCCGCGCTCAGGTGCCGCGCCCCCACAGGCCGCAGTAGCGGCGTGCCACGAAAGGCAGGCCGGCCGCATAGCCCGGCATGTTCTCGTACTTGGGCAGCTTGAACTCCTTTTCGGCCGTATCCCAGCACTTGCCCTCGCGGGCCAGCTTCTTCGTTTCCTCCGAGGCGTCCTGCAGCAGCTGCAGCTGCTGCGCGACATCCTGTTTGGTGCCGAGGCGGTCGCCCGGGCCGGGATGGCCCGGAATCAGGGTCTGCCAGTCCATGGCCAGCACCTGCTGCATGAAGGCTTCGGTCTCGAAGGGGTGGAAGTCGATCATGCCGCGCCCCGGGAAGGTGCCGACCGGAATGGTGTCGACCACGAAAATGATCTTTTCCTTGGGCAGGCGCATCACCAGGGTGGAATCGGAATGGTTGAGCCCGTGGTAGGTGAGTTCGAGGCGGGTGCCGCCCAGGGTGATGACGCGGCCGCCGTCGCCGACCGACTCGTCGGGCAGCACCGTGTGCGGATCCCTGAGGTCGTGGAGGCGCTTCCAGGCGGCGCGGTGCGCCACGAAAGTGGCGCCGGCATCCTTGAAGGCCTTGCCGCCGGCGATGTGGTCGAAATGGTGGTGGCTGTAGATCACGTAGCGGATCGGCTTGTCGGTGATCTTGCGGATCTCGTCCAGGTAGGCCTGGCCGCCGGTGGGCCGGCCATAGGCGATTGGGTCGGTGACGATCACGCCTTCGGAGGTGACCACGAACATCGCCTGGTGCCCGACGTTGCGGAAGACGTAGACGTTGTCGGTGCCCGGCACCTTGGTGGTCTGGATCGCCGGCCGCCCCGGCTGCTGCGCCAGCGCCGCGGCGGCCAGCACCAGACCCAGCGCGGCAGTCGCCGCCCGCATCAATCTTCCTGTCATGATTCTCCCTCCCTTGGGATGATGGAAACACCGGCGCCGCGATCGGGCGATCCTGTTTCTGACCTGTTCCTAACAGCTGCCGGGACCGGTATATTCCCCGGACGCGTGCCCGACATCATCCAGCTTGACGCGCCTCAACGAAGGAACCCGACCATGATCACCGAACTTGTCCTATTCGACCTTCCCGCCGGCATCACCCGTGAGCAGGTGGTCGCCGGCATGCGTGCCACCGCGGATGCCTGGCGCGCCAACACCGAACTGGTGCGCAAGAACTACCTGTACGACGCCGTCAACATGAAAGCCGGCGGCGCCTATCTCTGGCCGTCTGTCGAAGCCGCGCAGCGCGGCCACAACGCCGAGTGGCGCGCGCGCATCAAGGCCATGTACGGTTCCGAGCCGGTGATCCGCTATTTCGACACGCCGCTGATCGTCGACAACGCCGCCGACCGCCTGATCGAGGCTTAGCCGCGCCGGCGGGCAGGCGGCCGGAGATCGCCGCGCGCCCGCCCTTCAGTCCGGCACGGGGATGCCCAGCAGGCGCGCCGCATTGCCGCCGGCGATCGCCGCGAGATCGCCGGGCGCGACACCGGCCGACCTGAGCCAGCCGACCGGGTCCTTTTCGCCCACCGGGTAATCGCTGCCCATGACCAGCCGGTCGGCCCCGACGCGCTCGAGCAGCACCTTCAGCACCTGCGGGTCGTAGACGCAGGTGTCGTAGTGGAAGGCGCGCAGGAAATCCGAGGGCGTCCGCCCGCCGGTATTCTTCACCGTGGCGGGCCGGTTGGCGGTGTTGCGGTCCATGCGGCCCATGTAGTGCGGAAAATAGCCGCCGCCGTGCGCCATCACCACCTTGAGACCGGGATGCCGATGCATCACGCCTTCGTAGATGAGCGAGGTCATGGCCTTGGTTTCCTCGATCGACTGGCCGGCGGAATTCCACAACGCGTAGCGCTGGAACCAGGGATCGGCGGCGCCCTCGGGATGGATCCATACCGTGATGGCGCGCTCGGCCACCGCGGCCCAGAACCGGTGGTAGAGCGGGTCGCCGATGTAGATGCCGCGATAGCTGGACGACACGTTGGCCACCCTGAGGCCCAGCATGTCGACACAGCGCGCCAGTTCCTGCATGGCGAGCGCCGGGTCCTGCAGGGGCAGCACCGCGCTGCCGACAAAGCGCGCCGGATGGCGCGCCACCCAGTCGGCGGCCTGGTCGTTGCAGCGCCGGCACAGGGCGAGGTCGGTTTCCGGATCGGCCCAGGAGGTGCCCTGCAGCACCGTGCTGGCGGAAACCACCGCCATGTCGATGCCGCGCGCGTCCATATCCTCGATCTCGGCCGCGGGGTCGAACATGCGCGCCATCAGGCTTTGCGCGCCGGGCCGCGGCGCGGCCGCCGGCGTGGCGCCGAAGCCGGTGAACACGGTCTTGTTGGTGGACGCCCTGAACACCTCCGGCTCCAGCATGTGGGCGTGGAAGTCGATGACGGGCGTCTTGCGCCCGACGGGATCGGCGATCACGGGTTGGGCTTGATGTTGGCCTTCCGGGCCACCTCGCTCCAGCGCGCGATCTCGGCTGCGATCAGCGGGCCGAGTTCGCTGCCGCTGGCGCCGCCGGCATTGACGGTGAGCGTGGTGAAGCGCTGCAGCACATCCTGCGACTTCAGCGCCTTGTTGAGTTCGTCCTCGAGCTTTCTCACGATGGCCGGCGGCGTACCGGCAGGGGCGAACAATCCCGCCCACAACTGCACGTCGAGCTGCGGAAACCCGGCCTCGGCCATGGTGGGCACCTCGGGAAAGGCCGCCATGCGCCGCGAGGAGGTGACCGCCAGCGCGCGCACCTTGCCGCCGCGGATGGCGCCGGAGGCGGGGCCGGAATCCGCGATGGTGGTGAGCACGTCGCCGGAGATCACCCCGGCGAGCGACTCGTTGGTGCCCTTGTAGGTGATGTTCTCCAGCTTGATGCCGGCCTGGATGTTGAACAGCTCGGTGGTGAGCTGGAAGGCGGCGGTGCTGGCCGCGTAATTGGCCTTGGCCGGGTTGGCCCTGGCGAAATCGACGAGTTCGCGCATGGTCTTGACCGGGGTGTTGGCGCCGACCACCGCGATCAGCGGAAAGGAGGCCACCATGCCCACCGGCGCGAAGTCCTTGGCCGGCGCATAGGGCAGCTTCTGGAACATCACCGCGTTGAACACCATCGGGCCGGAGGGTGCCATCATGAGGGTGTAACCGTCGGCCGGCGCCTTGGCCACGAACTCGGCGGCGATGATGCCCGAGGCGCCCGGCTTGTTCTCCACCAGCACCGGCTGACCCATGCCGTCGGCCATCTTCTGCGCGACCACCCGGGTGATGACGTCGATGCCGCCGCCGGCCGCCAGGCCGATGACGATGCGCACCGGCTTGGCCGGATAGCCGGCGGCGCCGTCCTGGGCCGAGGCTGTGCCACAGCCGACCGCCAGCGCCGCGAGCAGGGCCCGTACGAGAGCCGTGGCAGGTGAAATCCGCATGTCGTGTCTCCGTTGGATTGGATCGGGCGAACTATACGTGAGGCACCGTGCCGAATGCCACCGCATCCGTATTCGCGCCGCACAACAGGACACCCACGGTTTGCCCGGGCTGCGCCCGCCATGCGCCTGAGAGCAACGCCGCGAACGCCGCCGCGCCGCCCGGCTCCACCACCACCCGCAGGACGTCCCACAAGCTGCGCTGCGCCTCGACGATAGCCGCATCGCTCACCAGCACCGAGCCGGCGCCGTGGCGCTGCATGATCGGGAACATCAGGTGCCCCACCTGGCGCGGCGCCAGCGAGTCGGCGGCCACGCCGCCGCCGGGTGCCTCGACCGGCCGGCCCGCCGCCAGCGCATGGGCAAGCGTGGGCGCCAGTTCGGGCTCCACGCCGATTACCCGGGCGCGCCCCTGGTACCAGGCCGCGATGCCGCCGATCAGGCCGCCACCGCCCACGGCCACGAGCAGGGCATCGAGGTCGGGCGCATCCGCCTCGAACTCCAGCCCCACCGAGGCCTGCCCCAGCAGCGTCTCGGGCTGGTCGTAGGCGTGGATGGGCGTGGCGCCGGTGTCGCGCACGAAAGCCTCGCTGGCCGCCAGCGCGTCGGCATAGCGCTCGCCCACCACCCGCAGATCGGCGCCGTAGCCGCGGATGCGCGCGAGCTTGGCGGGCGCCGCGACGCCGGGCACGAAGATGGTGGCGCGCACCCCGAGCCGGCGCGCCGCGAAGGCCACCGCCGCGCCGTGATTGCCGCCGGAGGCCGCCACCACGCCGGCCTGGCCGACCGGCTGCGTCAACAAGGACGTGAAGGCGCCGCGTGCCTTGAACGACCCGCTGTGCTGCAGGAATTCCAGCTTGAAGACGAACCGCACCCCGTCGAGCCCGAAGTCGGCGCCATCGACGCGGACCACGGGCGTGCGGCGGATGTAGGGCGCGATGCGCGTGGCATTGGCGCGGATGGCGGTGGAATCGAGCATGCGCAACGGCCTTCAGGACGGGAGCGAACCCATGGTCTCGCCCATGCGGATCGCCCCGCCCGGCGCCCACGCCGGGTTGAAACCGATCTTCCCGGCGGGGAACAGCATCACCACCGTTGAGCCGAGCAGGAACCGCCCCATCTCCGCGCCACGCGCCAGCACCACCGCGCCGGGCTGGTAGGTCCATTCGCGCAGGCCGCCCGGGCGCGGCGGGTTGACCACGCCATGCCACACTGTGGCCATGCTGCCGACGATGGTGGCCCCCACCAGCACCAGCACGAACGCGCCGTGGTCGGTGTCGAACTCGCACACCACGCGCTCGTTGCGTGCGAACAGGCCCGGCACGCCGCGCGCGGTGGTGGGGTTTACCGAGAACAGGTCGCCGGGCACATGGATCATGCGCCGCAGTTCGCCGCGGCAGGGCATGTGGATGCGGTGGTAGTCGCGCGGGCTCAGGTACAGGGTGGCGAAACCGCCGCCCGAAAAACGCCCCGCCAGCGCCGCGTCGCCGCCGACCAGCGCGCGGGCGGTGTAGGTGTGGCCCTTGGCCTGCAACAGCCGGTCGCCGTCGAGGGCGCCGAACTGGCTGATGGCGCCGTCCACCGGGCACAGCCAGGCCGCGTCGGCCAGCGGCCGGGCACCGGGCTTGAGCGCGCGGGTGAAGAATGCGTTGAAAGTGGGGTAGCTCGCGATGTCCGGGTCGGCCGCCTCGGCCATGTTCACGCCGTAGCGCGCGACGAAGCGGCGGATGGCGCCTGCGGTCAGGCGGCCGCCATGGCAGCCGGCCAGCGTGCCCATCAGGCGCGTCAGCGCCAGCTTGGGAAGAAGGTACTGCGGCAGCACGGCCAGGCGGTCGGACAAGGCGCAACCCTGCGAATCGGTTCGGAACGCGGATTCTACCGGCGGCCCCGTGTCGCCCGTGTGCCTGCCATCAGGCCGCGCCCGGCGCCGGGTTGCCACGCGGTGGCGGAGGCGATGACGCGCCCGGCCGGGTAGCGCTATCATCCGCGCCTGCGGCCTGACAAGACCGCGATGCGCAATCCCGCCCCGCCCTCCTGCTCCGGCCGGCCTGCCCCGCCAGGCCCGGCGCGAAGGCGTTTCCCCCTCTGGAAGCCCGTGTTCAAGAATCTCACCCTGTATCGCATCGGCGCCGACTGGCGCCCGACCATCGCCAAGATCGAGGAGGCCATGCAGCGCGCGCGCTTCCTCGAATGCCGCCCCACCCAGGACATGTCCGTCGGCTGGACCGAACCACGTGGCGAGAAGCATGGCGCGCTCGTCGAGGCGGTCGCCGGACAGTGGCTGCTCAGGTTCGCCATCGAGACCCGCCTGCTGCCCGCCTCGGTGATCCGCCGCGAGGTCAACGAGAAGCTGGCAGAGATCGAAGCCACCACAGGGCGCAAGCCCGGACGCCTGTCGGCCAAGGAAATCCGCGAGCAGGTGGTGGCGGAACTGCTGCCGCGCGCCTTCACCAAGCAGGCCGCCGTGAATGTCTGGATCGATCCGAAGGCACGCCTGCTCGCGATCGACACCACCGCCAAGGCCAAGTTGGACGAAGTGCTGACCGGCCTGATTCGCTCCCTCGACGGCCTCGCCGTCACCCTGGTGCAGACCAGATCGTCGCCCGGCACCGCCATGGCGCAGTGGCTCGCCGAGCGGGAGGCGCCCGGCCATTTCGACCTGGACCGCGAATGCGAACTCAAGTCCACCGACGACAACCAATCCGCGGTGCGCTACTCGCGCCATGCGCTCGACATCGCGGAGATCCGCAAACATGTGGAGGCCGGCAAGATGCCCACCCGCCTGGGCATGCTGTGGACGGACAAGCTTTCCTTCGTGCTGACCGACACCATGCAGGTCAAGAAGATCCGCTTCCTGGACGGGGTGCTCAAGGAACCGCAGGGCGAGGATGACGACCGTTTCGACGCGGATGCCGCCATTATCACCGGCACGCTGGCGCGGCTGGTGCCGGAACTGATCGAAGCCCTGGGCGGCGAGGCGAAATCCGCCCAAGGCTGAAGGCCGCGCGTCCTGTGGCGGGCGGGACGTCCCGCCCCCTTAAAGGACGCCGGACGTCCCGCCCCCTTAAAGGACGCCGGACGTCCCGCCCCCTTAAAGGACGCCGGACGTCCCGCCGTCGAGGTTGATACTGGTCCCGGTCACATAGCTGGCGGCATCCGATGCCAGGAACGCGACCACGTTGGCGACCTCTTCGACGCGGCCGACGCGGCCGAGCGGGATGTCCCTGCCCATGGTCTCGTAGAGTTCCTCCAGGTCCTGGCCCGAGGCGGCGGCGCGGCGCTCGTGCTGGCCGGCACGGATCAGCCCGATGCAGATGGTGTTGACCAGGATGCCCTCGGGCGCGAACTCCTTGGACAGGGCCTTGGTGAAGGCCAGCCCGGCCGCGCGCGTCACCGAGGTGGGCATGCTCCTGGCCTTGGGCTGCTTGGCGCCGATGTTGGTGATGTTGATGATGCGCCCCGCCCCTTGCTTGCGCATGTGCGGCAGCGCCAGGCGCACCAGCCGCGCCGCGCCGAAGAGCTTGAGGTCGAAATCGGCCTGCCAGGTTTCATCGGTGACGGACTCGAAATCGCCGCGCGAGGAGGTGCCGGCGTTGTTGACAAGGATGTCGAGGCGGCCGAAGCCGTCGATCGCCGTATCGACGATGCGCGCGGCATCCTCCACGCGGCCGACATCGGCGACGACCGTGGCCACCTTCCCGCCGGCCGAGCGGATGGCAGCGGCTGCGGCATCGAGTCGCTCCCTGCCGCGCGCGGCGATGACGACGGCCGCGCCTTCACGGGCAAGTAGTTGCGCCGTGGCCAGGCCGATGCCCTGGGTACCGCCGGTGACGATGGCGACCTTGCCGCCGAGGTTCAAGTCCATGCCGCTCTCCTTCGGTGTTCAATGGGCGCGGGTCGCATGCGGCGGGGCCGCCGGCGCACGCGCATCCCGCAGTCAGCCGACGCGCGGCCAGTCGCCCACATCGAAATCATCGCCCATCGCCACATGCACGAAGCCGCGCACGTCGCGCAGCGAGCGCGTGATGTGCCCCCGCCCGGTGGTGTCCTCGGCGAAGATCAGGTCACCGGGGCGCAGGATGTGGCGCTTCCCGGTGCTCGATTCCACCTCGAGCAAGCCCGAGGTGAGGAAAATCAGCTGGCGACGCGGCGCGTTGTGCAGGTCCTGCATGTGCCCCTCCGGGGTTTCGCGGCAGAACAGTGCATTGCAGCTGAAGGTGGCCGACATCGGACGCTCGCTGCCGGTGGTAGGCACCGCGCGGATTTCGATGTCCGATTCGCCGGACGGCAGGGTGAAGATTCTGTACATGCGCATGGCGTTTCCTGCGGTGTTTTCGGGAACGCCGATGCTACAGCAAGCCCTGGCGCCGGCCGGCCCCCCGCGCCGTGCGGCGGGTGCCGGCATGCGTCGCTTGCGCTGTGGCGGAATGTCCACCGGGCGCCGCCGCACGATCTGAAGGACAATGCAGCTTCAATCGGACCGTATCCGGCAGGGCAGGCCCGGCGAGCAGGACCGCTTGAGCGCATACAAAAACGACCTTCCGGAGACCGCAATGCATTCGCCTATTCGCCTCGCGGCCGCCGCCGCCATCCTGTTCGCCTGTGCCCAGGCTGCGCTGGCGCAGTCGTTTCCGGCGCGTCCGATCCGCCTGATCGTCCCCTACGGACCGGGCGCCTCCACCGACACCATGGGCCGCATGGTGGCGCAGAAGGTCAGCGAGGATCTCAGGCAGCCGGTCATCGTCGAGAACCGTGCCGGCGCCTCCGGGATGATCGGCGCGGACATGGCGATGAAGGCGCCGCCGGACGGCTACACCATCCTGCTGGGTACCGACGCCACCCATTCCGGCAACGCGCACCTGATGAAGGCGCCGCCCTTTCACCCGGTGAAAGACTCCACGCCCATCACCATGGCGGCCAAGAACATCCTGGTGCTGGCGGCCAGCCCCGCGTTTCCGCCCAGCAACATCGCCGAACTCCTGGATTATTCGAAGAAGAACCCGGGCAAGCTGTCCTACGGGAGCTCCGGCAGCGGCTCGCCGCACCATCTGGCCGGCGTGCTGCTCAACCAGATGGCCGGCAGCGACCTGGTGCATGTGGCCTACAAGGGCGGCGCGCCGGCCATCACCGATGTGCTCGGCGGCCAGCTGCCGCTGGTGTTCTCCAGCATGGTGGCGGTGACCGCGCAGATCAAGGCCGGCAAGCTCAAGGCGCTGGGCATCACCGAGAAGACCCGCGTGGCCGCCATGCCCGGCGTCCCGGCGATCGCCGAAACCGTGCCGGATTTCGAGATGCAGTCGTGGCTGGCCTTTTTCGGCCCGGCCGGCCTGCCGCCGGCGGTGCTGCAGACGCTCAACGCTTCCATCGTCAAGGCGCTGCGTGCGCCCGACGTGGCCGCCCGGCTCAACGAGGGCGGCCTGCTGGTCGTGGCCAACGCACCCGACCAGTTCGCCGCCCAGCTGAAGGCGGATTTCGAAAAGCGCGGCGAACTCATCCGCCGCAACAACATCACCGAGTAGGGCATTCATGGAACAGCAGCTAGGCCCGCTCGCCGGGCTGGTGGTCATCGAACTCGGCCACAGCGTCGCCGCGCCGTTTGCCGGGCAGATCCTGGGCGATCTCGGCGCGGAGGTCATCAAGATCGAAAAACCGGAGGGAGACGACGCGCGCAAATGGGGCCCGCCCTTCGTCGACGGCGCCTCCGCCTCGTTCCAGGCCCTGAACCGCAACAAGCGCTCGGCGGTGACCCGGCTGCGCGAGCCGGAAGCGCGTGCGGCGCTGGTGCGACTGATCGTCGAACGCGCCGACGTGGTGCTGCAGAACCTGCGCCCCGGCCAGGTGGAGGAACTCGGGCTCGACGCCGCCACCCTGCGCGCCCTGAAGCCCGCGCTGGTGTATTGCAACATGGGGGCCTTCGGCGCACGCGGTCCGCTGGCGCAACGCCCGGGCTACGACCCGCTGATGCAGGCCTTCGGCGGCGTCATGAGCGTGGTGGGCACCGAGGGCCAGCCCGCGGTGCGGGTGGGCCCCTCGATGATCGACATGGGCACCGGCATGTGGGCGGTGATCGGCATTCTCTCCGCGCTGATGCAGCGCAAGGACAGCGGCGTCGGCAGCGTGGTCGACGTCTCGCTCTACGAAACGGCCACCGCCTGGATGTCGCTGCATGCGGCGCAATACCTCGCCTCCGGAAGCATCCCGAAAAAGACCGGCTCGGGCCAGGTGGGCATCGTGCCTTACCGCGCCTATCGCACCGCCGATGGCGAGATGGTGGTGGCCGCCGGCAACGACCGCGCCTTTAAGGGCTTCTGCCGCGCCCTCGGCCGCCCGGAATGGGCGGAGGACGCGCGTTTTCGCACCAACCCCGACCGTGTCGGCCATGCCGAAATCCTGTACGGCATGATCGAGCCCGAGATGCTGCGCCATGGCAATGCCGAGTGGCAAAGGCGCATCGATGCCGAGGGCGTGCCGTGCGCGCCGGTGCAGAATGCCGGACAGATGCTGGAGCACGAGCAGACCCGCGCGCTGGGGCTCCTGCAGCAGGTGCCGGGCTCCAGCATCCCCATCATCGGCCTGCCGGTCTCCATCAACGGCCGGCGGCCAGAACCGCGCAGCGCCCCGCCGGCGCTGGGCGCCGACACCGCTGAAGTATTCGCCAACACCGCCAGGAAAGCCCCATGAGTTCCGCATTCAGCATCCCCGCTTATGAAACCCTCAAGATCGAGCAGCAGGGCGACCATGTGTTGCTGGTCACCCTGAACCGGCCCGAGGTGCTCAACGCCATCAACACCCGGATGGGCCATGACCTGCTCGACCTGTGGACGCGCCTGACGGTGGCGCCCGCCAACATCCGCTGCGTGGTGCTGACCGGCGCGGGCGACCGCGCGTTCTGCGCCGGCGGCGACCTCAAGCAGCGCAACGGCATGACCAACCAGGAATGGCAGGAGCAGCACGAACTGTTCGAGCGCGGCTTCATGGCCTTGATCGAGTGCGTGGTCCCGGTGATCGCGGCGGTCAACGGCGCGGCCTTCGGCGGCGGCTGCGAGACGGCGCTGGCCTGCGACTTTATCCTCACCTGCAAGGACGCCAGGTTCGCGCTGTCCGAGACCAGGCTGGGCATCATGCCCGGCGGGGCCGGCACCCAGACGCTGCCGCGCGCGGTGGGCGAACGCCGCGCCAAGCAGATGATCTACTCGGCCCAGCCGATCCCCGCGCAGCAGGCCTACGAGTGGGGCCTGGCCAACCATGTGTACGAGACGCGGCAGGAACTCCTGACCGGCGCCCTGGCGACCGCCGAGACCATCGCCGGCAACGGCCCCCTGTCGATCCGCCAGGCCAAGAAGTCCATCCACTACGGCCTGCAGACCGACATCCTCACCGGCTACCGCTTCGAGATCGAGGCCTACAACCGCCTGGTCACCACCGAAGACCGCCTCGAAGGCGTGGCCGCATTCAACGAGAAGCGCAAGCCCGCCTTCAAGGCGCGTTGATCCCAACCGACATGCACCGGCAACCATGAGCAACGACATCGACCTGCACAACGTGAGCGTCCCGCTCGGCGAGGACTTCCCCGAAATCCGCGACGGCGTGCGGCGCATCTGCGCCGACTACCCCGCCGCCTACTGGCGCGACCTCGACCGCCGCGAGGCCTACCCGAGCGAATTCGTGCAGGCCATGACCGAGGCCGGCTATCTGTCCTCGCTGATCCCGGAAGAGTATGGCGGCGCCGGCCTGTCCTTGCGCGCCGCCGGGGTGATCCTGCAGGAATGCCATTCCAGCGGCTGCTACGCCGCCGCCGCCCACGCCCAGATGTACACCATGGGCACGGTGCTGCGTCACGGTTCGCCGGAACAGAAGGCCAGGTACCTGCCGAAGATCGCCTCGGGCGAACTGCGCCTGCAGGCCTTCGGCGTGACCGAACCCACCACCGGCACCGACACCACCAAGCTCAAGACCCGCGCGGTGCGCCAGGGCGACCATTACGTGGTGCACGGACAGAAGGTGTGGACCTCGCGCGCCGAGTACTCCGACCTGATGCTGCTGCTGGTGCGCACCACCCCGGCCGATCAGGTGCAGAAAAAGACCGACGGCATCTCCGTGCTGCTGGTGGACATGCGCGAGGCGCGCGGCAACGGCATGGAAATCCGCAAGCTGGGCGCGATGGTCAACCACAACACCACCGAGATTTTCTTCGACGGCCTCAAGGTGCCGGCGGAAAACCTGATCGGCGCGGAAGGCAAGGGCTTCCGCTGCATCCTGGACGGCCTGAACGCGGAACGCATCCTGGTCTCGCATGAATCGATCGGCGACGCGCAATGGTTCATCCGCACCGCCACCGCCTACGCCAGTGAACGCGTGGTGTTCGACCGCCCGATCGGCAAGAACCAGGGCATACAGTTCCCGATCGCGCGCGCCTACGCGGAACTGCAGGGCGCCGACATGATCGTGCGCAAGTCCGCCGCCCTGTTCGAGGCCGGCCTGCCCTGCGGCGAGGACGCCAACCTGGCCAAGCTGCTCTCGGCCGAGGCCGCCTGGAGCGCGGCCGAGGCCTGCATGCAAACCCACGGCGGCTTCGGCTACGCGCGCGAATACGACGTCGAGCGCCGCTGGCGCGAGGCGCGCATCCAGCGCACCGCACCGATCTCCACCAACCTGATCCTGGCCTACATCGGCGAGCATGTGCTGGGCATGCCGCGTTCGTACTAGCAGCATCACCGGAGGCAAGCATGAGCGGACTGACCGAACAACTGGCGGATTTCGTCGCCCATCCGGGGCGCCTGGCCCTGGACGACAAGGTGCTCGCCACGGTGCGCACCGGCTTTGTCGACACCGTCGGCGTGATGCTGGCGGGCCGCGACGAGCCGGTCACGCAGATCGTGCGCAGGTTCGTGCAGGCGCGCCACTCCACCCGGCAGGACGCGCGACTGTTGCTCGGGTCGCATCGCGCGGCCGCCCGCGACGCGGCGCTGGTCAACGGCACCGCCGGCCACGCACTCGACTATGACGACGTCGGCCTGATGGGCCATCCGAGTGCAGTACTGGTGCCTGCCCTGCTGGCCGAAGGCGAGCATGCGCACCTGAGCGGCGCGACCCTCATGCGTGCCTATGTGGTGGGCTATGAGGTGTGGGCCGAACTGTGCGGCCGGGACCAGGACCGCCTGCACCTGAAGGGCTGGCACCCGACGGCGGTGTTCGGCGTGGTGGCGGCCGCCGCGGCGGTTGCCGCCACACGCAAGCTCGACGCGGCGACTATCCGCAATGCGCTGGCCATTGCCGCCAGCATGGCGGGAGGCCTTACCGCCAACTTCGGGAGCATGACCAAACCTTTCCATGCCGGCCAGGCGGCCGCCAACGGCATCGACGCGGTCGACCTCGCGCAGGCCGGCATGTCGGCCGCGGGCGACGTCTTCGAACACGGCGCGGGCTACCTGACGGCGCTTTCCCCGACCGGGCGCGCCGACCGCGCTACGCCGGCTTCCGGTCTGGGCCGGGTCCTGCGCATCACCACCATGGGGCTGGCGGTCAAGAAGTACCCGATGTGCTTCGCCACCCACCGCACGCTCGACGCCATGCTCGACCTGATCCGGGACCATGACCTGAAACCCGGCCGCGTCACCCAGGTGCGCGCCACCATCGGCCGCGCCCAGGCTTCGATGTTGCGCAACCACGCCCCGGTAACCGGCCTGGAAGCCAAGTTCAGCCTGGAATTCGCGGTGGCGGCGGCACTGGTGTCGCGCAAGGTCGGCCTGGCCGAGCTTACTGACGCCTACGTGAACCGTCCGGAGGTGCGCTCGATATTCGGGCGCGTGCAGATCGCCACCACCGACACGGTATCGCCGGCCGAACCTACGCTCTCAGCCAGCGACCGGGTGGTGGTGGAAACCGCCGATGGGAAGATGTACGACAGCGGCGAGGTGGCAGGCACGCGCGGCGACGCCAATTCGCCGGTGTCACGCGAGGAAATGCGCGTCAAGTTTCTCGATTGCGTGGCGGGTGCGCCGGGCATCGACGGCGCGGCGCTGTTCGAGCAGTTGATGCGGCTCGATTCCATCGCCGATAGCGGCACCCTGGCGCGGGCATGAACGCCTTGCACCCCGTGCCCGGCCCGGCGCCGGCCAGCCTATTCGACAAGGTCTGGGCCATGCACGCCATCGGCGAACTGGGCCAAGGCGTGAGCCTGCTGCATGTGGACCGGCACCTCCTGCACGACCTGGAAGGCGGCCCGCGCCTTTCCGATCTGCGTGCCAGCGGCCGCACGGTGGCGCGCCCCGACCTCACGTTTGCGACACCCGACCACGCCATGTCGAGCGCGCCGGACCGCGACACCGACACCTATCCGCCGGGGGGGCGGCTGGTGCGCTCGCTGCGGCGCGGCACGGCCTGGGCCGGCATACGCCTGTTTGACCTCGGCTCACCGGCACAGGGCATCGTGCATGTGGTCGGCCCCGAGCAAGGCCTGACACTGCCCGGCAGCCTGATCGTCTGCCCGGACAGCCACACTTGCACCCACGGCGGCTTCGGCGCACTGGCCTTTGGCATCGGCGCCAGCGAAGTGGTGCATGTGCTGGCCACGCAAACCCTGCGCCAGCGCCGCCCGCGCACCATGCGTATCCGCTTCGAGGGCGCGCTCGGCGCCGGCGTCACCGCCAAGGACATGATCCTCTTTGCCATCGGCAAACTCGGCACGGCAGGCGCGCGCGGCCATGCGGTCGAATACGCCGGCAGCGCGGTGCGCGCCCTGGCGCCCGAGGCACGGCTGACACTGTGCAACCTGTCCATCGAGATGGGCGCCAAGATCGGCATGGTGGCGCCCGACGAGCGCATCTACGAGTACCTGGCCGGCAAGCCTTTCAGCCCGAAGGGCGCATTGTTCGACGCCGCCGTGGCGCACTGGCGCACCCTGCCCAGCGATGATGGCGCACGCTTCGATGTCGAACATGTGATCGATGCGGCCGCCATCGTGCCCCAGGTGACCTGGGGCACCAGCCCTGAAGATGTGCTGCCGGTCGATGGCCGCGTGCCCGACCCGGCCACACAGGCCGACCCCGCGCGACGTGCCGCCATGCAGCGCGCGCTCGACTACATGGGTCTTGAGCCCGGCCAATCCATTGCCGGCACGCCGGTGGATCGCGTGTTCATCGGCTCGTGCACCAACAGCCGCATCTCCGACCTGCGTGCGGCCGCGCGCGTGGCTGCCGGACGCCGCGTCGCGCCCGGTGTGACCGCATGGGTGGTGCCGGGTTCGGAGGAGACGCGCCGCCAGGCCGAGGCCGAGGGGCTGGACCGGATCTTCCTCGCCGCCGGCTTCGAGTGGCGCAAGCCGGGCTGCTCGATGTGCGTGGCCGCCAACGGCGAGACCGTCGCCCCCGGCCAGCGCTCCGTTTCCACCACCAACCGCAATTTCGTCGGCCGCCAGGGGCCCGGCGCGCGCACCCATCTGGTGAGCCCCGCCATGGCCGCTGCCGCCGCGGTGAGCGGCCGCATCGTGGATGTACGCACGCTATGAAACCCTTCACCACCGTCAGGGCCACGGCAGCGCCACTGATGCGCGCCAATATCGACACCGACCAGATCATCCGCATCGACCGCCTGGTGACGTTCACGCGAGGCGAGCTTGGACCTTACTGTCTCGAGGTGATGCGCTTGGTGCCCGGCGGCAGCCCCAACCCGGACTTTCCGCCCAACCAAACACGCTACCAGGGCGCCGAAATCCTGGTCGCGGGCGAGAACTTCGCCTGCGGCAGCTCGCGCGAACACGCGGTGTGGGCACTGGTGGACTGGGGCATACGCGCGGTGATCGCGCCCAGCTTCGGCGACATCTTCTACGCCAATAGCTTCCAGAACGGCCTCCTTCCGGTGCGCCTGCCAATCGCCGAAGTCGATGCCATCGCGGACGAACTGGCTACCTGCGAATCACCACACATCAAGATCGACCTGCAGTCATGCACCGTCACCACCCCGGCCGGTCGCGTTGTCGCCTTCACCATCGAACCGGAGCGGCGCGAAGCCCTGCTGGCGGGGCTCGATGAAATCGGCGTCACACTTCGCGACCGCGCGCTGATCGAGGACTTCCGCCGCCGGGACGAACAGTCGCGACCGTGGATCTACCGACAGACCGACAAGCCAGTCAAGAAGAAACTGCTGATCCTGGCCGGCGACGGCATAGGCCCGGAAATCCTTGCGCAAACCCGCCGCGTGGTGGAATGGTTCGCCGCGCATCGCGACCTGTCGGTGGACTTGCATGAAGAACTGTTCGGCGTGGCTGCCTGGAAGGCGCATGGCAGCCTGATGCGCGAGGCCACCTGGAAGAAGGTGACCGAAAGCGATGCCATCCTGTTCGGTGCCATCGGCTCGCCGGACTACGACGCCATTCCGCCGGCGGAACGCAAGGTCGACCAGCTGCTGCGCATGCGCCGCGAGCTCGACCTGTTCATCAACCTGCGGCCGGTGCGCACCCTGAAAGCACTCGAAGACGCCTCCACCCTGCGCCCCGAGGTGCTGGCCGGCACCGACCTGGTGCTGGTGCGCGAATTGGCCGGCGGCGTGTATTTCGGCACGCCGCGCGGCATCGAAACCCTTGCCGATGGCAGCCGGCGCGTGGTCAACACCATGGCCTATACCGAGCGCGAGATCACCCGCATCGCGCGCGCCGCCTTCGAACTGGCGCGCACACGCTCCGGCCGCCTATGCTCGGTAGACAAGGCCAACGTGCTGGAGAACGGCCAGTTGTGGCGCGAGACCGTGATTGCCCTGCACAAGGCAGAGTTCACCGACATCGAGTTGTCCCACATGTATGTAGACAACTGCGCCATGCAACTGGTGAAGAACCCGCGCCAGTTCGACGTGCTGGTCACCGAAAACCTGTTCGGCGACATCCTGTCGGATTGCGCCGCGATGGTGGCGGGATCCATCGGCATGCTGCCGTCGGCATCGCTCAGCGCACCGGCACAAAGCGGCCGCAAGGCCCTCTACGAACCCATCCACGGCAGCGCGCCTGACATCGCCGGCCAAGGCGTGGCCAATCCGCTCGGCTCCATCCTCAGCTTCGCCATGTGCCTCACCCATACCTTCGGCCTGCCGCAGGAAGCGCGGCTCCTGGAGGCGGCGGTGGAGCGTGTGGTGGCGGCAGGCATCCGCACGCGCGACATCGCCGCCCACGGCGCCCCGGCGGTGTCGACGGCACAGATGGGCGATGCGGTTCTGCGGGAACTGCGAGCCGCCGCCCGCTAGGATGGGCGCCCTGTTAGGTGGCGTTGCCGGTTCGGTAGCGCCGGCCCCCTCGCATCACCTCGAAGCCCCCCCCGCTGCCTCGCAGTCCCCTCGCAGTCCCACTCCACCCCCTCGAGAGCAGTCCATGTCCGTGTCGTCAGACAAACCCTCCGGCAAACGCATCCTCTACCTGGACGATGACGAGAATTACGCCTTGTTGGTGAAAATCATCTGCGAGCGCAAGGGGCATCAGGTCACGACTTTTCTGGATGCGACCAGCGCCCTCGCAGCCATCGACCGGACGCCCGGGGCCTGGGACCTGGTGATCACGGACCATCGCATGCCGGGGCAGGACGGCATGGATGTGGCGCGCGCGCTGCGCGACAAGCATCCGCACCTGCCCTGCGTGATGGTGTCGAGCCTGATCAACGACGACCTCGCCCGCGCCGCCAGGGAAGCGGGCGTACGCCGCCTGCTGCACAAGCCCTACAAGCCGGAGCACCTGATCGTGCTCATCGAGGTCGCCGCGAAGTAGCGGCGACCGCGCCTTCGGTCAGGGGCGCCGGATGCCGGCGAGTTCCTCGACCACGGCGCACACGGCGGCGGTATCCTGGTCGGCCCGGCCGTTGTTGAGAGCCGCGTAGTACAACTGCGTGGCGGCGTTGAACAGCGGCGTCGGGCAGCGCAGGCTGGCCGCGAACTCGCCGATGATGTCCAGGTCCTTCATGTACATGCCGATGCGCGCGGTGGGGTTGTCGTAATCCTGCGCCAGCATCAGCGGTCCGCGGATCTGGAACATGCGCGAGGAACCGGCCGAATCCTTGAGGACCTCGTACACCGTCGCTAGGTCCATGCCGGCGCGGCCGGCCAGGGCGAAGGTCTCGGCCGCCGCGACGTTGTGGATGTTGACCAGCGTATTGGCCAGATATTTCATCTTGCTGCCGTTGCCGAAATCGCCGAGGTAATGCTGCTGGCGCGCCATGCCTGGGAAAATCCCCGCGACGGCGTCCCAGGCGGCACGGTCCCCGCTGCCGAAAACCACCAGGTCCTTCTTGGCCGCCTGCGCGCCGGTGCCGCTGACCGGGCAGTCCAGCATGATCTTGCCGGCTTCGGCCAAGGCCTTGCGCGCAGCCTCCTTGACGCCGAGGCGCATGGTGCTCATTTCCACCACCACGGGGTTGGCGCGGGTGCTGGTGAGACCGCGCTCGCCTCCGATGGCCTGCTGCAGGGCCGCTTCGGTAGGCAGCGACGTGATGACCACACGTGCGCGTTCCCCCACCTCCGCCGGGCTCGCGGCGATGCTGCCGCCGAGGGCCTCGACGCGCGCCAGCGCGTCGGCCGAGATGTCATAGACGACCAGGGGGTGCCCGGCGGCACGCAGGTTGGCCGCAAACGCGCTGCCCATGATGCCGACGCCGACGATACCTATAGTTTCCATGTCTTATGCCTTGGTGGGTGCGGACGGCTTGCGGCCGCGCGCGGCCGGCGGCGTATAGCCCGCCAGCCGGCAGCGCATGCCCTCGATTCGCTCGCCGTCACGGAATTGAATGGAATGACACATGATGATCTCGCCCTTGGCGGACAACTCGGCCAGGCGCACCTTCACCTGGGCGAGCGAGAGTCCGGTGCCCTGGGCGATCTCGGAATCGAATTGTTCGCCGCTTGCCTTCAAGTACTGCTTGATTTCCTGCAATTGGGTTCTCCTGGTTCACCCGACCGGCGGACGCCGGAGGCGCCTGCGTGGGCCATTTCGACCCGGTCCCGGAATCCGGCATCTTTCCGCAGTTTCGCAGATTCCAGGCTGGCGTGTGCCCGGTCCCGCCGGATCAGGTGCCCATGCGGATTTGCCAGGGTCGCATTAGAATGTTGTCTCACGCAGAGCACGTGGAGATCGCCGCAACGCCGCGCGCTATCAAACACAAAAAACGGGACAAGTCCAATGGCATCATCGGGGTCAGGATGGGCAGGGGCGCGTGCGCGCATCGCGGCGGATGTGGGCGGCACCTTCACCGACATCGCGATCTTCGACGAAGCCGCCGGTTCGATCCGGCTCGGCAAGACGCTGACCACGCCCCGGCGCCTGGTCGAAGGCATCGACAACGGCGTGCGCAAGTCGGGCAGTTCGTTCGGCGAGGCCAATCTGTTCCTGCACGGTACGACGGTGGCCATCAACACGCTGCTTGAGCGCACCGGCGCGCGCACGGCGCTGGTGACCACGCGCGGCTTCCGGGACATCTACGAAATCGGCCGCATCAACCGCCCGGAAGCCTACAACCTGTTCTTCCGCAAGCACCGGCCGCTCATCGAGCGCGCCCTGCGTTTCGAGGTCGACGAACGCGTCATGAGCAGCGGCGCGGTACGCACCGCGCTGACCGAGGCGGAACTCGAACGGGTGGCCGGGCTCATCGAAGCCGAGCGGATCGAGGCGCTCGCCATCCTGTTCCTGCATTCCTATTGCAACCCGGCGCACGAGATCGCCGCGCGCGACTTTTTCGCGCGACGCTTTCCCGGTGTCTACATCACCGCCTCGCACGAGCTTTCGCAGGAGTACCGTGAATTCGAGCGCACCTCCACCGTGGCGGCCAACGCCTATGTGGGGCCGCGGGTGTCGACCTACCTGGGCGAGGTGGTCGAGCACCTGGAAGCCCGGCAATTCCCCGGCAGTTTCCTGATCGTGCAGTCCACCGGCGGGCTCTACGACGTCAGCCGCGCGCAGCGTGAAGCCATCCGCATGCTCGAATCCGGGCCGGCCGCCGGCGTCATCGGCACCCGCGAACTGTGCCGCGGCATGGGGCTTTCCGGCGCGATCGCCTTCGACATGGGCGGCACCACCGCCAAGTCGGGCGTGATCCTCGGCGGCGACGTGCTGATGACCTCGAACTCGATGATCGGCGGCTACAACGAGGGCCTGCCGGTGCAGATCCCGATGATCGACATCCAGGAGGTGGGCACCGGCGGCGGCAGCATCGCGCGCCTCGGGCCCGGCGGCTCGCTGCGGGTGGGCCCCCAGAGCGCGGGGTCCGTGCCGGGGCCGGTGTGCTACGGCCTCGGCGGCACCGAACCCACCGTCACCGACGCCAACCTCATGCTGGGCCGACTGTCGGCGGAGCGCTTCCTGGGCGGCGACATGCGCCTGGACGTGGCGGCCACCCGCGCCGCCCTGCAGGCGAAGCTGGCCGACCCGCTCGGCCTGTCCATCGAGGAGGCCGCCAACGGCGTGATCCGCATCGCCGCCTCCTCGATGTCCAACGTGGTCAAGCGGGTCACCACCGAACGCGGCTTGGACGCGCGCGACTTTCCGATGGTGGCCTTCGGCGGCGCCGGGCCGCTGCACGCGGTCCTGGTGGCCCGCGAGTTGCAGATCAGGCAGGTGATCGTCCCGGTGGCGCCGGGGCATTTTTCCGCCTACGGCATGCTGGTGGCCGACCTGCGCCGCGATTACGTGCGCACGCTCTTCATGCCCAGCCAGAACCTCGATTTTGCGCGCATGGAAGCCATCTTCCGCGAAATGGAAGAGGAGGGCGAGGCCGATGTGCGGCGCGCCTCGGCCAGCGTCGGCGAGCTCAGGCGCCAGCGCGGCCTGGACATGCGCTACGTCGGGCAGGAGCATGCCGTCACCGTCGACGTGCCGCTGCCCGCCTTCGAGAACCGCGACGTCGCCGCGATCAAGGCCGCCTTCGACGCGGTGCATACGCTGCGCTACGGCTACTGCTCGGCCACCGAGCCGGCGGAAATCGTCAGCCTGCGCACCTCGGTGACCGGCCACATGCCCAAGCCGGCGGCCAGCACCGCGGCCGCCGGGCGGAGCGACGTGCAACCGGCCCGCCGCCCGGTCTATTTTTCCGCCGCCATCGGCTGGCGCGACACCCCGGTCCATGCGCGCGACAGCCTGGCCGCCGGCACCCGCATCGACGGCCCGGCCCTGATCGAGGAATACGCATCGACCACCGTTATGCTGCCGGGCGACCGCCTGACGGTGGACACCTTCGGCAACCTGGTCATCGAGGTAGGCAATGACATCGAGTAGCGACAAGGCGCAGCGCCGGTTCGATCCGGTGGTCACCGAGATCATCCGCAACGGCATGTTCGCGGCCACCGAGGAAATGAAGTCCAACCTCATGCGCACCGCCTACAACATGATCATCTACGAGGCGCTCGACTTCACCGTGGGCCTGTTTGACCGCGCCGGCAACACGGTGTCGATCGGCATCGGCCTGCCGATGTTCATCCGCGGCATGAGCAACACCGTCAAGCGCATGATCGCGCAGCTGGGCTACGAGGGCATCGAGCCGGGCGACGTGCTCCTCACCAACGACGCCTACATCACCGGCAGCCACCTGAACCACATGACCTTCGTGGTGCCGGTATTCCATGACGGCCGCATCGTCGGCTTTTCCGCCTGCATGGCGCACTGGACCGACATCGGCGGCACCCTGGGCGGCATGACCTTCGACATCTATTCGGAAGGCCTGCAGATGCCCATCGTCAAGGCCTGGCGCCGCGGCGTCGAGAACGACGACGTCATGCGCATCATCGAGATGAACGTGCGCATCCCGGAACGCGCCATGGGCGACATGCGCGCCCAGATCGCCGCGGTGAACACCGGCGAGAAGCGCTTCCAGGAGATGATCGCCAAGTATGGCTGCGAGGCGGTGCTTACCGCCATCGAGGCGATCTTCGACCAGAGCGAGGCCGCCGCGCGCGAGGCCATCCGCGCCATACCCGACGGCCAGTACTACGGCGAGTCCTTCATGGACGACGACGGCGTCGACGCCGGCAAGCGTGTGCCCATCAACGTGAAGGTGATCGTCGCCGGCGACGCCATGACCATCGACCTGTCGGATGTGAGCGAGCAGGTGCGCGGCTTCTACAACTCCGGCGAGGCGGCCGGCATCGCCTGCGCCCAGGTGGCCTTCAAGTGCCTGACCGCCGCATCCGAGCTGCCGATCAACGACGGCTGCTTCCGTCCGCTCACGGTGATCCTGCCGCAGGGCAAGGTCATCAACGCGAGGCGCCCGGCGCCTATGCGCTGGTGGATGACCTTTCCGATGACGGTGGTCGACACCGTGTTCAAGGCCCTGGCGACGGCGATTCCCACCAAGGTGATCGCCGGCCACCATGCGGACCTGGTGATCGCCATGATCCATGGCCGCAACCCGCACAACGACAAGCTGTTCCTCTATCTCGGCGGCCTGATCGGCGGCGGCTGGGGCGCCAAGTTCAACGAGGACGGCATGTGCGCCACGGTGGCCATCAACGACGGCGACACGCACAACGGACCGTCGGAGCAGGTCGAGGCCAAGTATCCCCTGCTGATAGAAAGCTATGCGCTGCGCCAGGATTCCGGCGGCGCCGGCAAACACCGCGGCGGCCTGGGCGCCGAACAGCGCGTGCGGGTGCTTTCCGACATCATGTTCGACACCCAGATCGAACGCGTCGAATGCCGCCCCTGGGGCCTGGCCGGCGGACTTTCCGCGCTCGGCAACGAGGTGGCCCTGACCCGGCACGGCAAGGAGGAGGTGGTCTATTCCACCGGCAAGGTGTTCTCCCAGCTGCTCAAGCCGGAGGACGTCTGGACGCTGCGCTCCGGCGGCGGCGGCGGGTTCGGCCATCCGCTCGACCGCAAGCTCGCCGACATCGAGGACGACGTGCGCAACGGCTACGTCTCGCCGGCCGCGGCGCGCGAGCAGTACGGCGCGGTGATCGACCCCAAGACCCTGCGCGCCGACGCGGCGGCCTCGCGCGAACTGCGCGCGGCCATGCGCGCGCAGGGCCTGCCGCATGACCATCCGCTCACCAGCGCGGCGCCAGGCCGGCGCCAGGCGCCGCCGCCACGCCTGCGCCTGTTGCCCAGAGCCGCCCGCGAATTGACCGAGGAAGCGCGCGAAGCCGGCCTGTTGGCCGCGCGCTGCTGCAGCTAGCGTTTCGCCAACACATCCGCCCTTTCAATCCAAGGAGACCGCCATGCCCCGCCACGCAGGTTTCATCCCCCACGGTGTCATCCCCGCAGTGCTGCTTCCCTTCAACGAGGATTTTTCCATCGACGAGGCGAGCTATCGCGCCCACCTGCGTGATGTCACCTCGGTTGCCGGGATCAGCGCCATCACCATCAACGCGCATTCGACCGAAGCGGCCTCGTGCAGCTTCGAGGAACAGAAGCGGGTGCTGGAGATCACCCAGGACGAGGTCGGCGACCGCATTCCCATCGTGCATGGCGTCTACACCGACGGCAGCCTCGAGGCGCAACGCATCGCGAAAATGGCCACCGAGGGCGGCGCCTCGGCCCTCCTGGTGTTCCCCTCCGGCATTTACACCATGGGCCAGCGCCCGGAAATGGCGATCGAGCACTTCAGGCGCATCGCCGCGGTGAGCGACCTGCCGCTGATCGCCTTCCAGTACAACCCCGCGGGCGGCCAGGGCTATCCGCTGGCCACCCTGCTGCGCATGGTCGAGGAGGTGCCGTCGATCCGCGCCATCAAGGACTGGTGCGGCAACGCCCAGCTGGCCGACCGCCAGATCCGTGCGCTGCAGACCCGCAACCCGCCGGTCAACGTGCTCTCCACCCACAGTGCCTGGCTGTTCAGCTCGCTGGTGCTGGGCTGCAAGGGCCTGCTCTCGGGTAGCGGCTCGGTGATCGCCGACCTGCAACTGCAGCTCTTCAAGGCCATCGAGGCCAAGGACCTGGCCGCCGCGCAGAAGCTGCACGACCGCATCGCGCCCACCGCCGAGGTGTTCTATGCCGACCCGCCGGTGGACATGCACAACCGCATGAAGGAGGCGCTGGTGCTCATGGGCAAGCTGCCGCGCGCGGTGGTCCGCCCGCCGCTGGTGAAGATCCCGCAGGCGGAAATCGAGCGCATCCGCCAGGCGCTCGCCGCCGCCGGGTTGCTCAAGGATGAAGTGGCCGTCCGCAAGGCGGCCTAGGTTCAGGCGCAGCGCATCAACAACAAGGAGACAACCATGGAGACCAGCAAGGCAGCACGGGCGGCAGGCGCCGCCGTGGCCGCGGCGCGCAACCTGGATGTCAGCGACAAGGTCGTGGCCTTGAGCGGTCCGACCAGTTCCGGCGCCGCGCTTGCGATGTACGGCTGTGCCGAACAGCAGAAGATCCCCTTCCTCGTGCCGGTGGCCGCCTTACCGCAGCTGACCAAGCCCGGCACCCGATACACCTTCCGCATCGAACCCGACGCCCCCGGCTGGGGCCGCTCGATCGCAAAGTTCGCGGAAAAGACCAGGCCGGGAGCGCGGGTCGCGATCATGTATTCGGACGCCGCGCTGATGCAGAACCCGGAAGTGCTCGAAACCTTTCTGTTCGCCTGAGGTAGCGCCAACCGCGCCGCCCGCCCATTTTCACGGAGCCGCCCCATGATCCCCATCATCGATTCGCACCACCACATCTGGCGCAAGGCCGACCTCGCCTGGCTGCAGGGCCCGATGCTGCCGCGCATCTTCGGTCCCTATGAGCCGCTGCGCCGCGATTACCCGATCGAGGAATTCAAGGCCGACCTGGCCGGCTGCGGTGTGGTCGCCTCGGTGTATGTGCAGGCCAACTGGCCGAAGGAGCGCGCGGTCGACGAAACCGCCTGGGTCCAATCGGTGGGCGACGCCACCGGCTGGCCGCAGGCCATCGTGGGCTATGCCGACATGCTTTCCGAGGCGGCACCGGCCACCATCGAGCAACTGGTCAGGTTCCGCGCCTTCCGCGGCGTGCGCATGCAGATCCACTGGCACGAAAACGAGCTCTACCGCTTCGCCAGCCGGCCGGACGTCGCGGCCGATCCGGTGTTTCGCCGCAACCTGCGCGCGCTGGCCCACCACGGCCTCACCTTCGATCTGCAGGTGTTCACCAGCCAGATGGCCGGCGCCGCCGAGATGGCCGCCGCCAACCGCGACGTCACCTTCGTGCTGCAGCACGCCGGCATGCTGGAAGACCTCTCACCCGCAGGCGTGGCAGCCTGGCGCGAGGGCATGAAGCGGCTGGCCGATCAGCCCAACATCGTCGCCAAGCTCTCCGCGCTGGGCACCTTCCTGCGCCGCAACGACCCCGCGCACATCGCCTTCGTGGCCGCCGAGACGGTGGCCCTGTTCGGGCCTGAGCGCTGCATGTTCGGCAGCAACTTCCCGATCGAGAAGCTGTGGACCACCTACCCGGAGCTCATTGCCGCCAACCGCGCTGCGGTCGCCGCGCTGCCCGAGACCGACCAGCGCCTGGTGCTGCATGGCACGGCGGCGCGCGTCTATCGCATGGACATGCCGGCCTGACCGGGAGGGCGCCGCGCTCGGCGGCGCGCCTACTTCAGCTCAACGCCGTCGTTCGCCCCGCCGACGAACTTGTTGGGCTTCTGGAAAAAGCACAGCACCAGCGCACCCTTGGGCGAGCGCGCGGTGTGGCGGTGGCCCTTGGGGCGCCAGACGAAGTTGCCCTTGGTGTAGACACCATCTTCGTCCTCGAATTCGCCGTCGAGCACATAGCTCTGCTCGATCTCCACATGCTCGTGCATAGAGAGTTCGCTGCCCGGCGACCAGCGGAAGATGGCCGTCAGAAGCCCGGTTTCCGGCTCCTCCATCAGGATCTTCATGTCGATGCCGGGGGTAGGCGTGGCTTTCCAGGGCAGGGCCTCGACATCGACGTTGACCGAGTCGAGCGGGCCGAGCTTGTCGGCGTGGGGCAGAAAGGGCGTGACGGCCATGGCGGATCTCCGGATTCACGAGTCAGGCAATGTCGGCGAATATAGCAACTATGGGCGCCGGCCGACCCGGCGAACGCCCCCACCGGCGCGCAGCCGCATGCTCGACATCCTGTACCGCGACGACCACCTGATCGCCATCGACAAGCCGGCCGGCCTGCTGGTCCATCGCAGCGACATCGACCGCCACGAGACGCGCTTTGCCGTCCAGTTGCTGCGCGACCAGATCGGCCGGCGCGTGCAGCCGGTGCACCGGCTCGACCGCGGCACCTCGGGGGTGCTGCTGTTCGCCTTCGCGGCCGAGGTCACCCGTGAACTCTCCGCCCGGTTCGAAGCCGGGGAGGTGCACAAGACCTACCTGGCGGTAGTGCGCGGCTGGCCCGCGCCGGCCGGCCGCATCGAGCACGCCTTGTCACCCATGCCCGAACCTGCCGAGGGCGCGCATGTCCGCGGCGGCGCGCAGGCGGCCGTCACCGATTTCCGGCGCCTCGCCACCATCGAGCTGCCGTTTGCGGTGGACCGCTATCCGGCCGCCCGCTATGCCCTGATGGCCCTTACACCGCAGTCCGGGCGGCGCCACCAGTTGCGCCGCCACATGAAGCACATCGCCCATCCCATCATCGGCGATGCCACCCACGGCAAGGGCATGCACAACCGCTTCTTTCAGCAGCAGTTCGATTGCGGGCGCATGTTGCTGGCCGCGGTCGCGCTGACCTTGCGCCACCCGGTCAGCGGCGCGCCGCTGGCCATCCGCAGCGCCCCGGGCGGGGCGTTTGCCGACCTGCTCGAACGATTCGGCTGGGCGGCGGCCGCGCGCGCGGCCTGAGTCGCGCACCGGTTCCGCGCGCCGCGCCGCCGCGCCGGCGTTACAGGTATTCCGGCCGCGCCGGCGTGAACACGTCGAGGTTCAGCACCGGTTCATTGCCCACCACCTCGCCCCAGTGCATGGTGTCCGGCGGCACCACCAGCAGGCCGCCCGGCCCCAGCAGGGTGTGCTCGGCGCCGACATGAAAGCGGATCTGACCGGCCATGATGTAGACGATCTGCTCGTGCGGGTGCTTGTGCGGGCTCGGCGTGTGGCCCGGCATCAGCCGGTGCAGGGCGACCGTGGCCCCCTGGCCGGTGAAGGCCTTGCGGTCGACCCCCTCGCGCACCGGCTGCCAGTCCATCTTGCTCCAGTCGATCTGGTGAATGTTCATCGCGTTTCTCCGTGAAAAATCAGTGCGCCTTGCCGAACAGGCCCGCCGGCCGGGCAAGCAGGAAAACCAGCAGGATCGACAGCGCCGCCACGTTCTTGAAACCGGCGCCGAAGATCACGATCGCCGCCGCCTGGGCGACGCCGAGCATGATGCCGCCGACAAAGGCCCCGCCCGCCGAGCCGAAGCCGCCGAGGATAGCGGCGATGAAGCCGCTGATGGCGAACGGCACGCCCACATTGAAGGCGGTGTACTGGGTCGGCGTGATGAGGATCCCGGCCACCGCGCCCAACGCGGCGGAAAGGGCGAAGGAAAAGCCCAGCATGCGGGCCACCGGAATGCCCTGCAGCGCCGCCGCCTCGCGGTTGATGGCGCAGGCGCGCATGGCGCGGCCGGTGCGCGTGCGCGCGAAAAACAGCGCCAGGCCGCCCACCAGCAGGAGCGAGATGCCGGCGATCCACAGCAGCTGCACGCTGATGGCGATGCCGCCCACTTTGATCGGCGGCGCATCCGAGAACCCCGGAAAGGTCTTGGGCTGGTCGCCGGCCACGATCAGGGTCAGGCGTTCGATGACGATCTGTGCGGCCAGCGTGGCCAGGATCATCACGAACATGGTGGCATTGCGCTTCCACAGCGGGCGCACCACCAGTTGCTCGATGGCCACCCCCATCAGCGCGACGATCACGATCGCCAGGAGCGCCGCCAGCGGCAGCGGCAGGCCGGCACGCGAGAACAGCGCATGGGTCAGCATGCCGCCCAGCATCACGAACATGCCCTGCGCGAAGTTGACGATGCCCGAGGCGTTGTAGATCACGCAGAAGCCGATGCCGATCAGGCCATAGATGCAGCCGGTGCCGATGCCCGACACCAGGGTCTGGATCAGGAAGGTCATGTCAGGCATGCGCGGCCTCCGTGCCCGGCGCGATGTCGACCCCGCCCAGATAGGCTTCCAGTACGGCCGGATCGTTCTGCACCGCCTGCGGCGTGCCCTCGGCGATCTTGCGGCCGAAATCGAGCACCACGATCTTCTTCGCCACCCGCATCACCAGGCTCATGTCGTGTTCGATCAGGAGCACCGTGACCCCGCGCGCGATGATGGCGCGGATGGTCTCGGCCAGGTGTTCGGTCTCGATGGCGTTGAGCCCCGCGGCGGGCTCGTCGAGCAGCAGCAGGCGCGGGTTGGCCGCCATGGCGCGCGCGACTTCCAGCAGTCGCTGCTGGCCGTAGGTGAGCGCGCCGGCGGGCATGTCGGCGCGCTTGTCCAGGCCGACGAAAGCCAGGAGCTCCCGCGCGACCTGCGCCGCCTCGGCCAGTTCGCGCCTCGCCTTGGACGTGCGCGCCAGCGCCGCCCAGAGGCCGCCGCTGCCGCGCAGATGGCAGCCGGCCTCCACATTCTGCTGCGCCGTGAGGTCGGGGAACAACTGCACCAGCTGGAAGGTGCGCACCAGGCCGCGCGCGGCCACCCGGTGCGGCGGCATGCCGGTAATCGCCCGCCCTTCCAGCGCGATGCTGCCCGCGACCGGCGTCTGGAATCCCGAGATCAGGTTGAACAGCGTGGTCTTGCCCGCACCATTCGGGCCGATGATGGCGCTGACCTCGCCCGCCGCGATGGTGAAGCTGACGTTGTCCACGGCGGTGAGCCCGCCGAAGCGCTGCGTGACCCCGTCGACGACCAGGAGGCTCATGGCGCCGCTCCGCTGGAGCCTGCCCTGCCCCGGCGCTCGCGCCGCAGGCGCGCAAGCGAAGACAAGCCCTTGGGCGCGTAGATCAGGATGACGATCAGGGCGGCGCCATAGGCCAGGTCCTGGTAGTCCTTGAAGCCGCGGAAGGTCTCGGGCAGCAGGCTGATGATGAAGGCGCCGATCAGCGGCCCGTACACCGTGCCGATGCCGCCCACGTAAAGCATGGTGAAGCCCAGCACCACCATGTGCAGGCCGAACACCTCGGGGCTGACGAAGCCCACCGTGTGGGCGAAGAGTGACCCGGCGAAGGCCGCGTACACCGCCGCGATGACGAAGGCGATCAGCTTGTAGCGCGCCACGTCGATGCCCAGCGCGCGCGCCGCATCCTCGGAGCCGGCGATAGCCGCCAGCGCGTGGCCCATGCGCGAATGCTTGAGCCGCGACGACACCCAGATCGCCAGGGCCAGCGCCACGATCAGGGCCGCCAGCTGCCAGCGCTCGGAAGGCAGTTCGCGGCCGAACGCGCCCAGCGGCGGAATCGCCGCGATGCCGGTGTAGCCCATGGTGACACGGTCCCACTGCACGGCGATTTCCTGCACGATCATGCCCAGGGCAAGCGTGGCCATGGCGAGATAGTGGCCGCGCAGGCGCAGGGTCGGGTAGCCGATCAGGAGAGCCAGCAAGGCGGCCCCGGCGATGCCCAGCGGCATGGCGGCGAACACCGGCCAGTTGTAGGTGGTGGTGAGCACCGCCGAGGTGTAGCCGCCGATGGCGGCGAAGGCGTTCTGCCCGAACGACACCTGTCCGGTGTAGCCCATGAAGAAATTGAGGCCGGTGACGAAGATCGCATACAGCGCGGCGAACCACATCACGGTGACCAGGTAACCGCCGGCATAGAAGGTATAGCCGAGCAGGGCCGCGGCGGCGACCCAGCCGAGCGATGCCGCCATGCTGCGGCTGCCAGCCTCAGGCGGCGGCGAAGTAGTAGCGGGCGAGGTCATGGGGCGAGGCGATCTGGTCGGGCGTGACTTCGGCCACCACCCGGCCGACGGACAGGAGGTAGGCGCGCCTGGCGAGCTTCAGCGCGAGCGGCGCGCGCTGCTCCACCAGCAGGATGGACAGGCCCTCGCGATTGAGGCGCCCGAGGGTTTCGAGGATCTCCGCCGCCAGGCGCGGCGCGAGGCCCAACGACGGCTCGTCGAGCAGCAGCAGGCGCGGCCCGGCCATCATGGCGCGGCCGATCGCCAGCATCTGCTGCTCGCCGCCGGAAAGCGACCCGGCCAACTGGGCCTGGCGGTCCTTCAGGCGCGGAAACAGGGCGAAGACACGCTCCAGGCGCGCGGCGATCTCGCCCGCCTGGCGGCCCAGCAGGTAGGCGCCGAGGTCGAGGTTCTCGCGCACCGTCATGGGCCCGAACACGCCGCGCCCCTCGGGCACCAGGATCACGCCGCGCAAGGTGACGGCGCGGGCATCGTTGCGCGGCAGGTCGGTGCCCTCGAAGCGCACCTGGCCGCCGCCGGGCGTGAGGCCCATGATGGCGCGCAGCAGGGTGGATTTGCCCGCGCCGTTGGGCCCGAGCACGGCCACCAGTTCGCCGCGCCCGAGGGTGAGATCCACCGGGTGCAGGGCCTCGACGCTGCCGTAGCGCGCCGACAGTCCCCGCACCTCTAGGACGGCTTCACTCATGCGGGTGTGCTCACGTTCACGCCGCCGGACCGTTCATGCATGCTTACTTGACGATCCGGACCTTGCCGGCCTGGATGGTGGCCAGCGCGAACGGGTTCTGGGTGATGCCCTGGTGAACCGTCGGCGAGAAGTTGTAGATGCCGGTGGTGCCCTGGAAACCGGAGATGGTTTCGATCGCATCACGCACCTTGGCACCCTCGAAGGAATTGGCCTTCTGGATGGCGGCCACGGTGATCATCACCGCGTCCCAGCCGCGGCCGGCCCAGTTGGGATCGCGGTCGCCGTGCTTGGCCTTCCATGGCCCGAGGAAATCGGTGATCGCCTTCTTGAGCGGGCCCTCGGGCAGGGCGTCGACCACCTGCGAAGGCGCGGCCACGAAGAAGAACTTGTCGCCCAGCACCTCGGCGACCGGACGGAACACCGCCAGGTCCTCGATCGAGGTGAGCATCACCGTGGGCAGGCCCAGTTGCTTGATGTTCTTCGCCGCCGTGAGCGTGGTGCCGCCCAGGCCGATCTTGAGGATGGCGCCGGCGCCGTTGGAATTCATCTTGCCGATCTGCACCGACAGGTCGGCGTCGTCCTGCTTGTACTGGTCCACACCGGCCAGCGTCAGGCCGTAGGTGGCGGCGGACTTCTCGGCCACCGTCTTCTGCAGGTTGGCATACGGCGTCGGGTCGTGCAGCACGCCGACCCTCCTGATCTGGGTGTTGTCCTTGAGGTACTCGAAGCGCTTTTCCACTTCGAAGCGGGCCGGCGGCAGCGTCGAGAAGGCCCACTTCACATGCTCCTCGTTCTGCGGCAGGATCGAGCACAACACCATCGGGATGCCGGCGCGCGCCACCATGCCAGCGGCGGCCAGGTTGCCGGCCGACACGCAGCCCGACAGGAAGGCGTCGACCTTGTCCGAGGACATCATCTTGCGATAGACGGTCACGGCCTCCTGCGGCTCGGAACGGTTGTCCTCGACCACCACCTCCAGCTTGCGGCCGTTGACGCCGCCGCGCGCATTGACCGCATCGACCGCGATGCGCACGCCGTCGGTCCAGGCGCGGTCGACAGTGGCGGCATAGCCGGTCAGGCCGGCGGCGATGCCGATCTTGTAGGTTTGCGCGCCGGCGCCCGCCGACATCACGGCCAGGCCCAGCACGGCCAGCTTCATCATCTTGCGCATCTCGAGTCTCCTTGGGTTGTTGGATTGGATTCTTGCGTTGCGACTGCCGGCCGCTCAGGCCGCCGGCGGGCCATACCCGCCGCCGCCGGGGGTCTCCAGCACGACCACATCGTCGGGCTTGAGGGTGATCTTGCGCGCCTCGGATACGTCCTTGCCGTTGACGCGGAAATGCCCGCCGGCGCCGGGCAGGCCGCCGCCGAGCCCTTCCGGCCCGGCGCCCAGCCGGCTCGGCACGGCGTTGAGCATCCAGGGCTGGTCGGTGCGCATGTGGAACTGGATCACCTGGCCGTCGCCGCCCGCCGAGCGCCCCGCGCCGCCGCTGCCCGGCCGCAATTCCTTGCGGTCGAACACGATGGGCATGGCGGCCTCGAGGATTTCCACCGGCACCGCCGCCACCCCGGTGGGGTAGCAGGTGGCCGAGGGGCCCGGCTTGGTCAGGCGCGCGCCCATGCCGCCGGAGTAGTTGAACATCGAGGAGGTGAAGGCGGAACCGTCCGCGCGCTTGCCCTGCACCTGCATGGTCCACACCGCGCCGGCGCCCTCGGCGAGCACCCGCTCGGGCATCACATGGTAGAGCGCCTTGAGGATGGGCATGGACACATACATGCCCACCACGTGGCGCGCGTTGACCGGCACCGGGTATTCGCAATTGACGATCGAGCCCTTGGGCGCCCTCACCACGATGGGCGCGAGCGAACCGTGATTGTTGGGCAGCTCCGGGTTCAGGCAGCTGCGGATGGCGAACGTGGAATAGGCGTGGGTGTAGTTCATCACCACGTTGATGCCGGCCGTGGAAGCGCCGGAGCTGCCGGCGAAGTCGATGACGATGTCGCCCTTCTCCACGTCGATGGTCACCGCGGTCTTCAGGGTGATGATCTCGCCGCCGGGCACGTCGAAGCTGGATTCCCCGTGGTAGGTGCCGGGCTTGAGCTTGCGGATGGCGCTGCGCGTGGCTTCCTCGGAGCGGCGGATGATCTCGTCGGACAGCGCCTCGATGTCCTCGAGCCCGTAGCGCTCGCACATGGCCGCCAGGCGTTCGCCGCCGGCCGCGCCGGAAGACACCTGCGCGGCGAGGTCGCCGAACACATGGTCGGGCGTGCGCACATTGCGGCGGATGATGTCGTGCAGCGTGGCGTTGGCCACCCCGGCATCGAAGAACTTGAGCGGCGGAATCCACAGACCCTCCTCGTGGATGTCGCGTGCGCCGGCGCCGATGCCGTAGCCGCCGATGTCGGTGTGGTGGATGGTCGAGCCGACGTAGCCGATCAGCCGCGCGCCCTTGAAGATGGGGGTGAGCAGCGTGATGTCGAAAAAATGGCCGGCGGAGAGCCACGGGTCGTTGGTGATGACCACATCGCCCGGGTTGAGCTTGCCCGCGAAGATGCGGTGCAGGTGACCGCCGGCGGCCGCCAGCGAATTGATGTGCCCCGGCGTGCCGGTGTTGGCCTGCGCCACCATGCGGCCGCGCGCGTCGAACAGGGCCGAGGCCAGGTCGCCGGCCTCGCGCACGATGGGCGAGAAGGCGATGCGCTGCAGGGCCTTGGCCTGTTCGCTGACGATGCCGATCAGGTTGGACCAGAGGATTTCGAGTTCGATGCCGTCGAGTTTCTTGCTCATGACGCTTTCTCCAGGGTGGCCACGACGCAGCCGAAGCGGTCGATGGATGCCGTCCAGCCGGGCGGGATGACGATGGTGGTCTCGCGCTCCTCGATGATGGCGGGCCCGGCGAAGGACTGCCCGACCGCCAGCGCCGCGCGGTCGTACACCGGCACCGGCTGGTCGTCCTGCCACAGGTGCACCGGGCGCATGCGCTTGGGCGCGCCCGGCGTTCCGGCGGCGGAAGCTGCAGGATGGAACGGCACATCCGGCCCGCGCACGGTGAGGCGCCAGCTGACGATCTCCACCGGCACGTGCGAGGGATTGAAGCCGTACTGGGCCAAGTAGGCGCGCTCGAACAGGGCGCGGATCGCGGCCGCGTCGCGCGCTTCGCGGGGGTCGAAGTCGAAGGTGACGCCGACTTCATTCTGCTGGCCGAAATAGCGCAGGTCGGCGCCGAAGGCCATGACCACGTCGGCGCGCGCCACGCCGGCGTTGGCCAGGGCGGTCATGCCTTCATCGGCCATCTCGCCGATCAGGCGCTCGGTGCGCGCCCAGTCGACCGCGTCGAGCATGCCCAGGGCGCTGCGCACCAGGTCCAGGCGCACCGGCGTGACCAGGGTGCCGAAGGCCGACAGCACGCTTGCCTGCGGCGGGAAGATCACCGAGGTGGACAGGAGCAGCGTGCCCACTTCGCAGGCATGCACCGGGCCGGCACCGCCGAAGGCGAACAGCGCCAGGCCGCGGTAATCGACGCCGCGGTCGGTGGCATGCGCGCGGGTGGCCGCGGCCATCGCCTCGGCGACGATGCGGTAGATGCCGCGCGCGGTCTCGTTGACGCCGGTGCCGAGCCGGTCGCCCACCCGCTTGGCGGCGGCGCGCGCGGCCGCCAGGTCGAGCTTCATGTCGCCGCCGAGGAAGTTGTCGGCATCCAGCAGGCCCAGCACCAGATCGGCGTCGGTCACGGTGGGCGCAAGGCCGCCGCGGCCGTAGCAGGCCGGGCCGGGCTCCGCGCCGGCGGATTCCGGGCCCACCTTGAGCAGGCCGAGGTCATCCACATGGGCGATGCTGCCGCCACCGGCGCCGATCTCGATCATGTCGATCGACGGAATGGTCACCGGCATGCCGCTGCCTTCCTTGAAGCGGTACTTGCGGTCGGCCTCGAAAAGGCCGGTTACCAGCGGCTTGCGGTCCTCGATCAGGCAGGCCTTGGCGGTGGTGCCGCCCATGTCGAAGGACATCAGGCGATCCAGCCCGAGCACCTCGGCATAGTGGCTGGCCGCCAGGGCGCCGGCGGCCGGCCCGCTCTCGATCATGCGCACCGGGTTGCGGCCGGCGACTTCCGCGCCGATGATGCCGCCGGAGGAGAGCATGATCAGCGGCTCGTTGGCGAATTTCTCGTCCTTGAGCCTGCGGCTGAGCGCGCGCAGGTAGGGCAGCGAGATCGGCATGGTGTAGGCGTTGATCGCCGTGGTGGAGGCGCGCGGATACTCGCGCACCTGCGGCGCCACCTCGGAAGAAAGCGAGATGAACAGGTCGGGCGCGACCTCGCGCAGGACGGCGGCGATGGCCCGCTCGTTGGCGGCGTTGGCATAGCTGTTCAACAGGCAGATGGCCAGCGAACGCACGCCCGCCGCCTTGAGCTTTACGGCAATCGCCGCGATGGCGGCACGCTCGGGAACCTTCAGCACCGTGCCATCGGCGAGGGTGCGCTCGTCTACGCCGAAGGTGAGCTCACGGGGAACGAGCGGCGGCGCGAACTCGATCTGCGGGTCGTACATCTCGTAGCGGTGCTCGTTGCGGATGGACAGCACGTCGCGAAAGCCCTCGGTGACCAGCATGGCGGTGACCTCGCCTTTCCGCTCGATGAGCGAATTGGTCACCACCGTGGTGGCATGCACCACCACGCCGTTGACATCCGCCGGCCCGATGCCGGCTTTTTTCAGCACCGAGTGCACGCCTGAAAAAAAACCGTCCAGCAGGTTGCGCGGCGTGGTCAGGGTCTTGTCGACCGTGAGCGCACCGGTGGAGGCGCGCAACACGATGTCGGTGAAGGTGCCGCCGATGTCGACGGCCAGCGAATAGACAGGCTTCAAGCTTCTCTCCAACCTAATTGCCGGGAAACGCGCCCGGCGGCGCCGGTGACCAGGGCAAGCTGCCGGGCTTCGGGCTTGGCGGCGATGAATTGCGTGGAACCGACGATGGCCAGCGCCCCGGCGAACCCGCCGCGATGGTCGAAGACCGGCGCGGCCAGCGCATTCATGCCGAAGACGACCTCGTTGGCGGCGGTGGCCCAGCCCTGACGCTGCACCGTGGCCACCTTCTTTTTCAGTTGCACTGCGCTGGTGACGGACCCGGGGCTCGATGCCGTCAGCGGCCCCTTGAGACAACGTTCCAGCAAGGCGGCAGGGCCGAACGCCAGCGCCACCTTGCCGTGCGCGCTGCAATGCAGGGACATCTGCGTACCGGGCCGGATGCCGAACTCCACCACCGAATGCCCCTGCACGAGATCGAGCACCAGCACCTTGCCTTCCACCAGCGTGGAAAGCGTCACGGCCTGGCCGGTCTCGTCGCGCAGGCGCACCATCTCGTTGCGCGCGGCGCCGAGTACGCCAAAGCGGTCGCGCAGGCGCTCGCCCAGCTGGAACAACTTGACACCCGGCTCGTAGCGTTGCGTGAGCGGGTCCTGGCGCACGAACTCGCGATTGGCGAGTGTGCGCAGGTGGCGGTGGATGGTGGCCTTGGAGGTATCGAACTGCTGTGCCAGTTCGGTCACGCCGCACTGGCCCGGCTCGGCGGCCAGGAATTCGAGCAGGCGCAGGGTCAGGTCCGCGGTTTCGCGCGAACGCTCAGTCAGCGCCGCATGGCGCTTCCTGCCGTGCGATGACACGCCCCCTGCCGCACCAGCCAATCTTGTCTCCCGAGTGCTTTGTTTGTTGGTTCGCCCGGTGGCTCGGGCCAGATGTTCCGTTTAACGAAACAACGTTTTATTGAACGTACCATCGGGTTGAGGTCGACGTCAATCTTGCAGAGCAACATGCCGCGAGGTGGCGATTGGCGGGATTGTTAAACCCGTCAAGCAGCTGTTGCTCGCCGACCAGGGGCGCGGCGAGCAGGAGAGAGATATTGATTGCGACGGGGCGCGTCTCGTTTTGCTAGACCAGTCGCGTCAGCCATTGGCAGCTGTAACGTTTTGAGTCAGGTGGCATCGGCCACAATGGCGAACTCCTCTGGAAGATGGATAGCAACATTGAGCCAAGATGCCTTGATGATTTGTCGGACGTCACCGGCCGACATGAGTCCGACGCCTCTTGGGCCGATGCGAGTTGGCGAACGGTCTTGAATTCTCTTGACCAGCCATTCTGAATCGAAGCCCGACCATTCGCCGGCAACGGACTGAAGATTGCTCGCAAGCGCTGGAAAGACCTCGGCCCACAAGGCAACCGAAATCTCTTTCGGACTCAATGATGACTCGTGAACGCGCTTTGCGATGAACTTGTAGTCGTGTTCTTGGAGCTCGGTATCTAGGAACATCTCGGATAGGGCCTCCCAGACGGGCCTTCGAATCTCCAACTGTGCTGAGGTGAGCTTCACAGTCCTCTCGTAACCTAACGCAGAGTTAACCGGGCGACAGCGGTTGGCCGCCTTGCCCGCGCGGTGCAGCATAGACAGTGAGCGCCGCGCGGGCAAGGCGGCCAGCCGTTGGCGCTCCGGTTGAACGGCCTGTTAGGCCTCATGTCTTGGCTAAGTGACCGTAGCTGCTTGAAGGGAAACCCATTTCGTCCCGTTTGCCACCTGCTGCCGCCCAACTTCTTTGAACCCGAATCGTGCGTGGAAGCGCTCGGAGACTTCGTTCGGAGGGTCGACATCGAATTCACAAGTGACGAGGGGAACGCCTTGAGCCTTGGCGTGTCCGAAGACAGCTTCATAGAGCACGCGCCCAATACCCTTGCCCTGTGCCTTCGAGGCGACGACCACGCGGTCAACGTACAGAAAGCTTGGATACCGATCGAAGAACCAGCGATAGTTGATGCTGTCGTAGTCGGCGCCTTCGCGGAACGCTAGCACGAAGGCCTGGACTCGGCCATCGAGTTCCAGAACCTGATTCAGGGCTGCCACGGAGTCCAGATGAGCAAGCCTCGATCGATCCAGGGGGCTGAGAAACCGCACCGACTCCTCGTTCAGTTCAAGGATGGCGTCGAAGTCCGCGACAAGTGCAACTCTGGGCTTCATGAGGCCTAACGAGGCTGAAGAAAAACCCCGATTTCGCGCAAGGCAGCCCCTTGGCGAAGCGCGGTTGATTCAACGAGGTTGTTCATCGCGCCAGTGTGCCGAAACCCGCGCCGCGTGGCAATAGTAGGTCT
>Ga0315904_10000336_pt1 | contig 74855 bp, 58 predicted proteins | sample LakEriMetagenome_6_FD_203529 | JGI IMG/M metagenome (GOLD analysis project Ga0315904, IMG submission 203529) | Freshwater fungal communities from buoy surface, Lake Erie, Ohio, United States - Buoy 12 MA120 | ecosystem: Environmental > Aquatic > Freshwater > Lake | place: USA: Lake Erie, Ohio...
TTTGACTTACGTTAGATATAACTTTTTTTAAAGTTTCATTTTCCCATATATTCAATGCTTTAATATCACCTTGATTACAATATGGAAACTTTTTACATTTTTTCTTAACCTGAACAAATTTACCTCCAGGTATTTGTGTCTTAGAAGCACCTCTCCAATCTTTTTTACTTTTTGATTTAGCCCAAATTGAATTAGTTTCGTATGAACCAGCAGAACCTGAACCAGTCGCTTCTTTGGTTTCAATCTTTTTAGGTTTTTCAGAAAAACTTCTTTTAACAAAATCACTATTAGGGTCAAACCCTACGGGTGCCATAAAACCTCCAGCAGAACCACTACCCGTAGCTTCACTTTGTTCTCCTTTCTTTTTTTTACCCTGACAATGGGCCTTTTGTGAAAATCCTTTAGGATTATTACAATCTATACTTTTTTTATATTTTTCAGACCAATCTTCATCTAAATCTTCAACTTTAGAAACGTGTTTGTATTTTTTCTTTTTAATAAATGGGTCACTTAATGACACATTTGGAGTCCCAAATTCATTTTCTCCTTTTTTAAATTCATTAAAGTCAGGGTCATTTTTTAAATCTAATTTGAATTGTTCTTTAGCCCTTGCGTTTTCATTAGTTGTTGATTTACCTAATGAAAACAATTTACCAATTGGTTTATCCATTTTTACGTTTCCAATTAAATTTTTTATTTTATTTTTTTGTATCTTTCTTTTAACTATTTTTTCTTCACCAACTTCTTGAGAAACTTTATTTATTACACCGAAAGCCTCAATTGCTCCATCAGAACTAGAAGTTATATCAGAATTCGAAAATATTTTTTTTTTCAAAACGTCTGTTAAATTTATATTTTCTTTTAATTTCATGGAATTAAAAAGCTATTATTAATAATAATATTAATCCTGTTGTTGAAGCAATTGTTCCTCTTCTCCACCACACAGATTTATCATTTGTTGTTTTAATCTCATTTTGTAAATCGTCAGTCATATTAACATATAACCCAATTTGTTTGTCTTTTTCACCAATTATTATTTGATTGTTTTTGTCTTTTTCTGTTAAGATTTCAATCTTACTATCTTTTTGTTTTTCTCTATCTTCAAGTAATGATATCTTTGAATATAATTCTTGATTCTCTTGGAGACACCCTTCTAATTTAACTAAATCTTTAGCAATCTTTCTAGCAACTTGTGAACTAATAATAACTTTAGTCGTATCTTTAGCTCCCGTATCTACCTGTGAAAAACTTATTAAGCTCATCATTATCATAATGGTCAACAGCATCAACTTTTTCATTTGTTTTCGTTTTTATAATGTTTATGTTGTTATCAACTAATTCAATTTCCTGAGTAATTTCTGTGATATTTGTATCAAGCTCAGCCAATTTATTATCCAATTCTTTGTTAATTAATGATACTGAATCAATTTTAGTTTGGATACTATCTATTGAAGTTTGGTATTTTTCAATATCAGTCTTTATCTTATTTGTTGTAACAATATCATAAACAAAAAGACCAATTATAATTAAAAATAAAATACTAACTATACTATTATTCTTCATTTTCTTTTTTAGTTTTCTTTCTTGATGCTAAAATTTTAGACCATTTTGATTTAAATTTTTCATAAAAAACTTTTAATTTTTCTAATAATTCCAAAAAACTTTGGTCTGTTTTAATCATTTCTCCATTAATATACATTCCGTTTTCTTCACCTATCGAAAAGAAAAAATCTATGTCAAAATCTATAATTTTACCTGACCATTCAACATTATTTTTGTAAACGTTCAATTTATTAAAATCAACTAAGTCAGATACTTCCGCAACAAACTCATCCATTGTTTCTTGAAACGCAATTTTTTCATCAGTAGTTAACTCTAATTCAGATTGTTCTTTACCGTTTAAAACTAATATCCCCCCAGAAATTCTATATGCCTGAGATTTATCTTCTTTTGTTTTTACGTCATCGTCAATCCTATCTACAACTGATTTTGTTATATTCATTTTGTCAACTACAGATGAACCTTCAATACCGACTTGTTCACTTATAATATTATACTTACTTTTAATCTCTTCATTTTGTAAATTAGACCATGTATTTGAAAGCATACTTCTTGACGCTTTCAATAATTTTTTTATTTCATCATGTGAATTGTTCATCTTCTATTTTTTTTATAAATAATTCAAAATCAAAGGAAGGGTTCACATCGGTAAAATAATTATAAAAATTACTTCTTGTAACAACACCTTTGAATTTTTCTATTCCATTTATTTTTGTATTATGTCCTAAAACATTTTTTTCAATTTTCGTATTTTCAAATATCAAATTACAAAGTTTTGCTAAACTTTCAATTTGGTATGTAGTATATGGATGCCAAAAAAAACGTTCTCTCCATTTTCTTTCAAAAACTTTACCTTTATAAATATCACCAATCCAGTTAACGTAATGATTATTCAGAGGTTCTTTATTTAACCAACCCAAATTTTCTAAAGAAATTATTATCGAATTTTGATTTATTTCTGAATTTTGGAAGAATTCACTATAATCTTCATTTTCAAGTAGATGAATTACCCTACCATCAGTATCCACAATGTAATTAGGAATTTTAGAATAAGATTTATTAAACCTATATTTGAGACCAGTTAAATAATTTTCTAACTTTGTTGATGTATGAGTTAAGATAATTTGTTTCTTATTATAGTTTTTACCTATTGATTTGAAATTATCATATTTAATTATATTTAACATCAATCATATAAAAAAATTAATTATTCTTACTGTAATGTAATCTTTTTTTTTGATTTGATTCATCAACATTTAAATCTTCATTTTGATTATTATTTTCATCAATGTTTAAAGTTTCTGTAACCTCATCATGTACAATTTCTTCTTCTATAATTTTTTTAAAATCAACATCTGTAATTTCCTCTTGGAATGAATGTTCAATTTCAACTTGCTGAGGTTCTTCTTGTGTTATCTTTAATTTTACATCTTCAATATATTTTTCCTTATCTTCTTTTACGATTTCATCATTATTTTTACTACTCTCATACTTTGTAAAGAAATGTAACGATGTTAGTGAAATTATTGGGAGTAACCCACCTTCTAAAAATGCCAACCATCTTTTTTGTGATATAATATCTGATGGGTCAGAACCTAAACCTTCAAATAAAGGTCCTGTTAACTCAACCCAAGATTTAAATAAATCACTATTAGCATCAATCTCTTTATATGAGAAAAAGACATTCCCTATCATTTGAATTAATGTTATGAGACCAAACATAAACCAAACACCACCTTTAATCTTATTAGTAGCAGCAACCAAAGCGGTCATCGCTCCCACCTCAATAGCTATAGATAAATAAACCGCCCAACTAAATGGATTCGCAATATCATACCAAGAAACAACGTGTGAAATAGATATTCCAGCAACTAAAAAAATAGGAACTAAAAACATAGTCCTGTTTGGATTATTTTTTATCCATTCCCAAATTTTACTCATTTTTGTAAATCTTTAATATTTTGTTTAACTTTCATATGAAGTTCCATTAGTTGTTCACCTCTGTCTTTACCTGAAATGTAATTATCGTAATCAGTGTGAACTTTGATTTTTTCTAATCTGATAACTTCTGAGATATTATTGATTGTATATTCTTGACTCTTAATGACGTTACTTAGACTATCTATTACTTTTTCTTTCTTAATTTCAGTTTTTTCAAGTTTATTTACTTGTCCTGATTTACTACAAGACCTAAAAAAGAAAATAACAAACAAAGCCGATAATATATACAACTTATATTTTTTTAACAGTTCAATAAAATTTTTCATAATAATTTTTCCTATAAAATAAAAAACCTTCTATCATAATAAATAGAAGGTTTTTCTTTTTTCTACAAGTAGTCAAATAAAATTGAACTCTCATTCCTTAATTTTCGAAGAGCCTTTTCTTTAATCTGTCTAACTCTTTCTTTAGTTAAGTTAAAATCACCACCGATATCTTCTAATGTTCTTGGTGTACCTGATATCCCAAAATAATCTTGGATAATAACCTTTTCTCTTTCATCCAATATATTAAGGATTGTCATCAATTCTGATTTAAGTATATCCTCATTGTTAAAATTGGCGTCAGGCATATCCGCCCCTTCATTTTTAAGTATATCTACTAAAGTATCACCCTCTTCATTGATATACATGTCCAAATCAATAATTGACGGTAAATTTTCAAACCTATCCTCTAATTTACCACCTTTGTTTTCAACTTCTTTCTTAGCTCTTTGTAAATCTTGAACAACATTCACAGGTAATCTAATTGTTCTTGAATTATCATTCAAAGATTGTAAAATTGATTGCTTAACCCACCAAACAGCGTAAGAGATAAATCTTAGATTTTTTGACCAATCAAAATTTTGTATCGCTTTCATTAAACCTAAATTACCTTCAGCAATAAGGTCAGGAAAATCTAAACCTTGATTTTGATATTGTTTGGCAACTGTTATCACAAATCGTAAGTTACCCTCTAAAAGTTCTTTATTAATTTTTTGTCTTTCTTTTTCTGAAATGTCTCCGTCAAGTATTATTTTGGCTAATTCTTTCTCACGTTCAGGAGTCATTACTTTTATTCTACGAATATCTTTCAAGTAATGTTGAATTTCTTCTTGGTTAATCGGTATTGATGAGTTTTTTTGTTTCATATTTTTATTTTGAGTATTCGTTTAAAAGGTTTTTTTCATATTCACTTAAAGAAGATAAACCACTGTTAGATATTTTATCTAAAATATTATCAAGTGACGGCTCTTTTACTTTGTTAGTCAAACAAAGGTCAACGTCTTCATCTTCTTCGTCAAATATAAGATTTTTTTCGATTCTATCTTTAAGAATTTTCAAAAATTCATTATCAGTAATAATATCATCATCAGTGCCAAATAGGTGAGTTTTTGTGATGGAGTCAAGTTTAACTGACAATTTGTCAGTCGTGTATGGTAAAAGGAAATAAATTATTTCAGGATTACTAAATAATTCATCAAGGTTAGATGTAACATTTTTTAAATTTAAATCCGTATCAAACGTAAACACCGCCGCAGTATCACCAAAATAAAATCTAACGGAATCACTTCTCATTGAGTCACTCAGAAACTTCGCGATTTTCTCAACAAAAACTTCTTGATTATCACTTTTACCGAACAAAAACAAGATATACTTCATAAATATTTTTTTGCTAATATACGTAAACTTATTGAGTTACAAAACTAATGTTATCAATTTTCTTAATTTTAATCACATTATCAGACCAGTTAGTTACTAAAGGATTGTGAGTTATGACAAAAATCTTTTCAAAGTATTCTTTAATTTTTGTAAAAAACTCAGAAACCATATCTAAATTATCATTTGATATTTTACCGAAAACCTCATCAAAAACAATAATATTTGGTTTAGGTAAAGAACAAATCTTACTTAAAACCGCTCTTAATGCTAATGACGCTATGGTTCTTTCATAACCTGAACCTGAGGCCATTAATTTCTCAACTTGAGTGTTATTATCAATCATAATGAATTCCACTTCATTTTTATCACTGATTCTAATCTCTAATCTAAAATGTGAACTATCTTCCAATAATCTTTGTAATTCAGAATTTATCAAAGGCATCATAGTTTTCATTATAATTTTAGAAATTCCATTTTTACCAAAAATCTCTAAATATATTTTGTAAATTTTCTCTTTTTCAGATTCTTCTTTAATCTTAACAATTAACTTACCATTGGATTCATTCTTATCTTCAAAGTTCTTTATTGTAAAGTTATTAGTATTAATTTTAACTTCAATACCTTTCTTTTCAACCTCAAGTTCATCTAATCTCATACCCGCTTTAATTAATTGAGAATCAATCTTAGTATTTTCGGAAATCTTATGTTGAATTTCTTGATATTTGATAAGTTTGTTTTTTAAATTTTCAATTTTCAAATCAAAACTTTCAATACTCAATTCATATTTTTCTTTGATTAACTTGTTTTTTTCATATTCATCAAAGTCTTTCTTTAACTGAACAAAAGCCTGTTCTTTGACATTCAAATCTGTCATTAACCCCTCAATTTGGGTTTTATGTATGATAAGTCCGTCAAGTTCAGCAATTCTTGTTTGGGTAATCGCCGCATTCATTAATTCAATTCCACAGTGTTCACATTTGATTCCACCACTTACAGAACTCTTTAACTTTTCAATACTTGAAATGTTTGTCTCAACTTCAATTTTTTGTTTATAATAATCTTTATATTCTTCTTTAACTTTATCATGTTGGTCCTCATGATAAAATTGAGTAGGTTCGATAACTTTAATTTCGTTGAGTTGATTTACAACATTAGATTTTTGTAAGTTAATTGAACTAATTTCATTATTAACCTTATCAGGTTGTAGTAAACTAATTTCTTTATCAATATCAGTAAATTTACTTTTCAATAAATTATCCCGATACTGTTGACCCTTACCGATTCTATCAATTACATCACTTAAAGATTTATCAAGTTCTGAATTATTTTCTTTAATTAACTCAATTTTTTCAATGTTATCTTGAATTTCATTTTTAAGTTGTTCACTGTTATAAACATTGGATAACATTGATTTTGAAAACTCAGAATAAATCTCTTTAGCGGCTTCTTCTTTTTTCTTTAAAAAATCTAACCCCATAAAACGTGAAAGGACTTGTCCACGAGCTGTAGGTTTAGAATCAATTAAATCCTCCAAATTAGTAGCAGTAGTAAGAATTGTCATCAAAAAATCTTCCTTTGAGCCAATGGATGTTTTAATAAAACTTTCGGTTTCACGTCTTTGTTCACCTGTAAAATTTTGTAAACTTCCATCAGATAATTTTTTGAAAAAATCTAATTCAGTTTTCACATTCCATTCATTACTTCGTGATAATTTTCTTTCTATCTTTCTAACGATAATGTAATCTTCCCCATCAATTGTGACCTCACCTTTAACAATTACCGAGTTTTTATCGGTAAATCTATTAAAGATTTCTTCAGCCTTTGTGGTTTTTGTTGTCTCGTTAAAGAATAAGAACAATAATAAATCAACAGAAAGAACGGTCTTACCACCAAAGTTAGGCGGGTTTGATTCAACAACTGAAATACCATCACATTTATCAAAATCAATTTTCTGACCTTCACCATAAGATAAGAAATTTGAAAACTCAATGTTTTTAATAAACCATCTTTTGAATGGTGTTACTTCAGTTTGATTAAGGATAAGTTTACTATCAACCGCATTATCCAACTTTATTATATCATCATATAGACCCTCATTTGATTTAGAATTGAGGAAAGATTTAACTAACTCTAACTGATAATTTTTATCTAAAATATTAAATGAAATATCAACGTTATGAACTGACTCTTCATCAGCACTTTTTGTTTTAGTAATTACGTTAATATTTGTTGACTGATACTTCTTTTGAAAGTATTGTCTAACACTTTTTATTTTTTCTTGTGTAAAATTTTCAGCAAAATCCTCCCATACAACTTGTATATATGGGTTGTCAAGCTTACTCAAATCTAAATCATGAGTCATATGTAAATAATTTAAAGTTGGGGGTGGATTAAACAAATCCATTATTAGTCATTTTCAGAAACGTTGTTTGTTTCAGTTTCAGCTGAAAATTTACTTTTCATTTCTTCCAATTTTTCTTCCATCAATTTTGTATATTGTTTTTGGAAGTTTGTTTTGGCGTTAGTTAAGTTAATGTTTCTTTTCTTAACTCGCAATCTGTGGGTTTTTGCTCCACCTCTTTTTTTAGATACTGGCATATATATTTGGTTTTAAAATTAATCTATTTTAGCTGGTCGGTTTACCTCAAACCATTCAATTATTGCGTTCAAAGCCCATACTGAACCTGATGCTAACATCCCGTCAAAAAATATAGACAAAAATTCGTTTGTATCAAACAATTCTTTCACAGGAGAAAAGAATATTAAAGATAGAAAAAATCCAACCCATGTACTTGTACACATGACACAAGAAATAAGACCTGATATAAACTTACCCAATCCCTGAAAAGGTGCAATTTCATTATCACCCCATTTGTGAATGAAATTTCTTTGTTTATTAAAAATGGAACCGTAAACTAAAATGTTAGTCATTCCATATGCAATTAAAATCCAAGCTAATGTATTCATATTATATTTTTTGGTTTAAACTGGAACCTCGTAAATAATGAGCCGGTTGACTTACGTTTGATTCCAAAGTTTTTATTTTATTTTCTAATTCTTCTATTTTTTTTGTTTTATCAGAAATTTCCGACCTCAATATCATTAAAGTTTCTTGTAAAAGTTGTGTTTTATTATCTTTAACTTCGACCTCAACAATCTTCTCAATCGGAACTTCTTTTATTATTTCTACTATTTCTGGTTGTCTATTTTCCAACTGTTGTATTTTTAACAACAGTTCATTTATTTGAGTATCATCCGAAACTTTAATTATTTTTTCAACAATTATTTCAACAGGAACTTCCCTCACAACCTCTTGTATAACAATCTTTTCAACAGGTATCTCCTTAACAACTTCAACAGGAACTTCTTTAATTACCTCAACTTCTTTGATGACTTCAACAGGTATTTCTCGAATTACCTCAATTTCCACCTGTTTTTCTTGTTCTCCACCTATAAGTCCATACTTCCTAATATCAAACCCTTGTTTAAAACATTCCTGAATAAATTTATTGATATCTGTAATACCATTTAACATACAGAAGTCATAAATTTCTTTATTATTTTTTATCTCAACCGAGTACATTTAATAATTTGAAAGTTTTTCAGTTCCGTTAACGATATCCTCAAAAGATTTCATTTTAAACGAAAGGAATGGTTTAGGGTTTTCTAAATCTACAAATTTGTAAGTATCACTTGTCACATCATATATACCATATCCGTGTTTCTTAATGGTTTCTCCATAGTTTTGTTGGATGGTTGAACCAACCATATATGCTTTCTTACCACCAGGAATATTAAAAACTTGTCTTTTATGAATATCCCCACAAAAAACTAAATCACACCCATCAAATTTATCCGATTCAAATCCTGATTCGAATTTATATCCAATATCTGTAGTTAATCCTTGTACTGGTCCGTGAAACAATCCAATTTTTACTTTATCGGATTTTTGAATATCGGGTGGTATGTTGTGGTCCATAAGTGAGTAAACAACCCATTCAATATTTTCATCAGAATAAACACCTCTATTTTTATAATAAACAATGTTATCATTTTGTAGTGAATCAATGATTGGTGTTAAAGCATCTAACCTTGACATATTATTCTCAAGAAAATCATGATTACCAATAATCAAAACAGTTTTAGAGATTTTAGAACATTCGTTTAAAACCCAAGATACCATTTCAATTAATTCAGGTGTCATTTGGTTTTTTGAGTGTACTAAATCACCTGTGAAAACTATTCTATCAGGTTTGAGTTCAGTAAACTGATTTAACATATCTTGAACAATACTACGATAAAGTTCATGGTCTTTAAAAAGACGAATATGTAAATCTGAAAAGTGTACTACTTTATTTATCATTAGTGAATAAATCAAAATCTTCATCAACATGTCCACAATCATCACATCTGTAAGTTGGGAAAGGGACTAATGTATCCTCACTATTTCCTGTTAATAATGCAGGTACTTTCTTAATCAGTACTACCTCTTTAAAGAACTTACTACCACATTTACTACAGGTAACGGTAGGTTGTTGCTTTAAATCAATTTTGGGTCTTAAATCTAAACTATCCATACTATTTTTTTATTAATTATAATACTTTTATTTCGTTAAATCAACAAGGTCAATTTTGTTAATCAATTTTGGTGAAATCCAATTCTTTTTATAATCCTCAATAACACCTTTTTTAGCATATCTGTTAACACATGGTTTACCAGTATTATATTTTCCCAACGCTCTCATCCAATTTTTTGTTTTCCTGTAATTACTTGATAGAATTTTCATGGAAATCATGACATTTAACTCTAAAGAATCTCTTAGTTGTTTTTTTGTAACGTTAAACCCCGCATAATGTGATGCGTATTGTGGCATAATCTGCATTGGACCTACCGCACCCGCTTTAGATGTTTTATTATGAACATATAGTGTATCATGAGGACCTCTATAAGTTGTTTCCATGTAAGCAACATTAAATGCGATATTAATTGGAACCTTAAAAGAGTCAGCATAAAATGTAATTGCGTCATACATTCTTTCAGCATGTGTCTTTGGTTTCACAGGTTCAGGATTTGGTCTTTCAAGATTAAATGAAGCGTTAACAACAAGAACTGAGAGAGACGCAATTAATAAAGTGTTGAAAGTTTTCATAGTTATTATTTTTTTAAAAATTTACAAATATCCATTTCTAATACTGTGGTTAATGTTTGTTTCGGTATACGAAACTCTTCATAATCACCATCATCTTTCAAAAGTACAACTATTCCACCGTATATCCTAATTTTTTCATATTTGGTTCCCTCTAACATCTTTAAAATTAACTTTCCGTAAAGTGGAAGTTGAATAAAATAGTGACCCAAAGCATTATTCGGTAAATCAACAAATGGAAACTTCATTTTTTTGGTAAAATAATTTTCTTCAAAGTTTTTCTTTTTATTTGTTTTCCAGTCTGTTATTATTAAACCAATTTCATCACCTGTTTTATTTGGTATTAACCACACTTTATCGGGTTGTCCAGTATAACCTAAATCAGGGTCTCCTAAAACAATTTCGGTATCTAACAATTCAGCACCTCTTTCTATCATTAGTTTTAAGTAATTTTTTCCCGCAGAAATCATACTATCACCCTTCAGTATTTGAGTAAAGTCACAATCAAAAATTGGTTGTCTAACTGTTTTATAGTTACCAAATAAACCAATAGTATTTTGTTCTAAAAAGTAGTGTACCCGACTACCCATATTTGTTGAGTATGTTCCAGCAGCTTCCCACTCCTCAATCAGTTGTTGTTTAACTACCGGGTCTCCTTTTGATTTCTTCTCAGCAATCTCCTCTGTTGGGAATTCATCATAAAATAATTTCATAACTTTTGATACTGATGGGAAATCACTTCTAATTTCACCGTCTTTATTCTTCATGAAATATTTGTGGTCTTCCTCTATGAAAGTCAAATCAATTTCATTTCTTCTGTTTTCTAAAATTTCTCTGATTTCAACCGCAATATTTTTTAAATTCATTAATCTTTAATTTCTATGTAAAATTTATCTATTTGTCCTTTTAAGTCACAAACATCTTTGTCTTTTGGTAGTTTTACAATCTTAATTCTACCGTACAACGAACCACCATTTAATTCTCTATATAATTTAACTGTATCATTAAATGCATCACCATCAAGAGCAAGAATAATATCACCTTTAGCCTTTTCATATATTGTTGTAAAAAGTAACTCACTCAAATGTTTACCCAACATTGGTATACTATTATCTAAAAAAAATCCGTCAAAAACCCCTTCAACCAAAAAAATATCTTTTTTCCAATCTATCAAGTGTTCATTGAAGATGATTTTATCTTTCTCAGCTTCAGGATTTTTATATTTTGACTTTGTTGTTAGATTCCAACTACGAGCAATATAATAATTTAGTTCATTTTTCTTATCGTAAGATGGAACAATTATACGTCCCATATGAGAACCTTTATCACAAAAACCAATATTATATTTTTCTATGATTGTATCATCAATACCTCTTGTTTTCAAATAATTGTAAGCTTGTAATCTCACTGGATATCTTGGGTGAGAATCTTTAAATAAAGTAAAACTTTCAGGTAAAACAAGTTTTGGTTTTTCTTTTTTTACTTCCTCATTTTTTTCAGGTGCAAAAACTTTGTAAATTTTTACTTGTTTTTTATTACCATACTTTTCAACTAATCGACCTAAAGGACCTCTCATCCCACTAGTATCACCACAACTCCAACATTTAAAAACGTGGTCAAAATAATTTACTTCCAAATTACCTTTATTCCTTTCCTCATCACAAACGGGACAATTGAACGCTATTTGACCTTTGGATTCATAGTGTTGTTTGTGTTTTCCAAATAACTCTGTGAGTAATTCAACAATTATTTCTTTTTCGTCAGTCATAAACTATAAGATAAGTTAAAATAATAAGTTTATCAACCTTCACAAGTTTTTGCTTGAACTTATATTTATTGAAATAATATTATAAAATGCCAACAACTATCACAATAAACGGTATTTCGGGTACAAGTCCGTTTGATATTTATCTTTGCGATAATCCTATAACAACTTGTATTTACATTAACACTATTTCTTCAACCCCATATAGTTTTGACGTACCGATTATTTTAGATGGTCAAGACGATTTTAACATAAAAGTCATAGATAATAATGACTGCGAAACAATAACAATTTTAACCCCGTAATATGCCTTTAGTTTGTGGAATTAATTATTTTTGTATATCAGGTACTGAAATTACTAATGTAGATGATAACTATGAATTATCAGGTTATTTTAATGGTGAAGAATATTGGTCAGGAATGACAAATGGGAACTTCATTTATTATGTAACCGGAACTTCTGAATATTGGTGTTTATCATCTTCTTTAGGTGGTAGTTGTATATTATTTGGGGCTAGTCCATGTATTTCTAATTGTCCTGACTTGTGTAATGTTTATCTTTCAACAGGAAATTGTCCAAGTCCAACACCATCCCCAACAGTTAATTGTGATGTTTTAGATTTTACCGCAATTTTTGATTGTGAAGTTTCTCCAACACCAAGTAACACTCCAACAGAAACTCCAAGCCCAACATTAACACCAACACCATCGGTAACAAATTATTGTCCATCAATTGGTATTAATGTGAGTATATCTGCATATACTCCAACACCTACATCAACATTAACTCCAACACCTTCAATCACTCCAGAAGTAATTTATTATTGTAATTTTTCAGGAGACGTTACATTCACAACCGTTGACTCAGTAATTCTTTGTCCAGGTTCTAAACAATTTCAAGATTGTAGTAATGGTGTTATGTATTATACAACATCAGTCGTTGAAACTCCGTCAGGTGTGCCGCTTTCAACTTATATGATATTCGAAGCTATTGTAGATGGTGTTTCAAGATGTCTTTGGTATGTCGGTCAAAATGATAATACTATCGGAGGAAACATAATTGACCTAGTTTCGGGTCCATTAGGATACGCAAATTTAAATGAATGTAATCTTTGTGTACCTCAAATTTCTATGTCACCAACCGCTACACCGACATTAACACCAACACCTTCAGTTACACCACCACCAACTTCATTACCGTCAACATTATTCTACATATTTAGAAATTGTGCGGTTACCACTGAATATATTGTTCAAACATTACCAAGTATTACAACAATACCTTTAACTGTTTTAAAAACAACAACAGGTGATTGTTGGCAATACTTAACTAGTGTTCCAAATTTTGTTGGTTTACCACCTGGGTCTTCATATACGTTCTTTTTAGGAAATTATTTTACCAGTATTGAATCGTCTATATTTAACACTTGTGGGGATTGTTTCGAAAACATACCTGTAAGTTCATCACCGACACCAACACCAACTATTACACCAACTGTGACAACAACATCAACTGTCACTCCAACACCAACGGTAACACCAACTATTACTAAAACTCCGACTCAAACACCAACTGTTACTCCAACAATATCGGTAACACCAACAACAACTATTACACCGACTGTTACTAGTACAAATACTCCAACATTATCAGTCACGCCAACTGTGACTTTAACCCCTACAAACACACTAACCCCGACACCTTCAGGTTTACCTTGTTTTGATGATTGTTCAACTTTCGTAGCCTTCCGTGGTACAACTACTGGCGGTCTCGGTTTTAACGTACAATCATACAAACAATCATCTAATACGTTAACTTTATTTGGTAATTTTCCAAACAGTTATAATGATATTGCGAATTCAACAGATAAATTATGGTTACTTAGAGCTGATAATGTAACAATTGAGGAATATGACATAAGTCTTTGTCCTCCGTCATTTGTGTTAAATCGAATTATTACTTCACCTGTAACATTAGGTTCTCTTTTCGCATTTTCTAATACAGTATTATATAGTACAAACCTTGGGGTATCACCGAATAAAATTGTATCTTTAAACATTACGTCAACAACTGCAGTAGTTACTGATATTACAACACTACCACCAACTTATTTAGCTAACAAAGATATAATGGTAACAGATACGAGTAATAAAATTATTGTTTTAGTTGGTACACCAAGTCCAAGTCCATCTCAAAGAGTTTTACAATATAGTTCTACAGGGGTACTTGAATTTGACATTAATATTACTTCAGGAATGCCAGGAAAAACAGTTACGTCAATATTTGAAGAGTCGTCAAGAATCTATTTAGTAACAAACGATAATTCAGTGTATAGGATTAGTAACACATCTCCTTACGCTTTGTTACCACAACCATCGATGGTTGGAACCACTGGAGCAAATTTTGGGGCATCTCAAGCCAAATTAAAATTTGCACCATTCTGTATACCTACTAATTTCATATAATGAAAAGTATTACTTTAACAAATATAACAGGTTTAAACAATCCGTATTCAATCTACACATGTGATGTTTATGGAAACAACTGTGTTTTGGTTTCAAGTATATTAACATCAGTACCCCCAAGTATTACAATATTTTTACCACCATCTTTCGATACCTCACCATCGGTTGGTATTTTAATAGTTACTTCAGATGGTTGTGATAGATTCGAAATTTATGATTGTACACCTTCTCCGACCCCGACACCACTACCAATTATACCTCCGTATTTTCAAGTGGTTAATATAAATGGAACTAATCCACTTATTATAGAAGCAAGAAGTGCCGCGGTAAGTAGTTTTGACATTGATTGGGGTGATGGTTCTTCTTATTTAGTTAATTTTACTAATCCCCCATTTCCATTCACATTTGCAGATTATTCTTTTACACATACATATTCATTGAATACGTTTACCGCAACATGTGAGAATTTTCAACTTTCATCATCTTTGTCAACAGATTATATAAGAGAGATTAAGTTATCTAACATTTCAGATATTATTGAGAATAGTTATACTTTTAGTGCATTTACTGCGGCGACTGATATTTGGTTATCAGGTACAACTCTAACTGATTTTAGTTCGAGTTTACCTAACTCACTTGTTGATTTTTATATCTATAATACAAATGCTCCAGGGTCTCAAAATTTCCAATTTAGTCCTACAACTAATTTGGCAACATTACCAGTCTTTAGAGAACTATTAATTCAGAATACTGATATGTCAGGGTTTACCTACAATTTTTCAGGAAGTAGTTCATTTAGAACTTTAAGGTTAACAAACAATAATAGTTTAACTAACTTGAATGTGACGGTACCAACTGGCTCAACATTCCTTGAATTATACATTGTACTTAATACATCATTACCAATACTTAATGTGACCAATAATTTATCGGGTTGCACAGGTCTTGAATTAATAAATGTTTTTTCTAATTCCTCATTATCAGGATGGACATATACATTACCAGTATCTGCGGAAATTGCCAATCTTAATGGTAACAGAATCCGTAATTTTGATATTGATTTATCGGCAAATACGAATTTAACTAATTTAGATTTAAATAGTAATCTCGTTTTAAGTTCATTTACAAATACAATATCGGGATGTACATCATTAACAACATTAAGATTAGACAATAACAATTTAACAACATTACCACCTATATTTCCAAATAGTATTCAAACATTAAGATTGGATTTGAATGACATAACAGGATATACAAGTAACTTCCCAACAAGTTGTGTGACTTTTAATATGAGTGATAATGGACCTTTACAATATGTTCCACAATGGACTGTAGATTTAACAGGTGCTACGTCATTACAAACTTTCAGATTAGATAGTGTTAGTTTATCAGGATGGACAACACAATTCCCACCATCAATTAAAACAATAAGTTTTAGACAAAATAAGTTAACAAACTTTGATTTTAATTATACTCAAGGAGCAACATCAATAGATTTATTCTTAAACCAATTAACTGGAACAACAAATCTTTCGGGACATACTTCTCTTGTAACTTTAACTATTAGTAATAATAATTTCATAAATAGTACACAAATAATACAAGGTGACTTCCCATCAACTTTAAGAACATTTACTTCCGTAGGTAGTTCATTATTAACAGGTTGGACATCAACATTCTCAGCAATGACCAATATATTATCAATCAATTTTGCGAGTACCGGTCTTAAAACTGCGGCGGTTGACTTTATATTAGATGACGTAGCAACTATCGCTGTATCCAATACATTGTACAATCGAACATTGAACCTATCTGGTACTCAATCCCCAACGGGAGGTTTAACTAATCCTGATTATTTATTACTTACAGGCCCACCATATAACTGGACAGTAACGATAACCCCATAATATTTTTACCAAATATTTTCTTGATTCATATAACCTAAAACACAAGCGTAAGCATCAGTTTGGTCAAAGTTTTCTTTTTTAAGAGTATTGTTTTTTGTATATTGCCACTGAATTTGTGGTTCTTTTTTTGCAACTAAATCCCAAATTATTTGTTTTTTATCACAATCTTTTGAGTAACCACCAAACAATACCATTTTATTCTTATCGTTTTTTTGAACTAATTCAGGAAAAGCAAACTTTCTTGAGTTATAGGTAGAAATGTAATCAGGAACTATACCCAATACATCATAAATTTGTTTAGTAATTAAAGTATTAAACCTTAATAAGGTTTGAATAGTATAAACGTTATTACTATTTAATAGAGGTTCTTCAATGATAACTTTAGTGATACCTAAATCTTTATATTGTACTAATTTTGTTTTGAAAATTTCACTTTTCAAAATAAGTTCTTTAATTTTATTTTCCTCTTTTGGTTTTGGGACAGGTGAAACATGAGTTAATTCTAATAATTCTTTTGTTTGTATATCAAATAATGCCCATCCTATTGTGCGAGTTGATACGTCTAATCCCAATACTTTTGGACTTTCTTTTAATCTATTTTTACTCATTATATAATTTAGTTATCCTTTTATAGGTAACAAGAATACACCTATCGAATATTATTTTATATAAAATTCGTTAAAATGTTAGAATTGTAAAGACATTTAACTTAAAGAAATTAAAAATCAAATTTAACTAAAAACTGTTGGATACCTGTTCTCAAAATTGGTGATTGCATTTTAGAAACAATCATTAGATTTTTTTCAGAATCATAAAGTCCAATTTCAGTTATATAAGAATTATTTCCAAATGTCCAAGAAGGATTTTGGGAAGTTTGAAATTCCGCCTGACCTAAATTAACTTTATATTTCATTTCATAAATTGTGGCTTGAATATCAGTTTCTAATGAACCATAAAAATAATACTCGTCTCCAAAGTTTAGAGTTACTCCTGTTTGTCCAACTTGCGGTAAATCGATATAATTATCTAAATTGTAAGTTGGTGCGGTATCATAATCATCTTGTGTTACAACAAAAGTTGTTCCCGTAAGTCCTGATTGTGTTATATATCCATTTATTGTTGTAGCTGAAAGATATTCGGTATAATCAATAATTTTCCATTCAGCAGGATTTGGTCTAGCATCTCCTTCAACTTTTTGTACTATTAATTGGAATGAGTCTCCTATAAAACCAGTTAAAGTTAGTGGTAAAACATTAATGTAATTTAAACATTCAAATTCAGGTCCAAATCTAACCGCGACATTTTGTTCACCATATGTATTACAATTAATTTTAGGTCCTTGAATTTTCACATAATAATTACAGTGTAATGATTCTGTAAATGCACTACTATTACTAAATCTATAAGTAACATACAAATATTCAGTATCTCCAGTCAAAATACCATTAGATACTGATTCATTCCCACATGTATTAGGTGTAACTAAAGAAATTTTAGGTGCGGGTAAAGTCCAGTTTCTATTTGATTTATAAGACATTGCCGCTATTATTTCTTCATCATCAATTATTACTATTTTATCATCAGGAAATACTTTACCAATTCTATTAGGATAACCATTTGTGTTTACATTTGTATCCCATAAGTGATAATAACGTAACCCAGGATTATTCATATCCGAATTTTTTTTAGACTCCATATAATGAACCTCAAACAAATTTAAATTATCAAATCCAGGTGGGTCAACCCAAAATGTTTGTCCACTACAACAAACAGGTGATTTATGCCACATTAACCATGGAATATGTAATTTGAAATTTCTTGCTTGACCATAAGTGTCATTCTGTATTGATTGTGAATATGGTTCTAAAGCAAATTTTTCACCATAAAAATTATCAATAGTTTGATTAGTATAATGTATTATAGCTATCGATTTTTGTTCTTCAGGTGTTACAATAACTTTTTCAGAAAACGAATTGTAATAGTAAACTGAATCGGTATCAGTTTGTCCTGATGAAGAAGCGTAACCAAAATACTCTTTTGACCCCAAGTATTCAATAGAACCAAAATTTGTATAATCTTGATTTGAGGTTGAGATTAATCCTGCTGGACTTTCTGACCATGGAATATTCATATTCCAAATTTTAACATCAAATTGGTCAGTATCACATATTGATTCAAAATTAATAACATCATCTTTCCAATGTTGTCTTGGTGTTACACTATCATATATTTCAAACATATCTGATGGGTAAATTAAAATTCTACCATAACAACCAGGTAAAAATACACTATAATCAGGAGTTGGTCTATCTAATTCAATTAAACTCCCACAAATTGAAACAATCTTATAAGTTAATATAGGATAACAGTTTGTAATTTGAGTAACACACTCAGGTAATGGAGTCGGTGTACAATCAATTTTTGGTGTTGGTGATAAACATACTGTTGAAGTAGGAGTCGGTGTTGGTGTAGACGTATTACATGGGTAAACTAATGTTGATGAAGGTGTTGGCGTAGGAGTTGGAGTTAAAACACTTGTTGAAGTAGGTGTTGGAGTTATTTCACAATAACAATTATCTAAACCATTACCATCATAATAAATTGTGATAATATCACCTACTTTTGGCAACCTTACAATATCAGTATTACAACCCGAATATATTAAATCTATAAAAGTACCACCACTTAATGTCAACATATCAACAACATAGTTCGAATTAATTACATAAGAGCTATTTGTTCTCGCACTCCAATCTATTGTGGTAGCGGTTAAATCACCTGTAAAAAATCCTCTCATAGCAGCTCTGTTGTATATTGAACTGACTGAAGAATCCATAAAAGGTATACCATATGTATTACCTTTATTTCCTTGAACAAAATATGGATATTTTACGTACTGTTTATTAGTCTCAGGAACAAAACTTGAATTTTGTGAATTGTAGTTTGGTTCTAAAACCATTGTATTATATTGGTTATAACTACTTGGTAAAGTATTATAGGATACTTCACTATCACCAATTTGGAAATAAGAAATATTAAAATTTCCTTCTGATAACTTCAATCTTCCAGCGTCTGTTAGTCTTGAATTAATTAATCCGGATGTATTTTTGAGTATATATGTCATCGTTAATAAATATATAAATTTTAAAAATTAAGTAACTAAAATACCACAAGGACTACATCCACTAATATTTACATTAACAATTGAATATGATTCTTGTGATTGTCCCAAATAACATGAAACCTTTTCATTTTTATTTACAGTAGTATTTGTCGTTATTAAAACAACATCTCCATATGACATAGTTATATTATTCCAATTTTCAGTATTTGCTGAACTGTAAATATTATAAGAGGTACAAGTGATGTAAGTATTTAAAGTTTCACCTGTCGCAAAAGATGTTGAAGTGATTGGAACTACTGAAGAATTTTTTGTAAGAACGCTACTTGTTGTGATTGTTGCAGAAGTGTAACTTGGGGAGGTTTCAAAATCATTAGTATGAACCAAATCAAATGTTAAAGTTGAACCGCTAGGTATAGGAGGTGAAACTGTAACATTTGTATAATATTCTTTTGTTAATATAGTACTTGTACTTGAAATGATTACAAATGATGTACTTAAAGAAACATTATATATTGTTTTGTAAGGTAAATTATTCAATTTAATAACAGAGTTTACTGTTTGACCACTAGCATCTTTAGTCTGAACAGGATATAATCCAGGATTTAGTTTATTAAAAATAGGAACACTTTTAAAAGATGTACCACCATCAATAGAATAAGTGTAAGGTGAAACCCCACCTTCAGTATTAATAACTATGTTTCCATCAGAACCATTAATTGGGTTATTTTTGGTAATACTCATTTTTAAAACACCTGTATTACCACAGGGGTCATCGGTACTATAAAATTCAAATTCATTAGAACTTACATCCCAAATACCAATAGGTGAACCATCAATTTCCGCCTCTACAGTAATACCTACGACATTTGTCATACCACTTGTCTCCCATTTATCAGTGGTAGTATTAAAATAAATTAAAAAATCACCTGGTGTAGAACATGGTAAATCACCAATCCAAGTTTGAATTCCATCTATATCATATGATTCAGTTAGAGTAATGAATTCTTCACCACAAACTCCACTAAAAAACACACAAAGTTCAGTAGAAAAACACTGACCTTCAACTACTATTGGTTGACCGCCTTGTCCAACATAATACCATCCTGTAATTGGTGGATAAACCGGATTATTATTTAATACCTGAAATGAACTTGTATAATTATTTAATGACCATCTTTGATTTATATCTGACCATGTAATACTATAAAGTCCGTTATCACTAATATAACTTGGTTTTCCATCAACAAATACACTTGTTTGAAAATGAATTAGTGAAGACTTTAAAGTCATACAAAAATCACCAACTATCGGAACAGGTGTTGGCTCAGGTGTTGGCTCAGGAGGTGGTGGTGTAATACCAGGAATCACACAGTCAACAGTCTCTGTAAAATCACCATAATAATCAGTTACAGTCGCTTGATATGTACCCGGTGGGAGATTATATAAATATTGATTTATATTTTCGTTCATAAAATTTGTATTACTCCAAGAAATTACATAAGGTGGTGTACCTCCAGAAATAACCAATGTTGCGGTACCATCAGATAAACCATAAGAAGATATATTTGTAGTAAAACAATCTAATCCAACAGGGTAAATAGTAATTGGTTCACATTCATTTTTTAACACATATACCACACCACAAGGTGTGTCCGCAGTATAAAATGGTTCAGGTTCATTTCCAACTTCTTCAAAACAAATTTGATTTGACCCAAGACACTCAATACATCCATTATACTGAAAATATGTTATTGGTACATCATAAATTGGATAGATAGTCTGAGTAGGACTACTAATAACCTCAGCACAACAATTAAAAGTTGGAGTAGAAACATAGTAAACTTCTCCAGGTATAAATGTACCAATACTTGTTGTTAAAGCAAAATTATTATTTGGATTAGTATTATCTTCACAACATAGTTTGAAATATATTAAAGATTCTATACATGGGTATTTAGATATACAACTACTACATGTAGATATAAAATTTGCATCTACGTTATCTGACTTATCTAAATTATTAATAGGGAATGCAACAACGGATTGTAAAGGATGTATTGTAGTCGCAGATGTTTCTCCTGTTCCTATATATTCAAAACAACCTGTTAAATAAGTATTTGGATTATCAGAAGATACTACTATCTCAAAAGCAATTGATTCATTTAAAGGAGAAAATTCATTAGTTGTTAAACCTGTAAAAGGAGTTAACGCCTTATTAGTTGTTGAATCGTAACCATATATTGAAAAACTTTCACTTCCACAACATGAATCAAAAATCATTAAAGTATCATTATTACTTGATACAAAATCAACAACAATAGTTGGTGATGGAGAAATTAATCCAAAGATAGAATTTACAAAATATTTGTAATTCGGTTGTATATTAATAACTTTGGTATTTGATGTCGGTTCATCTACAAATGAAAAACCAATATAATCAGTAGTACCAGTATTTTGAACTTTATATATCATTTTTTATTTTTTTAAGGTCCACATGCAACACATGAAATATCGTAAAATATGTTTATGGATATTTTAACATTTACATCCACAAATGAGATTGTTTGGTCACTACATCCCGTACTAATAGTAATTTTATTACCAACCAAGTCTATTGAGACACTATCAATACCAGCAAAACCTAATATTAAATTTTCAATGGTGGAAGTAACTACGTTATCTGCAGGAAAATCACCTAAAGTAGTACCAGTATAAAATGATGTTTGAGCTGTTACACCACTTACTTCAACAATAGCAGTAAAAATTGAACCATTTAATATACAACCATAATCACCTGAGGTTAAATCATAAAAACCTTCAATGAGCATCTGTTGTGGTCCTTTTTTTGTTACAACTCCGTTATAAGCAAAAGTTTCACTACAAATACCAAATACACCATAATTAGAAATAATATTGTAACCTTCTAAAGTTATTTCTCTAAATAATGTACAACCATCACTGTCAGTAATTGTTACTGAATATGTACCAGCACTTAAATTTGTAATAGTTAACCCTGTTTGTCCATTTACATTACTACTCCAGTTTATTGTAAAAGGTGGATTACCTTCTGTTATAAAAATGTTAATTATTCCGTCATTATTCCCATCAGTAGGATTTGTACCATATAAAATAAAATCAATTGAGGATAAATCAGGAATTACTATATTTTCATTTTGAGTACAACCTGTAGCATCTGTAACTGAAACAACATAATTACCTGAATTTAAATTTGTAAAAAGATAACTTAAATCAGTAGTCGTAACCGATTGTCCGTTCAATTGATATAAATACGGGGCGGTTCCACCACTAGTAATTGTAACTTCTACTTCACCATTAATTTCATTACAAGTTGCACCAGTTATTGATGTTGTTAAAGTAAAACTATCCTCGGTTGTAATTGTTATAACATCATAATAAACACAAGGTCCATTATCACTAATTTCTAATGAATAGATATCCGCAGGTAAATTATTGAAGATATAATTTGGAGATGAGCTTGTTGTTGAAATAACTGTTCCTGAACTTCCTGTTATACTGTAAATATAATCAGGGGTACCTCCTAATAAAACTATAGATATACTACCTGTATTGTTACCACAAATACTTTGAGTTGTAGTTACCGAAATCAAACTAAAACCTCCGGGTGTAAGTACACTTGTTGAAACATACGCATTACATAATCCAGCGTCTGTTACAGATACACTAAAATACCCTGAGTTCAAATTATTAAAAGTATAACTTGTTGAGAAAGTTACAACACTTTCACCATTAGTACCTGAAAAATAAAATGGTGCAGTACCCCCTGTTACAGTAACTGTAACTGAACCATCCGCTAAAAAACATGATGGACTAATTGACGTTACTGATGCAAATCCAATATGAGGTACGGTAAAAACAGTTGTTCCACTACCATATGAACATCCAGTATTATCCGTCACAGTCACACTGTAAGTCCCGCTAGTTAATCCTGTGATTGATGGTGATGTCTCACCATTAGACCACAAATATGAATATGGTGGTGAACCTGTTAATCCTGTAATAAATATTTTTCCAGAATCCGTTGTACATCCAGCATCATTTACAACATAAAAACCAAAGTTTAAAGTGGACGAACTTTTAATAATACAACTTTCACTTATTCCTTCACAACCACCTCCATCATCAGCAATCACATAATAAACCCCTGGTTCTAATCCGTTAAAAATAAATTCATTGGTAAATGAACTTCCGGATGATATATACCCATTTGTTGTCTCATATAAATAAAAAGTAGGATTTGAATAAATGTTTTGGGTATATGCCGTCAAACTTCCATTATTTAATCCACAAATTGTATTAATTTCATGTGATATTGAAACACAAGTTCCTGATGAAATATACAAACTAACAAGTACTGAAACCGAAGGTGAACAAGAATCATAAACTGTAAATGTATATGTACCAGCAGATAAACCATATTCTGAATAGTTTGTTACACTTGGTCCAAGTGGTATTGTTGATGTTATTGGATAATTCCAAACAATTGTATAATCAGGAGCCGTTCCGACTATATCTAATGAAAACGCTCCTGATGTGGTTGATTGACAATCACCAGTGACACTTAATATTGTTGACAATCCACAAGATGACATTAATTACATAAAATATTAAAGTTTATTCCAACGTTCAAAGTAAAATCAATACTTTCTAATGAACTTCCACAATCATTATTAAAAATGATTATTGTATCTTCACTTGTTAAATAATAACTATATCCCAAAGAAGATAAACTATCTAACGCTAAAGATAGTGCAACGTCCCAATCAATTTGACTTGGTGTACTTATTCCTGGGGTATCATATCCTAAACCATTAAAAAATAGTTGTGTAACAACTGGGGTTCCATCAAATCTGATGTCAACATACCATTCTGATTGTGTAGAATTTAATACACAATTATTAGTTGTAAGTCCTATCGATGTTAGGTAATCTGTTAGTAAACTACCTAAAACACCTCCAAAACTTTGAATTTGAGAATCAACGTTCCACGGATATTTGTAACATTCAACTGACTGTATTGGACAATCAGTATCATATATATTAGTAGTTAATTTACAAGGTTTACAAGGGACTGCAACTAGTTTACAACCTTCTTGTCTTCGATACACAAATTTTTGTCTGTGGAAAATTGAGTTTTCATATTTTACACCTGTATTCCATAAAGTTGTTGCCGGAAACATTTGTTCAACCAATCTTATCCAATAATCACCCATCCCAACAACATAATCTATCATTGTTTTATATGTGAAATTATCGTTAGGTATATTAATTGTTTGTTGTGATTCTAAATATTTCCAATAAATCGATTGTAATGTTGGATATCCACTTGTTTTACCATCAGTTACGTATTGTCGATTTCTAACATTTATCATGTTCTGCCAAAAAGTTTGAGCGAATTCAAAAAAAGTTTTTTGTTGTGGTTTAGGATTAATTTCAGTCCAATCAACCCCACCTCTTTCAGGATATCCAGAATTTGGATATGGGTTACATTTTGTTGGTGGCACATATCTCAATCCTTGGTATGGAATAGGATAATTATATTGTCTTGACATATACCAAACATCGTAAGCTAATCCCTGTGATGGGTTTAAAAACAAATCAACATTTTTTACATTTAAAACTAATTTTTCATTATCCACTAAATATCGAGCATTTATACCTCCATCTAAATTAACCCTCAATCCTGTTTCTTGGTTTGTCCAACTTTTATTATTGTCAACTATTGGTCTTAAATTATAACCTAATGACATATAAGGAAACTTTCTAAAACGATTTAAATAAATTTGACCGTATGAAAATGGAACTAACTGAGTTTGAAAATTTGGATTTGCTCCTGTAAATACTGAAGTCGTTAAATTAACCTCTTCAGGGGACCTGTGTTGTGGTGTTGATTCAAACCATCCAGCACCAATTTGAAAATAATAATTTGGTGTTTCAACAGGTGCTTCAGGATATCCTTCAACATCCATAGGAAAATTATCAAAAGTTAAATTAACATCTGAAAATTTTGTTACTGTTGTTGTACCAGTATATGACACACCAAAAATTGTAAATACATTTGAAGGGTCTAAAACAGGTAGTTCTTGAGAATATGTACCTCCTGAAATTTGTGTGTATTGTTCAGAAAATTTACCTAAATTAATTCTTTGGTCCGCCAAATAAATAAATTCATTAAATTCAACTAATGCATCAGGTGCCCCAATTAACCTCATTAAAGTTTCAACTGATTTTCTAGTACCTTTTGATTTAAAAAGAAACGCGGAATTTAATATAAGATTTCTATAATAATTGTAATTTAATTCATCAGGAGTTGATGATACAGGAATACCAGAGTACTGAGATTCATCATAATTTGTTTGACCAAATACAGATTTCAAAAATTGGTCATTTGTAATTGGTGAAATGTTTATATTCCAACCTAATGTTTGTGCTAAATTTTTTAGTAATTGTGATGGTATGTCATTTCCGGTATTATAATGTACCGAATTCATATATGCTAAAGCGTTTATAAACTTGTTTGTTTCATCAAAACTTCTACCATATAATTGTAAAACTTTTTCTGTTTTATGGTCCTGAGTATCAAATTCTTTAAACGCTCCTGTCGTTAAAAATCGGGTTATTAAATTTGTTTTGTATGAATCAAATTCTTCACTAACATCATTTAAACTTTGTAGGTAATTTTGAAAACTTCCACTAACAATATCTAAATTCCAAAAACCATCTAAAGGCCAAGTTATACTATTATTTTGTACAAAAAAATCACCACTATCCGATAATTTTGGTATTTTAAAAAGGGCGGTATAAATTGGTTTAATACTTCTATTTAATAAAAAATTCTGTACTTCATCCAATTTATTTTTAAAAACTTTATTAACTTCTTCATCATTTGGTCTCACAACTAAATTATCATAAACATTTGTTTTACCTGAAAAAGGATTTCCTTGAACAAAAATTTTAAGAGTACCACTACTTAGACTATTCGTTGGTATCATACCAGTCACATTAAATCCCTGACCAAAATAATATAAAGAATATTTTCTAAATTCGACTGTCATATTTCTTAATTCAGAAACAGGAATTTCTAAAAGAGATAAATTTCTTGTAGAATTAGTGGTAAAATCAATACCAAAAGGATTTCTTATTCGTTTTATATCCAATTCAAATGATGTTTCATCTGTAAATTGATTATAACTTATATTAAATGCGGTTGTACCTGTCGTATAGTTAATACCATAAAGATTCGATTCAAGTGCTGCCGGAAACTGACTTATAATTATGTTTACAGAAGAAGATATTCTTTTAGACATTGAACCGTATAGAACAAAATTTGTAACTATACTTAAGTCATAATTTGGATAAACTTTAAAATTTTTCTCAAAAATTGCCTTAGATTCAGCAATAGTATTAATCCCCAAACTTTTTAAATTTATGGGACCAGAAAAAGTACCAATTTCAAAAGTCCTATTAACTTTTTCTGCAGTTCCTACTGTAAATTCAAAATTACCCTGTGTTAGTCCACCACCTTGTACTAATTGAAATCCAACTAAATTATCAGAAAAAGTACCTTCCCCTGAAGCAGTAATTGGTGGACACTTATATTTTTGAACAGCCATTATTGAGTTATGTTTGAGAAGTTTTTAGTAAAATCGATGTTATCTCCTCTATCTTGTCTTACTTCGAATAACAAATTATTAAATTGGTCTCTTATTTCGTATAAATTGTATTGTTTATAAATAACATTAGAAGTATTATAGAGTGTGTAAATACCATCTTCCATAGATTTAGTTTGGTTACCATAAAGAGCAATTGCCAAAGTACTAAAGTCATGTTCCGCAATTTCAACATCCAAAGTTATCGGATTAAAAAATGTATTTGTTATTATTATATTCTGATTTGGTTGCCCAATATATGGTAATGCGTTTGGCTTATTAGTTGGTGCGGAAGATGGTGATAATGTACAAAAAATTAAATTTGTATTATTATCTGAGTATCTATATCTTATAGCTTTAGCAGTTGTGTTAGTAAGATTTTGAACCACAGGTTCACAAAAAAAACTTGATGTAATTATTCTGAAAAAATTAGGTATTTTTGTCCCGTCAGGATTTAAATATTCAATTCTAAACCCAACTAAACCTTGGTTAATAAACTTATTTCTATATTCGCTAGGTACAGAATTTAAATCAATAACTAATCCTCTAACATTTGGTAAAGCGGATAATACTCCACAATCCAATATAGTTGTTCTTATCTGTGCTGGCCTCAAATAAACAGTATATATACCAATCCTGTTAAATTGTTCAGCAGGTAATTTTAAATTATATAATCCACCTAAAACTTCTATGTTTGAATTACCTCCAGTATTCGCATTATTAAAATATGGTCTTAATAACGCGATTGAATTTAATTTTGTTAAAACAAAATTTTCAGTTTCATCTCTCGATGGGGTATATAATAATAATATCTCAACATCTTCAGGTGAGACATCAGCTGGTCTTAACGTTCCATAAGTTCCTGTAGCCATATTTAATTAAACAATTTTTCTTTTTATTATAAATATTGAATTTATATTTTTATGACGTTAAAAAATCTATATCCATAATCCATCAAACTTCCCATATTATTAACCTCACCAAGTCTTTCAACATATTCCAATGCAGAATTTTTACCTCTTTCGATAAAAACATTAGATTGTACTTCAGGTTCTGAAATTACATTTAGTAAAACTTCATTTTTTGTAATAGCCGAACATAATAGTTCATATGTACATCCAGATGATTCAACAATAAAAACTGTTTGACCATTACTATAATCATAATAAGTTATATCATTAAGTGTATAAGATGTGTAAGAACCATCAAATGAAGGTCCCCACCAAACGCCAACTGAACCTGAACTACCAGTTACTTGATACCCCATTTTGTACTTACCCGCATCTAATTCTGATTTTTTACCATAAACTTGTAAATCACCCATACTTGAAAAAGTATATCCAGTAACTAAAAATGGAATTGTACCATACTCACAACAAGGAGTTTCTGTTTCACATATAGAATCACCAGTAAAAATATAATCATACATTAATGGTGTATTCGACCAACTACCTCCTGCCGGAATAAAAAATGCAGTACCATAAGGATTATCAATTACAACATCTGTAAATGGTACATATATTGTTTTTTCAATCACATTATATCCCCAAGGACTCATTCCTGACATAGATATTTGGTATTCACCATCCTGTGAATATGTGTGTGAATAATAATTAGGTGCAACACTTGTAATTACTTGAATAGGACTTCCGTCACCCCAATTAATTTGATAATCACAAAATTCTAAGAATTTTTTAAATTCAATATCTGAAGTATTAAAAAAATAATAAACATACGGATTTAGTGTGTCAGCACTAAATAAAAAATTAATCATTACATCTTTTTGTGTAATTAAACCATCAAAAACATCATAAAAACCAATATCTACCGCAGTTTCACTTAAATAAATAGGAATAGTTAATCCAGTTAAAATGGAAGCACCATCTGTTCCTCCTGATAAAATTTCAGACATACTTTTATAAACAAAAGTATAACCAGTAGTTAAACCTGAAATAGTTTGTCCACTTACATCACAACATGGGTCATATGGTAAAGTATTTGAATATTCTCCTTGTACATATTTTACAAAAAAAATATCATTACTAATAACCTCAGGTGAAATTCTAATACTATAATTTATCTCATCCATTTAATTTTGTGGATTTACATATTCATACCAATTTATAGGTTGTAAATTATCACCTACTCTAAAATTTGTTAAAACATTATAAACTTTATAACTATAATTATTATAATCTAAAACAACTTTATAATAGAAATAATCTTCAGGTTTAAAAGAAAATCTATCCCCCGGTAAATTTGATTGTGGTTCAGTCATCATTTTTACAAAAACACCTGATTTTGCATCAAAAAATTTAGCGGTCATATAAAAAGTACTAATATCCAATACCGTTCTATCTCTTAACCAATAAAAATAAAACCCTTCATTTTTCTTAATATAATCTAATTCAAATGTTGGTTTTTTTATAAAAACATTATTCACCAAATCTATCATAGGAACTAAAATACTTTCATTTTCACCTTCCGTAACAGGTAATATCACAGTAAAATAGTTTTTTTGAGTTGCCGCTTCTTGTGTATCATAAAAATCCAATTTAAAAAAAGATTTTGTAAATTGATTTACTAAAAAATAAATTTCTTCACCTGAAAATCCTTCAGTTATATAACTATCATCCCAATCAGTCGAAATAGACGTTGGTATATCCGTTGGGACCCCATTAAAAAAATAAAAATTATAATAAATTTTTGTAACGTTATCTTCCCCATAACTATCATGTGCAAACCTGTCTATTTCATAATCTAATGGTGAACCAATGATTTCTTCTATCACAGTATTTTCGTATTCCTGAATACTATCTAATCGTCCAAAAAAATCCCATTTTAGTTGTATTGGAATATCAATGAATTTATTATTCGAAATAGGAAGTGTAAATTTATATTTATTACTCACAGTCGTCTATAATTGGGTCTATAACATTATCAAATACCCTATAATTTGTACCTTCGGGTATTATCTTAAAAACTATATATTTAAAAGGATGGTGTTTATTATTAATAAACGGAAAATCAACTCCACTACCATCAACATCTATGAAACCATAATCATATAAATCCTTCCAAACAAAAACATTTCTATTTTGTGAAAACTGAGCATAACTAGGAATATCAGCAACTTGACTTGGTAAACCATTTTCTAAATAAGAAGAAAATGTTCGTATTTGAACAGATGTATGTGGTTTGTAAAAATATCCGAATTGATTTAAAGACGTTAAATTATTAGTACCAATATTAAAAAGATTTCTATTAAAAGTTATTTTATGATATAAATCTGAAACAACTCTCTCGGTCTGTTCAAAATCATTCCATTCACAAAAATCACCATCTATTACATCGCCAATACTAAGTGTTTTGTTATAAACAAAATTGTATGGTACACCATTAGAATCAACACCGTATTGTGTTGACAAATTGTAAAAATTATTAGGTATATTAGAATCAGAATTAGAATTAGTATAACTCCACCAATTACTTGGTAATTGTGTTACCGGATGAAGAGGTAAATTAAATTCCCAACCCTGTCTCATTCTATAAAACTCTCCACTACTATTTTTTTCACCTAATGTCCAACCAAAATAACCTTTCCATACTGTAGTAAAAAAAAGTTCACTTATAGGTCTCATTTGATTATCAATCATTCCAAAAATATCTATATCTTTTTGAAAACTTAATGTATAACTTTGGGACCCTTCTTTTACATTAACTTTAGGTTGACCACTATTTGTGTATTTAGATTTAAGAAATTGTTTTTTATTACCAAAAATATTTTGTTCAAATCCGGCTTTAACTAAAACTTGTTCATTTAAATTGGTTAAAATTTTATTTCTTCTAACATAGTATTTTGAAGTTGTTTCCGATAAATTATCAGGATTTAAAACTCTTTTAAGTGTACCATTCACGTTATCTGCAAATGTTGTCCCAAGAAATCCAGGATTTAAAATGTTAACAATATAGAATTCACTATTAACATTACCATTTCCCAAAGAATCTACTTGAAAAATGTTTTGACCATTGTATGATATACTTAACCTTATAAATTCACCGACATTTATCCCATGTTTAACTGGACATACAAAAGAAACCACGTTTAAACCGTTTAACGTTGTATTTTTTATAATAAACGGAATTCCATCAGAAACAACCCAATTTATAATACTTAATGGATTAGAATCCATCTTAATATACGCTTGCATAATTTTATTATAATCATTTTCATAAGCGTAACTTATGAAATTATTCCAATTATATGTCGAAGCACTTTGTGATGTAAATGGAATGTGTCTAAGTGGTGGAGTATAAGAAGAATCATAAATAGTATAACCTGTGACATCATTATCGGTTCTTATGAAATCAAATTCAAAATATTGTGGAAAACCATATAATGTAAATCTATCATTTTCACAAAAATCTATAGTGTTTTGATTCAAATCAACATATAAATTATTATTGTAAGGTAGATAATTTGAAAATCCTGAATATGAATTACTAAATAATACTTGAAACTTAGCGGTTGGCCTAAATAAAGTTGAGTTTTGTCGTTCATCAACAAACAGTTGTTGTAAATTTAAATTTACATTTCTATCAAATTCCGTAAATTCTTTCGTCAATTGTTTAAAAGGCACTTTTAAAGATAAATCAGTATTTGGTGCCGATTTATATCTAAGTGAACCTAAAACTATTCTATTTTCATTCCCCATTATTCAAATGTAATAATATCAGTTTTTATCCATTTTTCTGTAAATAAATCCCAACTACTTTTTCCTCTACCAGCACCAAAGTAAAAATAATATGGTGAACCTTGTAAGATTGTTCTTCCTATTCCTCCAGCTTGTGGTGGTTGAGCACTATAGTTTACTTGAAGTGTTACCGGATTAAATGAAATGATATTAGAAATATAACCTCTAAAAAATCTCGATTGAGATTGGTCAACTGGTTGCATATTACTATGAAGTGGATTCATTCTATCAACTTCTTGATATTTGATTGTTAAAAATGGAGTGTTTACATAAAAATTAACCGCCCATTCATTTTTCTGACTACCAAAAATACTATCAGTAGAGTTACCTTCAAAATTAGGAAAAATATTCCATCTGTAAAAAGGTACACTTTGACTTTTTGAACCAAAAACATCGTAAGCACAACTATTACTAGGTGACTCAAAAGAATTTAAAATTTTTCTTTTTGGTGAAATATAATCAGTTGTTTGTAAATTACTTTTAAAGAAAACTCCAAAAACCGAATTTAAACTATTTCCGTTTGAAAAATAAATTTCGTTGGGGTTATTATAGACAGAAGTTTGAAATTGTGTAACACCTAATTGTGAATTAATCTGTAACATTTGAACATAATCAGCGTCCATTTTATTATTTTCTCTACTGAAATAATAAAGTACAGGGTCGGTTACTGCAATCGGGAGAAGCCCCGAAATTGCTTGTAAAACTTGTCCAAAAGCAGTTGTCGCTATAAATCTGTGAATTAAATACAAACCTAATAGTTCACTAGTGTCTTGATATGTTGTTGTTTTTAGTTTATCTGAAACATATCCACCATATTCATCACTAAATATTAATTCTTCTAAATAATCAGTTCTAGGACCTAAATCAATAACTGTTGTTGGAAACATCAAAGTTTTTGAAGTATTTGAGTAATATTGATTAGTAATATAATTTAATCCTGATATATTAGGGTTAAATCTACCAATAAACCCGTATGAAGTATTATATGGAGTACATCTATAATAATGATTATTAGTATCTATGTCCAAAAAAATAGTATGTTTACAATAACAATTATATGGTGAGTTTGGTGGTAATTCTCCAGATTCTTGGTTACCAAAATTACTTGTAAATAAAACATTATTTGAAAATGGGAATGCAAATAAACTACCGTTGAGCCAACTATTTGTAAACACATGATTAAATATTCCATAACAAGCTATAAAGCCTTGTCTAACTCTAAATGACCATTCAAAAAGATATTTTATATCACTTAAAAGAGAAAGAATAGGATATCTTACTAATGTATAACAACCATTTTCAACAATGAGAGCTGGAGGAACACCAAGAGGATGTATTGTATTACATGGATTATCTGTGGGTAATACTTGTATATATCCATCAGAACTTTCTTGATAACAATCCGAAGGTACCGCACCCGCACAAGTAAATGAATTAATCGCCCCATCAAAATTACTTACTGATGAAGATATATCGGATAAATCCTCATTATAATCAACACTATTACCACTAAAATTAGTAACTTGGAATTCGGCACTAAATGGTAAAGAAACTCCATTATCCGAAACAATTTTAATATATAAATTTTTATTAATGAACAAAGGGTAACTATAATTACCATTATTTTCTTGAATGGTTGATGTTGGTAATCTATCCGACCTCATAACCATTCTTCTTTCATTTCCAATATTATTCAAAGTGAACGTCATTGTTGATGTTGTTGAATAACTTTCTGAAAAATAATAAATGTCAGCATAAGCCGGAACTAATGGATTTGAAAAATCAGGTGTTGACGGAAATTCTAATATAGGTGTTCCGAGCCAATCCACATAAAATGAATTATTGTCATTTAAATATAATAAACCACTACCTTCAACAATTTCATTTAAATAATATCCTCGGTTTCTACCATATCCTAAAGTTGAAGGGGATTGTGTATTAGGATAATTATACTGTAAATCAGGAGTTGGTGATGATGATGGTGGTGGAGTAGTTATCCAAATATTTGGTGAAGATTGCGCCAAATAATAAAGTTCTTTACAAAATCCATTTGTATTGACAATTTTTAAACCATAAGATGATGACGTACTCGCTTGAATTGGTGAATTGGCGGTGTTATTATTATCAATTTTAGAATAAAAATAAGGATAATTTGTCTGATAATTTTGAAATAATGTTGTATCTGGTTGAAAATGAAAAGAATCATAAAATAAATGAATACCACTATACGGGTCTATAGTTGTGTTATCTAATAACGGACTATGTCTTACATTTTTAAAACTTCCTTGTACAGGTATATTTAATTTTAAATCTTCCTGTATGACATATGAAGAGTTACCCCAAGTTGTTAAAAAATCGGTATTAAATCCATATAACCTACTTAAATCTATTTGACAATTTACTCTCGAAGAATTAGGGTCAACTCCACGAACTACAAAAACAACAATTTGATTTAAAAAATCAGTAGCACATGGTGAATGATAAGATGTACGGGTTTCCCCTTGAGTATCATTCAGTTTAATAATCACATTATAATTATTTAAAAATCTATTAGCAAATGAATCTGGGTTATTAGGGTCACTATTATCAATAAAATTTTGTACTGTTGATTTATGTATAATTTGAAAATATTCAACATCTGTTGGGAATTTTAAATAATTTATATCGTTTGAATCTTGATTAATAGTATAAATTGTCGAATTATTACCCGAACCATCAGGTTTAGCCCAAGTTAAATTAACGTTAGTTTGGTAAAATTCAGTCTCACCAACAGATATAAGAGTACCTATTGGGGTACCTGTTACAGAATTATTACCATAACTATTTAACGGACCTTCATATAGATTTGGGTCATTTGATTGTTCTAAATTTTGAAATGAAAGTAAATTTCCAATTGATAAATCCAAATCACAAACTGGATTTATAACTAAAGCAACCACATTATCTAAGTGCCATTGTGTGTTTGGGTCATTTTGGTTAACATCAAATGAAACTTTAATTCTATTCCATCCACCTCCAGGATTATCTCCACTTTCATCAAAATATTTCGCCTTAGTATTAAATAAATTAAGTCTTTCAGGTATTGTTAAACTTGATGTGAAAAAAACATTATTGTCATCTAATTCTTGTAATGTTGGGGCATGTGCGGTAGCACTTCCATTATTTTGTGATTGATTACCTGAAAATAAAAATTTTACATAACTAGGATACGGTAAACAATTTTCAAATGTAGATGGTGAGTAAAATTTAGATAAACACGATACATTAGTATTATTTAAAGCGTCTGAAACACCAGGTGCATTTGATACATCCTCACCTGTTGAATCTGAAATCGAACAATCGCAAAACTCACATTCTCCAGGTAAATAAAGTGGTAAATTTAAAGTAAAACCATCAAAAAGTAATTCTTCTAATTGATTTCTAAATTCAGTTAATTTATCACACGGTTCATTTAAAAATCCAAATGGAGATACTCCCAAAATTTCAATACCAGCAAGTTCACAAATTATAAATTGGATAAAAATAACGAGTGCTAAAAATAGTGTTAAAATAGCTTTTACAATGTGAAAAACTACTATAATTGGAAATAATATTATTGAAATTATTCTTAGAAAATAACTCGCTAAACCATATAACGCACTCGGTCTATATTGAACATCCGTAGCCGGTGGAGTATTTACAGGACCAACACATTCAGAACTAGTAATTTCTTTAATTGCAATATATCTTTTGTTGGCAGGTCCTTTAGCATATTCAGACATAAGTTGTGATACTGAATATACTTTATTATAAGACATTTCATAAAATCTATCCTCACATTTTATAGCTTCCTCAACCATTTGTAATCCAATTGTTGTTAAATTACCATTACTAGCCCTTTGACCATAATCTAACCAATCTAAACTAAATGCGTATGAAGCCTTTGCGGCTTTATAATACCCATTATCCAAACTAACTGAATCTGGTGGATTACAGTTAGTAATAAAAAAGTTCTCAAGATATGTCGGGTCTGTATAACCATCTGAAAAAGGGTCTTCTTGTGCGTCCCATCCCCATTCTTTTATATTCGGAATTAAAAAATAGGCTCTTCTTACAGAATCTGATAAATTTGGTGGCTGTGACCACTTTACTTTGAATCTATATTTAGCCTTTGTCGGTAACCCTATTTTAGGGTCAGTCGAAATACTTTTTTCACCATATTCATTAGTATATATATAATCCAAGTTCATAGGTAAATTAATCAACCATGCACCATTTTCGTCAATACATTTACCACCTTGTTCTAATGTGTGTGATTCTAAAATTGGTCTTCCATTAGAATCTCTGTAAATGGTTTGTCTTATCGCTAAAATTTCCCCAGGTCCTGTTGTTAATGCACATTTATCCCCCAAATTTTTATTTACCTTACAATTTTGTTTTTGAACATATTCATCACTATTTGAAAAAATAGACCCTAAAAATATTGCACAAGGTTCAATCTTAATTCCAAACTCTTCTAAAATATCAAAGTCAGTTCTTGTAATACCTAAATTACAAATTTCAGGTTGTCCCCACAAAGGTTCAACCTCTACAGTTCTATTTATTGTTAAAATTTGAGGTAAATCACTTAAGTTATTTGAACTTTTAAATTGTGTACCATTAACTTTTCCTTCTGTTGTATTACTTGTACGAATTAAATCTTGAGGTGATAATGAAAATTCACCAATATCTGATAAATCAATATCAACATGTAATGTTTGATTCCCGACTGGTACTCCAAATATCATATAGTCACCACTTTCATTGGTTTGAACACTATACTTATAATATTTGTCGTATACTTCTTGAACTTGAGGATTTGTTAAAACATCTTCTCTCGTTGGGAATGTTCCTGTTGGTACGTGACCTCCATGTTGTTGTGTATATGGTAAAAGATTATATCTAATACCATCATCATTTAATTCCGATAATGTCTTGTATGGATAAAGTTCAGTTGTTACTAAATTAACTTCATCCTCACTTGTTAAAGGTATAAAAATAGAAACTTTACAATTTGGTATACCATACCCATTGTTAGCAGTAATTCTACCAACAATTACCCCATAATCTGAACATTGTCTAGCGTAAATGTCTGATTGTAATATTTTTAAAGATAAAATTTCAAGAGATTCAAACTCTTGTTCTAAATTTACCTTAATTGATTTATCAACACCAACTTGTGTTCTAATCCTATATGAATTTGACATTATATCTTTTTTTTGATAAATAGTTTATTACCCAATTTTCATAAAAAGATACTAACTTATTATAATAAATAAATTATCAAGAAAAATTAACAGTAGATAAATTTTTAACTCTTATATTAATATCTTTATTTGGGAACCGAATTTGATAGGTTTGACTTGGTTCTGCAAATATTGTATCATCAACTGGTTGTATTTCTTTAGTTGTACTATCTGAATACGATTGAGATGTTTGAGAAGACGAATATTGACCTCCGACCTTATTAAAAAATAAAATATTAGTAACAGAGATAACTCCATTTTCATCTTGTATATATCTTCTTAAATCAGAAATATATATGTTTTCACCCATGTTTCTAACCGCAGGACTAAAAAATTCTGATACAATATTAATTATCTGAGATATGACACTACCTTGATTTTGACTATTGTCTAAAACAACATCAACTGTAACCGATAAATCAATCACATTAGCACTTTCAATAGAAATATAATCATTAATCATTCGATAATTTGATAGGTAATTCGCAACATTATTTTTTAATGTATTAGAAATAACTTCAGTCAAAGTTCCTGTATTATCAAAAGATAACATTTTTATTTTTATTTTATTATTATCTTCAACAATCGCAACCTTCGCTGGTGCTCCAAATTGTGAAGGCATATTTCTTATAATAGATTCATAGTCATTTACAGTAACCGCTCTATTTTGAGCCGCAAAATTATAAGTTACATAATTTCGTACTTCTTCTGTTGTAGGATTATTTGCTCCTCCGATTGCAGCAGTTACATTTGTACAACGTAAAGAATTTATTACTGAAGTATTAATATTTTCTGAAGGTCCATTAACATAAAAAGAAACTGTACCAATTTGTGTTATTACATTAACACCTAAATTAGTTGATGTACCTCCACCAACACGATATTGAACAAATAATGTTGTATTAGATTTTAAAGTCGACCCTAAAGCAAAATTATTTGAATATTTGTACAGATTTAGTTGATACCCATTTCGAGCAAACTCTCTTAATTGTTCATCAGCCGATTGTGTACCTCCACCAAAAGTCATCTTTAAAAATCCTTCAGGTGTAAATTCAGTAATAAATTTAGTACTTGTTTGTAGATATCTACCTACTTTTACACCTGGATTATCAGATACTTTTGTAGGGTCTTCAACAAATACTCTATCTTCAGCCAAAGCTTGTACTTCATACCATCTATTATCTAAACCTAAAAATTCTTGAGTTGTTGGTACATTCGCATATTGTGTTCCATCTTTTAATAAAACACTTGTAACACCTAAAACATTTTTATCAGGTAAAAACAATTCATAAAATGGTTTTACATCATTTGCTGTAATAACTCTTTTGTAAACTTTAGTTAATCCGTTAACAACGGTTTCTCTTTTTACAATAGTATAATTAATTAATGTATTATTAGAATCAAAATTAGGAATTTTTAATCTATTAGGATAACCTTCAGCATTTGTTGGTGATGCAAAATCAATATCATATACAGTTTCAAAAATTTGTCCAGCACCTTGTGCTTGAGACCCTCTTCTAAGTATACCACAGTATCTCAAATCTTCTTTATCCCCAAAAGCCGGAACTGTAATAGAAAAATCAACTAAAGCCACTGAAGGTCTTTGACCCGGAATTTTTAATCCGTAAGTTCTAGCGATATTATAAATTGATGATTTTTGTTGAGCGTATTGTAATACAGTTTCTTGTATACTTCTATCAATATTGAACTGTAAATTATCAGTTACCGCAGCGTTTAAATCTAAAAGTGCTGAGAAAATAGATGCATCATTGAAATTATCAATTAATTCAGGGTAATAAGTTCTTGTAAAATTTATTAACTCTGTTCTGATTTGTTGAAAATCTCTGGTTGTATACGAAATTTTTTTGTTAGCCATATACTATTAAATATTAATTATTATAAAATCACTCGAGCCGAAAACTGTATTATTAACCACATAATCTATTTTGATTTTAGCAGTGTGTTCTAACTGTGAAATTCCAGGAACTCTATATTCTCTCTCATCATTATCATTTACTGTTGTACCTTTATTTTCCAAACCTTGTGACGCATCTTTTATTTCAATATTTGTAATGGTAATATTTGGTAAATACATTTCAACAGAATCACGTATTTCAGACTCAATATCACTAAAAGTAGGTCCGTCTAAAGGTTCAAAAATAAATTCGTAAAGTCTAGTACCAAAATCAGGTAAATAATATCTTGAACCCTTTCGAGTTAAAATTAAGTGAATTAAACTTGACCTTATTTCTTCATCATTTGTTGCAGATAAACTTAAATAATTACCATATAAAGAATCCCTAAAAGGAAAATTAATACCGTATGTTGTTCCTTGAGCCATATCAGATAAATACCAATTAAATTAAAACTACAAGTTTTCCATTTATTTTTTTAAATTTGTTATTTTCCATATCGTATTTTAAATGTTTTAAATTTTTTAAAATTGACTCATTTATAGGATAATAAGGTAACTCATAATTAGATTTAATAAATGAATTTTCATATTTATAAAATCCAATTTTATTTTTCATTAATTTTAAAATCTTTATAAAATTTATTATAACTTTTTTTATATGATTTTTGGGTCTCATCATTTTCATCTTTTGTATACTGCCAATTCCAATATAACTTCTCATTAGGTTTAAACCCATAAAACTCATGTACTTTTTTTTGTACATCTGTAACATTTTCACCATTCCAATTCTGACCTACACATATAAAACCACTTTCAATATTTTCAACTGTGTTTTTTTCACCTAAAGTGGAATGTCTATTTTGAATCCAAGTTAATCTTTCTATTAGATTTTGATAAAACATATTAGCCTGACCCCATCTAACTGAACTAAAAAATAATACAACATCTGATTCAAAAAGTTCTTTTGAAACCTTCCATAATTCATCTGATTTATTATTTAAACTCGCCCAACATCTATGATTTCCCGATGGATTTTTTTTATCATCTTTCAATAACGACTTTAACACTCCACAACTATTACCTTCTTCTCTTGATACATTCCCCTCACAAGGAAATATCTTTAATTCTGATACATCCATGAAAACACATTTATCACCAAGTTCTTCTTTAAGATACATTGCTAAAATTTTGGACTTTGGTGTATCAATATTATTCTCATCCCAATTGAATCGGTTTGAGCAACTTAATAAAAGTACTTTTTTCTTTTTAGAAAGTTCTTTTATTGTTTCTTTTAGAGCCTTAAAACCATCCTCTTGTACCATGTTTTCCAAGAGCATCATTTTTCGTATCTTTTCAATTTCTTCTTGTATTATATTAGACATATAGATAAATACTTGTTAAAATAAAAATCCCGACCTAGCTCGGGATAACACATCGGATTTTTTAAGAAGAACATCCAAAACAATCAAAGTTACTATTTTCAGGTTTGTCTGGTAAATTCATATAACTGTAATCTACCGTTGGTGGTTCAGGAGTTGGTTTTGGTTTATTAACTTTTGAAGTATCAATTGCTAAGTGTTTTGCTCCTGTTGAAATTGCCTTTGTTCTAACATAATAACAAAGTGTTTTCAATCCTTTTTCCCACCCATAAAAATGTGATGATGAAATCTTGGACAAAGTTGGGTTACCCATATAAATATTCATTGATTGTGATTGGTCAATAAATGGTGCTCTGTCAGCCGCCATCTCAATCAAGGATTTTTGTGAAATCTCCCAAATTGTTTTATACTTTTCAATCAATCTTTCAATTCGATTAACTTTAAAATTATATCTTTTATCTTCAGGGTCCAAATAATTCAAGAAGTTAATTCCTTGTACCGACCCTTCATTCATAATGATTTCGTTTTTCAAATCTTCAGACCAAATACCAATCTTTTCAAAATCGTTAATTAAGTATTTGTTTACAATCATAATCTCCCCACCGACAACACGTCTGTTAAAGATTGCCGAGTGAGCGGGTTCTGTCATTTCATATGAACCTGTAATCTTAGCTGAAGATGCTACAGGCATTTGAGCCGTGAATAAAGAGTTACAAACACCATATTTTTTAACATTCTCTTTTAGAACATCCCAAGACCATCTTCCTGATAAATCATTGTTATTTAAACCCCACATATCAAATTGGAATACTCCTTCTGACATAGGTGAACCCTTAAAGTAAGCGTATGGTTCATATTTACCATCCATACACAATCTGTTACTTTCAGTGATTGCCGCAAAATAAATTGTTTCAAATATTTCTTTATTTAACTTACGAGCTTCTTCAGATGTAAAAATATAATCCATTAAATAGAATACGTCTGCAAGTCCTTGAGTTCCAATAGCGATTGCTCTTTGATACAATCCACCTTTACGTCCTTTCTCAGTTGAGTAGTTGTTAATGTTAACAACCTTGTTCAACGCTCTTACAACCTTACGTGTTTCTTCATATAACCCCTGAAAATCAAACTCTTTATCTTTAACGTAGTTCTTTAACACCATAGATGATAAAGTACAGATTGCAGTTGTGTCTTCATCAGTATACTGATAAATTTCATTACAAAGATTTGATTGTTTGATAACGCCAATATTCTGATGGTTTGTCTTTTTGTTCGCACTATCTTTAGAACATAGATATGGAACACCTGTTTCAATTTGTGATTCAATAATCTTATTCCAAATTTCTTGAGCCTTAACTTTTTTACCAAGACCCATGTTTACCGCCAACTTATAATTTTCTTCATACTCGTTACCATAACTTTCTTGTAACGGTTTGATACCAGCCTTTTTAATGTCATTAGGACAAAACAAATACCAATCATCATTATCCTTAACCGCTCTCATAAAGTTGTCGGGAATCCAAAGTGCTGTAAACAAATCACGAGCTCTCAATTCTTCAGCACCTGTGTTCTTTTTAATCTCCAATAAATCCATGATATCTTTATGCCAAGGTTCCAAGTAGATTGCCGCAGAACCAGGTCTACGTCCTTGTTGATTAAAGAAACGAAGTGATTCGTTAACAATCTTCAAATACTTTAAAAGTCCACCAGCATATCCACCCGAAGATGAAATACGACTCTCTTTACTACGAATGTTAGACATTGATAGTCCGATACCCGCAGCGTCCGATGAGTACGTTGAGATGTCTCTCATAGTGTTCAGTAATCCCTCACGAGAATCTGAATCATTATAATGAAGTACACAAGACGCTAATTGCGGTGTTTTAGTTCCAGCGTTAATCATAATTGGTGTTGCCGGTGAAATTCTTTGATTTGATAACGCTTGATAATACTCAACCGCCTCTTCAAATGTATTAGTAACCCAAAGAGCAACTCTCATATACATATGTTGAGGACGTTCAACTACTATACCATCCGATAACTTCAAAAGATACATCTCAGCAAGTGACCTCCAAGCAAAATAATCAAAGTTATAATCATTATCATGATTAATAACATCATCAATGTTAGAAGGTCCGTATGACTCAATGGTTTCCATTAATTTATCATTGATAATTCCTTCATCATGTAACAAATGCATAGTATTTGAGAAACTTGGGTCAGTTTCTTTATGATAAGATGAAATAGCAACTGATGAAGCCAATCTTGAGTAATCATGATGACTACCTGTAAATGCTGCCGCAATTTCATAGATTAACTTATCTAATTCTTTTGTTGTAATAATACCTTCAGTTGGTACTGAAGTGATAACTTTAATAAAGATTTCATCGGAGTTGACACTCAACCCTTTTGAAGCTCTTTTAATACGGTTATAAATTTTCTGTGGATTAAATGACGCATCATCTCCACTTCTCTTTTTAATTTTAAGTGACATCATAGTTCTATAAGAATAATAAATTAGAAATCGTCAGTAAAGGACAATGTTTCGTTCAATTTAGCTTTTTGGTATTCAACGGTTCTTGACTCGAAGAAATTACCTTTTGTTTCAACCGCAATTTGTTCCATGAACTTAAATGGTTGTTCAACATTAAATTGTTTTTTACATCCAAACTTTACCAATAAACCATCAACAACAAACTCAAGATATTGTTTCATTAAGTTTTGGTTCATACCAATTAAAGAAACAGGTAATGATTCAGTGATGAATTCTTTTTCAATTTCAAGAGCTGAAAGTAGTATTTCTTTAATTCTCTTTTCACTTGGTTTGTTTTCAATATGATTGTTTAACAAATGAATCGCAAAATCACAATGTAGATTAATGAATTAGCATTACACAAACCTTGCATAATACCACGAGATTTTAACCAAAATATTGAACAGAATGAACCTGAGAAGAAGATACCTTCAACAGCTGCGAAAGCAACTAATCTCTCTTCAAAAGATGCGTTTTCAATCCAATCCAAAGCCCATTTAGCTTTCTTTTGAACCGCAGGAAGATTATCCAATGCGGTAAAACATAATTGTTTTTCTTGTTCGTTTGAAATATATGTATCAATCAATAATGAATACATTAATGAATGAATATTTTCCATAGCAAGTTGGATTCCGTAAAAGAATTTTGCTTCAGGATATTGTACTTCACGGTAGAAATTCTCCGCTAAATTTTCATTAACAATACCATCAGACGCTGCAAAAAATGATAAAATATTTTTTACAAAATACTGTTCATTCTCTGATAAGTTTTCCCAATCACGTAGGTCACCACTTAAATCAATTTCTTCTGCCGTCCAAAAAGCGGCTTGATGCATCTTATAATATTCCCATATATCATTATGTTCTATTGGGAAGATAACAAACCTGTTCGGGTTTTCTACTAAAATTTTCTCCATATTAATTAATTATTTTGTTGTTCTCTTTCTTTTCTTTTTTGTAATAATTCTTGAATTCTTTGTCGTTTTTTCTCTTCGTTTTGTTCCTCAAGTCCTAAAAACGTAACTGAACTATCTGTGTCAATATCTAAATATCCGTTATCAAATTTACAATTCTCAAATACAACTCCATCATCACCAATTCTTGATTTAGTTATCGCAATTGTTGCCAATTTCATTTCTTTTTGTTGTAAACTTTTAGCAACCGATATGATTACGTGACCAACTTGAGCCTTTTTAATTGACCCACCCATTTGGTCAGTTGTAACTACTTCTGAAGATATAGAACTTCTATTTCCTTGTGTTGCAGTCCATCCAACTAAATCTAATTCATGACACATAGCTTCAAAACCTCTCATAACAGAACCTTCAGATTTCCATTCGTCACCTAAATTTTTATCAGGTACCACACAATCAATATAATCTAAAAGAACCATATCTAATTTAACACCATCCGCAATCATTTTTCGAATCATGTTTTTAATCTGAAGCATTGTCAAAGTATCTGATGGTAATTTTTGAAGAAGTAACTTGTTCTCCATTTTATCCTCAATTTCTTTAACTTTAGACATTACTTCATCCTTTTTGATTGATAGTTCATCAGGATGAACTTTGGTCCATAATGTGAAATGTTTTCTTTGGATAATTTTAGGATTGTCCTCAAAAAATATTTGAAGTACATTGTAACCTAAATTATATGCGTGATTTGAGATTTTAGTTAAAAACGTTGATTTACCAACACCTGTCGGGGCTAAAATCACACCTATTTCACCTTTTGCCAATCCACCTTTCAATAATCTATCAATACCAGGTATTCCCATAGGAATTGGATGTCTATAATCCTCATTTAACACATCATCAAGATTGGAGAATACATCCGACATTCCATCTTCTCTTTCCCCAACTTGTAATGCTTCTTTGATTAATTGTTCTAATGTGTCATAGTTCTCAAATTCACCTCCATCAATGACTTTTTGAGCCTTTGTGATTGCCTTTTGTAACTCTTGTTGTTTACAAAATTTAAGAGCTTTTTCTTGAACAAACTGACCACCTTCAGTAGATGTTTCTTTTATTTTAGTAATCGTATCAAGTACGATTTTGGATGCCAATTCTTGTTGTAATTCAGATTTTGTTATCTGTTCCAAAGTATCAAAAGTAGGTGTGTGCTCGTACTTTGAATAATACTCCCTAATCATTTGCATGATAATTTTGAAGTATTTATTTTCGAAATAGTTTGTTTCAATTACATCAATTATGGACCTTCCGAACTCTTTGTCTACAATAATCTGATTCATTAATTGAATCTGAAATGTAGGACCGAGATAGTCAAAATTTTTAATTGTCGCCATAATTTTTTTATTCTTGTAATTGATAAATATTACCCCTCTACAGGAATTTCGTAGTTAGCAAATGTTAAGTTTTCTGTCGAGAAAATCTCTGTCAAATCTGACAATAAACTTTTTATTTGCGGACGTATGTCTACGGTGTATCTTATTTTAGGTGGGTAGATTTTTGCGTCAAATAATCTATGACAAATTGTCATATCATTATTTTTAATAATGAGTGAAAAATACTCCGGTCCGTCAACAAAAGAGGTTTCAAGAATCTCAGGATTTTCCATGATTTCGTATGAATTTTGTAACATGTAGTCCACAGTTTTCATTTTCAAAATATGACACATTTCATCTTTAAAATCCTTTATATATTCATAAAGGTCATCAGAATTTTTTGCTTTAGGATTATAATTCCTAACATTGAAAAATCTTTGAACAATGATGTTGTCATTCACTTTCATCAAAAATTCTAATTTGGTTAAATCTTGTTCTTTCATAATTTATTTTTTGTTTGTTTGATATTTTTTCTTTTCTTTTCTTGTTAGTTTTAAAAATGGTTTTACAAAGTTAACCCAAGCTTCGTCTCCTTTTGGTAAAAATTTAAAAAATCCATCTTCCATCATCATGCGAATAAGATTTCTATACCCTCTACCTTCGGGGTCTAATGTTTCTTTATAATAAAGTTCAACAATTTCTTTTCCTTCTTCTGTGATTAACGGATTAGATAAATCCACGATTTTTGTGTTAATCTCAAAAAATTCATTTCCATAGATACCTGATTTGGTTTTACCTGTGAGTAAATTTTGTAATACTTTGTTTTCTTTGTCTTCAGCGAATAACATTTCCGCTCTTGTTAAAATATCGGAAACAGATGTCGGTTTTTCAAGTATTTCAGGAAATAATTTAATAAAAGTTTTTTCACCTAAAAAATAGATACCATCAATATTATCAGATTTATCACCAGATAACACTTTGTAAGTTATAACATTATAATGAGGTATTTCAGCTTCATATAATCTAATAAAATCACCATTTTTATATGTTAATTTTGTGTTTGGGGAATAGATTGAGACATTATCACTAATAAGTTGAGTTAAGTCCCTATCACCTGAAAAAATGGTTATAGTTTCGTTTGTTGATATCTTACAGTAATAAGCAATTAAATCATCCGCCTCATTATTGTCAATATCAACCTGTCTAACAAACATCTCTTCAAGATATTGTTTAACTCGTTGTTTTTGTTCAGCAAAAGATTGTTCCTTAAAGTCTTCTTTATAAATTTTACGATTTTCTTTGTATTGAGGATAAATTAATTTTCGAGTAGAGGAACTATCTTCACCATCCCAAAAAACAACAACTTTATCAAAGTTTTGTTCTTCAATAAAACGTCGGGTGGTATTCAGAAAATGCCAAATACCCCCAACGTGTTTCCCTTCATGGAAGAAATCTTTTACCCCATGAAAACCGATTTTTAATAAATTGTTACCGTCAATTAATAGTGTTTTAATCACTTAATTTAATTTTAGATGTCAGACTCATCAACAACTTCTTCGTCAAGAAGAATTTCACCAGTACCTGTTAAAACAGCGTTCCAATACTGTGAGAATTCTTTCTTGTAGTTTTCTAAAGCCTCTTTAGTATCTGAAATATAACCCTGTGGTACGGCAATAATCTTACCATCACTATAACCTAAACCATTTACGTGGTTTTTCAAAATAGAGATTTTGGTTCTAATTGCGTAACGAACAGTTCTACCATTTTTTGTCGCAGTAATATGATTAATACCAGCCTTTTTCTGATTTCCAAATAAGAACACTAAAGCAGATGCTAACCATAACGCTTCACCACCTTTTGCCTTGATTTCAGGTTGTCCAAATGGGTTATCAGGTAAATCTACCCAAGGTTGGTTTACAACTACCATTGTGTTATAATAAGGATACTCTTCTTTTTTAGATTTACTAATTCTTGAATGTATTCCCATACCAATCTTATCAGCAAGTGTAGAAGCGTTGTGCATTTTTCCACCTTTACCTTCAAATGTCATTTTACAAGGAATACTTCCAACAGAATCCCACAAAAATAGTAAATTATATGGTAAATCACCTTTTTCTTGAGCGTCCAATACTTCATTAATGAAATCAGTAGCTTGTTCAATATAGTCAAAACTATCGTTAAAAATGAAATCACCGTCCCATTCACCCTCAGAGTTTTGAGATGCCGATAAACCTAATTCAACTGCGTGAGTCCAAGACCATTTTTTTTCTGTAATAATGAAAACAGGTAAATGTCCTTTTTTCTGAGCATCAGCCGCAGCTAATATCATCGCAGTCGTCTTAGATGAATTAGAATGACCTAAAAACATGTTTATACCACCCATAACAGGACCTGGTAATCCACACGCACCCATGAAAGCATCTCCACAATTGTAGTAACTTTCAGGTTTATATTTTGTTTTTGATGAAAATTTGGATTTAATAGAATCTAATCCAATTTCTTTTTTCTTAATTGCCATTAATGTCTAAGTGTTAGTTAAAAATTTGTTAAAAAATAAGAGTTTGGACACCTTGTCTAAGTAGATGTCCAAACTCTTAAATATTAGAATGGTAAATCACCATCAGGTTCGTTGCCAGCTTGTGGGTCAACTATTGGTGTGTTTCCACCGATAGAAATAAGAGATTCCTCAGAATTTCCATAAACATATTTACCAGCATCAGAGTCCCAACGAGGTACTTCACCTCTTGCAATCGCTTCCAAGTATTCTACAGGTTTTTTAGAATAAACATCCGACCAAGATAACGCATCGTTAACCCATGAATCAGCAGTCGCTTTATCTTCATGAACCGACGTTGGGTCATCATACATAATAGTTTGGATAACTGTGTATGTAGCACCTTTTGGGGTCTTAGCTTTAGTTAATTCTAAGATAATATCTCTTCCTTTTTCAGGGTCTGTTATATCACCTTTAGCTCTAAAAATTGGGATAATCTTATCAAGAATTCCTTCGTTTTTATAGTTGTGTTTAAAACGCCAAAACTTAACTCCATCTTGTTCGTTATCACGGTCAACAACTTTAAGAATATAAAACTTTCTTGGTTTATATTGTTTAGCAAGTTCTTTGTCCGACTCTTTACCTGTTGACATAAGTTCTTCATAAACTTCGGTCAAAGGTGAACGTTCATTGTCGTTTTTTCCTGGGTCGTAAATTTTATTCCACTTTCCATCAATTTGTACTTCGTGGTACCATACCTCTTTGAAAGGTGATGAGCCGTCTTTTGTAGGGAGAATACGTAACCTTTTTTGACCTTGTTTTTCGTTATCCTTAAGGATAGCTGCAAAGTATTTTTTCATTCTTTCATCTTGTGTCATTGAGGTAGAAGATGAACCACCTTTTGTCGCTTGTTCGTACTGTGCAAGAACAGCGTCTAGAGAATTGTTTGTCGCCATATGTGTTAATTTAATTGTTTACTAATTATAAGTGTCAGCCGTAGTATAGTCAAATGAGTTAGATAAAAAAACGGTCCGAAGACCGTGTATTTATCTTACGTTTACAAAATCACCCATGTTTTCATCACCAAAATCTCTAAAGCTTTTTTTAATGTCAATCGGTGAATAATCTGAAATTTCTTTTTGAGTTAAAACATATTCATTTTTTCCAGTTTTTTCAAAGTCATCTTCTTTATCTTCAAAAAAATCTGAAAGTTTCTGATTATATGGACCAGAATCTAGCGTTCTTAATTCCAATTTTTCTTGTGGTGTTTTAACTCTATATTTTTCAATTTTACTTTCTAAATCATTAAGTTTATCTAAAATATTATCCATATTAGATAATTTATCTTCTAAATCACCTAAATGTTTGAATAAATTATCAAAATATTCTTCTTGTTTATCTTCGATATTTTTTTGAGATTTTACTAAATCGGTTATCTCAATTTCTTCACCCTTTTTATCTTTCTTTTCTTCAGACTTACCTTCATCATCTAACTTTTCAACATCAGGGTCAGTATTCGTATCAACAGGTGCCGGAGATTCATTAGGTGTCGGAGGTGGTGGTGTTGCAGCCGCTCCAGCAGCATCTACAGGTGCATCCGCGGGTGGTGGAACAGGTGCTCCCGCATCCCCACCAGGAGCTGGTGGTAAAGCTACTTCTTGTTCCAAAATATAATCATTTATTTGATTATATCTTTTTAATTCTTCTAAAATTTGTAAATCGATTTTCATTTTATCCGTTTAATAATTGTTTAATCCCTTTAGTGGTTTCTACTTGTATTCTTTTTGATTTTTGTACTGAATGGTCAAATCTTTCAATTAAACCATCTTTCATTCGTACAGTATAACAATCACCTGTGTCTAAATCACAAACTTCTTTATAACCGTTTCCAGTATCTCTTTCTGAAATTCTAGAATTCTTTCCCAAATATTTGTCTAATAAATCTTTTGTATTCATAATTACATTTTTTTATAAATATCTAATAAACCAAAAATGTTTAAGTATTATCTGTTTGTAATTGAATTAAATAATTCCAAAGCTTCGGTAACAATAGTTACATAATTAATTGTTAAATTAGAGTTATTCGTCTCAGAAACTGATATTGATTCACTAACATTACTCTTATTCCAATTCAATGAAATAAAGTCTGAAATACTTTCAGGAGTATCACTTGTAGTTACAATTCTTGACGCCCATCTAGCAACTAAAAAGTCGACTGATTTTCTTACATTAGAAAAACTTGCCATTGGTATTGATGTACTACTACACCAAAACTTTTTATCATCACCAAAATAACTTGAGCTTCCGCCCCAATATTGATTTAAAGTTATTTTACCATAATTATTTTCCCAACTATTAAATTTTTGGAATGCTCCACTGTTATTAAAGTTACCACTTTGTATATAAAAAGTTGCAAAAATAATCTTTTGTAGTAATACATCTGAAGTTGAATTTGTGATATTATTAACCATAATCTCATAAGATAAACTTGTAGATTTTGGATTATCACTTGGGCTATAATCATATTCACTTGAAAGTAAATCAATACAACTTTGTGTTACTTGATTACTAGCGACATTGGTTGTTTGAATACTATTTTCAATATTACTTGTTTGAGCATTTTGATTAATTCCTGTATTAGGTGCCGACTCACTCACATCAGATTTTTTAACTTTCTCTAAAATACCTTCTAATAAATTTGTTTTAATACTTTGTAAGTATTCATCTAATTGTGGTAAAGAATATATAGGTTGTCTTTGACCTGTAACTGTAGTTGAGAAATTACCAGGTACTATAGTATGTCTAACCCCTGTAATCATATAAGGTCCACTAAACATTGGTACATACCTTAAATTAAAGTACATTGTTGGTTGAATCATAGCGTTACCAAGCATATCTATACTACAAGCATAACTTCTATTTTTATATAAGTTATATAATGAAAGATTTTGAGTTGCTCCACCTCGATTACCAGCCTGATTAGCCATTTCATTTAAAATAGCTAAACTTTCCGCAGTTGATAGTCCATTATTTTGAGATACACTGAAACCTTTAAATATTGTTTGATTTTGAGTACCTATATCAACATTAAAACCAACTACTCTATTAGATTTATCCCAATCATTTTTACCTATTTGATTTTCAATTAAAGGATTATCCTTTGTTAAATCAAACGCATCATTTTTATATCTAAAATCAACACTTTTAATATCTAAATATTCACTTAATTTTCCACCGTAAAAACAAACCATTTTTGTTGATGAATTTCGATAATCAACATTCAAAAAACTACCGAATAAACTATTAGCAAAATCGTTAGTTCCCTCAAATTTAGGTATAGGATTTTTTGTAGCATTTTGAACATTATAAAAGTTCATATAAGCAGGTACATTCATAACAACAAAGTGGTTATGTGACAATATTTCATTTACCAAATATAACATATTACTTTTAACATTCATATCTGATAATTGATTTTTCAATTCGTAAACATCAACTAAAACTTTACTACCAATATCCCTTGAAGCCCTATCTAAAATTAAAACATCTTCAAATAATGTTTTACTTTTAAAATCTGTCCCTGAAATCCATTTGTCGTTTGTAGCTTTAAAAGATTCCCACAATTCAACTTTAGTTTGTGGTCCTTGTAACCTTGAATTAATTTTTTGACTTTGAATTGTAATATTTGGTAAATCAACTCTTAATCTTATCAATAAATTATTTAGTGATTTATTAAGAAAGTTTTCAATAACAAGTAAATAATTTGTCATGACTTCAAAAAACTTTTCTTTACCTATTTTATTATTCGGATTGTTTGTAACAGGATAATTAGTAAACGCATCAATTTGTTGTGTTACAATATATTGTGGGGCTAACGGATTTGTAGATAATGAACCAAAAACTTTAATTATTGTATCATTTATAAGTTGTTGACACACATCATTCCAAGTTGATGGTGGGAAATAAAAATTATGTATACCCTCATAAACTTGAATTCCATTTTCATCAAATAATAACGGCCATAAATTAGGTTCAGAATTTTCAAACCCCTTTTTAATTAAAATTTGATACCCACCTTCTAAATTAGCACTAGCAACTGTTAAAGTTACAAAAGAAGCAGGTGGTATTTGGGACTGGATTTGATTAGATTGTGTACCGTTAAGTTTTTGAGTTGCGTACATTTTAATTATAGGAGCGAACAACTTTATATTATTAACAGTAAATGCAATATTAAAATCAATAAAGAAATCTGTGATATATGAACCATTGTCACTATATGTAAGTTCGGGAATTTCAGAAAAACCAACATAAGTTTTTAAAGAAATCCACTCATTTGGATAATTAATCTGTGATTGTAATAATGTAACGTTACCACCATTAACCGGAAGTGAATTAGGTGTTGTAGTTTGATAACTATCGGGGTCAAATTTATCAACTAAAGGTAAATTTGAAAATGAATAAAATAATTTTTTATCAAAACTTGACGGGTTTCCAAATTTAAAAATAACATCGTAATTTAAAAATTGTTTTAAATAATCATTAACACTTATAAATTGTTTTTGTAAAATATTTTTTACTACTTCAGCACCAGTTTGTCCCGTTTGTTTTGGAACTTTCATCATTTGTCTCATCATGTACTGAAAATTTTTGAACCCAAACTCTGTTTCTGTTTCAGAATTCGAAACCAAATTACTTTCATAATCATAAACTGTTTTAGAAAAATTTAAAAATTCTATTTCAAATCTGTCTAAAACTTGTTTTTCAAAAATAGAGAACATTTCACTTATTTTTGTATACTCATATCCATTTTTATTAAATGAAAAATTAGATTGAATTGACGATTCAGTGAAAATTGTTTTAAGATATTCTTCGGGTGAAGGTTTAACTATTTTTGAAATATCAAAATAACCATAATGAGGTAATGACCAAAAATTTCTAACTGAACCATCGTAAACCGAGTTATTAGATAAAACTTCATTGGTAATCTGACCATTAGAATTAAAGCACTCGTTTTTAGTTTGATTTATTAAACTACCCTCAGACGGAAACGGATATTCATAATTTGAATCTAAAGTGTTAACTGATACTGACCAAGGTGTTATTTTCAAATCTCTCAAATCATCATTAGGGTCAAATCCTTCAGCTAAATTAATAACCGCACTATCAACATAATTAAGTGTTAATCCTGAAGCAAATGCATTTTGAATATCAACTTCTGTGTATGTAAAATCAATGATATTAAATCCTTGGTAAAAAACGTTAAAATCATTAATAAGTTTTGGATAAAACCCAACATTTATAACTGTAGATGTTTCAGACCCAATAACTGTATTTTTTTCTAATATAATATCAACCGCAGAACCATTTATATCTAATGAATAAATTTTTGTTGGGTCATTTGTGATTGGGTCGTAGTTAGCAACCTTATCAAAAGATGACCATGAAGAATTAATAATATCAAAACCTGTTTCTGTATATTTTTTATAACGATGCCAAATTGAACCTATTTTAACCATCCAAGAGTAAGGTACCTTATGGATAGCCCCAAACTTTTTAAGTGTCGCAAAAATATAATCTAAATCAATTGTTGCCCCATTTTCATAAGTTTTATATTTTTCCCTTAATGTCGCAATTGGTAAACTATTAATAAACAAATATGCCGCAGATACAAAAGGATATGTATCATAGTTTCTAAACTTTTCAACACCTTCTTGTATTGCATTTGTAAAAAATGGTGTGTTTAACATAGATGTAGTTTGAAGGGACGTTACGTTTCCACTATAGTCACCGTAAAGAACGTCTCCCTCAGTAACATTTTGATATTGGTAAACTCTTGAGTTATAAAAATCTGTTAGACTTGTTTCGTAACCTGTTGGTTCATTAATTGTCTCCATCAAAAAGTTACTAAACGGTTTTCCGATTGCATTAAACGTTGTTTGAGAAAAATTACATATAACTTTATTAAGAGTGTTAAAATTTAATACTTTTTTGGTATCAAAAGATAAATCAACATTTTGTATTGATTTACCATCAGCTAAGTTAGATTTTACCCAATTAAAATTAGTAAATGGATAAGTGTCAGTTAAATCAAATTTATTAGATTTAGTTGAATTAGAAATTAAATTTACAATATCGTTTTCATTAGTTAAAGAAACAATAGGTTGACTTTTTTTATCTGTTAAAACTTCTTGATTTATAAATTCAAATAATAAATTATCTGTTTGATTTTTTATATAACTAGTATTATAAATTCCCCTTATAAAATTTTGCCAACTTTGTCCTTGTCCTTCATTTGAGAATTGTTCTAAAATTGATAAAAAATTTGAGGAATTAAATCCGTAATTTTGAAGTTTTTGTATAAGAAACGGATTATCATTTGACAAACTATTTAATAAATTTATTTTTTCAGTATCGGAAATTAAACTTGTAATTTTATCCGATTCAGAAACATCATAATTTATTCTATTAAGTTTTGAATATGATGAAACATAAAAAAGTCTTTCAAATATCTCAAATAAAAATTTAATCTCTTCTTTATTTGAATAAACATCAGTCCCTATAGGGAATTCAATAGCATTGAGTGTTAATCTTTTAACATCTTCGGTTTGATTAAATCCAGTTTCCGTATCAGTATCTGTTTGAGAAACTTTTTCAACATAAGCTCTTATAAATTCTTCAACAAATTCAATCTCAGGCCAATATTCATAAAGATAACCTTGTGTTTGTTCAACAACATCACTTTCACCAGGATACCTAATCTCATATTTTTCTCTATTATCATTTGAAGTTGTTGCAACAATATATTGAGGCCATGGATAAATTGGAGTATCCTCACCAAGACCGTCATTTAAATTATCACTACTAGGTTTATCTCCTAAAATAGCATTTTTTCTAATTGTATTATTATTTAACTCCCAAGCTTTAGTATGAACATCATCTAATAATCTCAAAAAAGCTTCACCACTAGCAAAAATAACCGCTAAAACATTTCTAATATTAGGAACAAATCCAATACCTTTACTTTTATCTTGTAATAATTCAGAAAGAGCAAAAGTTAATTCTTTTTGTATTTCTTCTTTGTAAGACTGAGCTAATTTGGAAATATTATTAGTTTTTTCAATAAAAGATTTAGTTCCTTCAAAATAATAATATGTAAATTGCGGTATTTTATTTCCTTCTGAAGTTTTTATATTTCCAGTATTAAAATTATTAGTATCATCTAATTGACTTTGTAGATTAACAGTATCCGCAGAATTTGGTTGTTTTCCACCGTTTCTTTGTATATAAGTTTCAGTTAAATCAACATCATTAGATTTTAAATCTATCACAAATGTATCAAGGTCAATATCAACAGTAATTTGTGAAGATTTTGGAGATTTATTATTAATAACATAACTTCCGTTTTGTCCTAATGTAATATTACCATTTAATAAACCTTTTTTGTCATCACCATATTTACTTATTAACTCTTTAAGTTCACTTAACGCATCTTGTTTTTGTTGTTCTGTTTGAAATTGTTTTTTAAATGGATAGATTTTAATTTTTGAATTTTTTAAAACGTAAAAATTTTCAACATCCATGTACTTATCAAACCAAGATTTACCGTTTTGATAATAATAAACTTCTTTTTGATATTCTTGTAAATTTTTAACATAACTCTCACAATTAGTCAATGGGTCTAAATTTTCTTTAGTTAAAGAATCTGTAATATTTTTAACAAAATTTTCTAATCTATTTCTTAACTGAGGAACAGTAATTTCAGGAAAATCTTCAGGAATTAATCCTTTAGATTTATATTCACTATAAAGTTCTTTTACTTTTTCATAACCTCTTTCAACTACACTATTATCAACTTTTTTAAACTGTGATGGACCTTCACTTTTAGGTTCAATTCTTAACGTTGATTTATACATGTGTGGAGCGGCTAAAAGTCCAGCTAAACTTATCTCAGTTAATATTGTATATTTGTATGTGTAAAATTTTAATCTAATTGTAAAGTTACCAGTTAAACTATTAAAATCAGAAGTAAAACTTTGTAACATTAACGGTAATCTTAACGCTTTACCATAATATCCTTTAATTGTTAAATTAAACAAAGGGTATGGGAGATTGAAAAAACACCCGTATGGTGAGCTATCACCACCTTCAAATAAAGCCTTTCCCTTAACGTCCTCTAAAGTAATATCAATTACAGGCATGAAAGACATGTCCGTATTAATCCCTATTTGTACGATACCTAAAAGACCATTATCAACACTTTGTTCTTTACCTTCTGAATATGTTGACTGTCTATAGAAATAATCATCATTTTTAGATGGGTTTTTTATACTTTCGACTTTAGGTTGATTAACACCTAATCCCTTTAAAGAATTTAAACCTGTTATTTCATTAGTATAAGAATTATCTAAAAAAGTTTTACCACCAGGTTTTAAAAAGTTAACTTTTGCAATTGAAATTGTTTGAATATCACTATTGTTACCTGCACCGACAGCTAATTTAGTTCTAGGTAAAATATCACACTCAAGATTTGCGTACATAACCAAATCTTCCACTTTAACATGTCTTTCTTTTACTTTACCGTCAATGTCAACGATTTTGTTTGGGTCAACTACTATAATATTATTATAATCATAATCGACAAAAATATTTTCAGAGTTACCTACCATAATAAAAGAAGTGATTATCTAATGCTGATTTATAATCTTGTAAAGAAGTTATTAAAGGAAATGGAATAGTCAATATCGCACCATCAGGTATATTCCATTCTTGTCCACCAAAATTAGGATTTGCCATCATAATTAACCATCCAAATGTCGGTGAATTATAATATTGTTGCGAAACTTTATCTAATCTGGATTGATTAACTTTATATATAAATCTTTTATCGGTAGTTTTTGATGGTAAAGTAATATATGGTACAACAGTTTGTTTACCATCAATTGAAAAATTGTTATATCTATTATAATACTGAAATGCCATAATTAATTATTAAATTTTACTTTTCCTAAATAAGTTGATGTGTCATTATTTGTATTCTCAGATTTATAAAGATTTTGTATTTCCGTCTTTTGTTGTTCCGTTCCTCCAACAGTGGTATATGAGAATTTTCGAGTTTTTCCAGCCGGAAACATTTTAACATCTAAACCATCTTTATATTCAATATAATCATTATCTCCCTTAAAGTCTTTAAATAAATCATCACCCTTTTCAACTTCTTTTTTATAATCTCTAGCTAAATCGTTAGTTATATTTTTAAATTTATTTTGTAAATTATATGGTTCATCAACACTTGTTAATGTGTCACTTATAATTGACGAAATAAAATTTTCTTTAGTATTTGAGTTACTTAATATTCTTCCTATAATCATATAGAATGATTTATACGTAATATCATCAGTAAAATAATCACCTAACAAAAATATGTCACCAACACTTGGGTAATCATTTGTTATTATATTTTGGTTAACACAAAAATCATAAAATTCATCAATTGTTTGTCCAAAATCAAAATAATCAGAATAAAATTCTTCATACGTATTTGACACTTGAGATGAACTTTGACTCACATTATCACCATCTAAACCTGATAATGTATAAACATTAGCCGTTCCAACCGAATTAATTTTACCATCAGTCAGATTATCAATAATATTTAGTTTTTGAATAAATCTTACAAATGTTTGTTGGAAACTAGACATATCCTGAATAATTAAAGTTAAATCATTATTCATAACATTTTGAAGTTCTTTAACATAATTCACCATGTTTATTCTTACTTGTCTTAAATCACTTTCAAAAAAGTTAAAATCATTAACTAACTTATCCATAATTGGATTTGTATCATTTTCAATATCTTCAATTACTTTATCAAATAAATTTTTAACCGATTGTTCAATTTGATATGGTACACCATATATTCTACAAGGTACTGAATCACCATTAGATTTTACATCACCATTAATATAATATCTGTCTTGATTAATCATTTGAACAATTCCGTAATTGTATTTATCATTAATTTCTTGGAGTTTATTTGGTATTGTTTCAAAATATGATTTAGAAGACAATAATAAATTATCCATAATTTTTTGATAAGAAGTTTCACCAGACGAACCACCTTCAATAGGTACTGTTGTTATAATTTCACCAATAATTGACCCACCTTCATTTTGTTGTTGTGGTGAAAATCCAGTATTTGATATATTAGTTGTTATTTCAGGTGTAAGTCCTAAAAGTTGAGCCAATTCTTTATCTATAGCAGTAGTATCTTCAGTTGATGTTGCTCTTTCATCGTAAATTTCAGTGTTAGCATAATAGTTGAAAGATAATGCATTTTGAAGTTCTTCAACGGGTTTTGCTATACCCATTCCCCCAATAATATCAAAACTAAGTGTAACCTTAGCAATCATTGGTTGAATTCCTATACCTTCAGGATTTAAATCAAAATTTTCATACTGAAATTGTAAGTTTTTAGGAATAATTTTTGTGTTAAAAAAGTCCCCAATTCTTAAAACTAATACAGGTGGAGCCCCAAATGATGTATTAATAGAGTCATTAATTCTTGGTTTTCCATCCGAACCTATTATTGGTATTGTCTCACCCGGTCTTAAACACTGATTTAAAAAAGTCAGTCTTGAGTTAAGACCTTCAGGTGTCATTGAGTGAAAAGCAGGATTAAAGTATCTTATTTTTTCTCTTATTGAATCATAAACAAATGGAACATTTTCTTTTATTACTTCAAAATAATCACATTCAGTTAAAAGATTTCTCAAAATTCTTTTCCCTAAATTTTCTTTTAATTTTTGTACAATTGTTTTAGTTGATTTAGGAGTAGGTGTTTTAAGTGGAATTTTTATTGTTGTAATTTCAGGAACATCTGGGTTAGGAATAGTTTCTTGTTCAATTAATTCTATTGTAGGGGTAGGTGTTTGAATAAGACTTTCAATATTAATTTTTGAAATTTTTACTCTTCTACAAGCCATCGCATCAACTGCATATATTTGTGAATTACTTGTAACACCATCACTACCACTTATATCTGTATTACAATTCACTTCTCTACCTGTTGACCCATCAGCCATCTTTGGTATAGCAATCGTCTCAATTTCTCCTTTAGCCGCTTTATTTACTATTTTAAATGAACCATCTTCAAAAAATGGTAATAACTTTCCATTATCAAATGTTTTAAAGAATTTTTCTACGGAGTCGATTCTTCTTACAGACAAATTTTTATTATAATTAACAGTTGCGGTCGCTGAGGCTGAACCAACCATTTCTATTGAAATTTTTGCTAATCCGTTACTTAAAATTTCGTAAGCTTCATCTATGAAATTTTTATCATCTGATGATGCCTTTTTATATGATGGAATTATTACTGTATTATAAAAATCATTAATTTGTTTTTGATTTTCACAAAACTCAACATTATTTTTACAAAATCCTTCATTTATATTAAAAGTATTATTTGATGTTATAATAGACGAATCAATAAAATTTTGATTAGTATATGAATCATAGGTATCTTGATACGATACCGAACTTATTACTTTGTTTGTGTTAGGGTCAGGAATATCATTAAAAAAATAAAACCCTAAATCTTCATACGTAGTCTTAAAACTATCTATTAAAGAACTATTATTAACTCCTCCGCCTGACTCAGTACCAAGATTAGGAATTGGTTCAGTTCCGGAACCGGCACTACCATCTGTATTTGGTTCTGCAGGTATTTCCAAAACTATCTCTTCGTATTCTTCTTTTGTTAAGTTTGGTTTATTTAAAATTTCTTGATAAGTGTATAAATCACTAGTTGGGATAGTGTTATATTTTTTAGCTAATTCATAGATATCAAATTTAACACATCCAGCAAAAAAAGAATCCAAAATAGAATTTATTTTTTCACTACTTTTACCTTTTAATTGTTGTTCAACAATAACATTTAGTACTGACGGACTATCCACAATTATTTTCCAACTCAAATTACCTGTTCTATTTGTATCCTTATAAGTGTAAATTGGTTCAGGTCTACCTAAAAATGATGTTGGTTGCCAGTTAGCAGTAGATGAATCACTATATGTAAGTTCATAAGGTGGAAACCACATTACTCTACCACCATTAGGTCCTTTTTCACATGTCGGTAAATCATCATAAGTATATCCAGGTCTACTTGATGTTCTCCAAGCTAAGTTTTCTAATGAAAACATATATTTTTTAGCATAACCTCCTGTACCTGTTTTTGCATCATCTGCAATTATATTAGTCGAACCAGGATTTTTTGTTGGACTTATATTTAAATTAAATGTACTATCTAATACTGAATGTGAGAATCTTCTACCCTGAGTTGTAATACCATCAACTTTTTGTAAATCACGATAAACTAAATATGGGGTATCTTTAGTGAAAATTCTACAATACTCAATACCATTCTCATCACCAGTTGTATTATCTACATATGATAAAACTTTAGAACCTTTTGTAATTTCTTTATAACCGTCATTAAAAACTTTACTAACTTGATTAATAGCATTTCCAACATGTTTAAGTCTACTAGTACCTTGAACATTATCTGCAGATTCTACTAATCTTTGGGTATTATCTAAAATAGAATTACCTTTAAAAGTTAAATTAGTTGATTGACCTCTTGTATAGTTTGAAGATACTAAATTAAAATCTTCATCAATTGAACCAATTGCACCTCCAGGTCCAACATGATATCCCGCATTATCTTGGAATTTAGGTGAAACCCACGTAAATCCACCATCTAATGAACCTCCGTTTGAATATGGGACTTGGGTAAATGTAAAATTTAAATTTTCTTGATTTCCTTCAAATAAAATACCTAATTCTGACGGTCCGTAAACAGGTGATTTAACTTGTTGTCCAAAAACATTGACAGGTACTTGGTTTGGCGGTGATGTTATTGATGATGGTTCAGATGTTTTATTACCAACATAATAACCACCTATCAAAGTTCCATTATCAGGATTAATTATTTCAATGGCTAAATTTACTATACCAGAAGCGATACCTAAAATACCTCCAAAATTTCTATCATAAGGTGGTTGATACCTATTGTAATCAATATTACTAAAAAGTACTGACCTTTGTCCATTACCCGTATTTGCTAAAAATATCTCAGATGGATTTCTATTAATATTAAGAATCGGTCCTAAAAATCCACCTGTTAATTGATTAATAGTATTTAACGCTAAAGATGTTTGTTGGTTTTGAACACCACTATTCTCATCAAAATAATCACCAGGAATAGGTGAAACAGGCCAATAAGCCGATGATAATCGAGTAATTAAATCTACAGTTCTAAGAATAGGGTTTTCAGGTACTGTAATTCTCCAATTTCTATAAACCAAAGGTTGTTGACCAGTTACTAATAAACTAATTTCAAATGGGTCTTGTAAAGATTCTAAATTTACTTGACCAACAGTATTTTGAAAAATTTCCGCCCCAATTCTTTGTCCAAATGCAAATCTTAAAGATTCCGCACCAATACGAGCAATAAAAGAATCTTGTGATAAAGGTCCGTTGTTACCATCAGGATTTTCTGAGGTTAAAATTTCATATGGAGTGTAATTTGACGGTAAAAAACTAGGTGGTTGCCAATACGGAGAATATATTTTATTATTAACCTGAACAGTATCCAAAAAAAACATATCTTGGAAACCTCCATTAGGACCATATTTATTTTCAATATATTGAGCATCAATATTGAATTCATTAATTAAATCTAAAGCGGTCTGATTTGGGTTATAAGGTCCTTGATTTGAATTAACAGGTAATGGAGGTCCATTATAAGTAATTGTTGTATCAAACCCACCTTCAGGTCCAAATTCATTCAAAGGATATAATTGATTTGCAAATGGGTCATCCGCAATCAAATTATTTGGGGAATCAATAACAGATGAATCTGTTAATGTTATTTCGTAAGATATATTATTTACAGGTGGTGTCCAAACTCCCTCTACGTTATAAGGAGCTAAGTTCCTGGCTAACAGTGAATTCCTAAAAGATGAGGTTGATGCGAATGATAAACTACTTTCGGACATATTTACGTTTTAATATAAATACTGATAATATTATTTTTTCTTATTACGTGTTGTTTGAAAATTTGTATTTGGTGAAGGTAATCTTCCGCCAGGACTTAATAAACCATTTGCAGTAAGAACTCCTTCAATACTTTTAGTTATTTCTTGTACGAATAAAGAGTCATTAAACTGTGTCTCATTCATTCCATTTGGAGCTGAAATATTTAAATTAATCGTATGTATTTGTTCTGATGTTGAATTTTTATTAGTTTCTATTGTGTTTTCCCCTAATCTTGTGCCTCCAGCAACAAGAAAATCTTCATCATAAGTTTGTAAAATAAAATCTTTCGGTTTTACAGTAATAGTTTCATTTTTACTTTCTACTGTTTGATTATCTGTTAAATTTTTAGATTCTTCTATTAATTTTTCATATCCAGGAACTTTTTGTAAAGATTGTCCTACTAATTTAACTAAACCGTTTGAACTTTCTGTTAAATTTGATAAACTTGTCGCGGCATTATCTATAGATGTTAAAAAAGTTTCCGCTCCTTTTCCAGAAATTTTAGTTATAACTTTACCCATAGCATCTCCTAGGTCCGAAAGACCTCCATCACCTGATGCTATTTTATTAATAGCGGTACTTAAATCAGACGCTGATTCATCAAACATCACCCTCAATTGTTTAGTACTTGCAACAGTTTCTGTAGGTATAATTTCAGCCATACCTTTTATAAAATTTTTACCAACACTTAACAAATCTGTAGAAATAGTTGAACCAGCAAGTGCCAATGGTATAATATTAGTTACACGGTTTAAAGAGGCATTTATACTACCTAAAGTATCCAATTGTTTTTCAGCAAACTCCTCCATTGTTTTAGGTCTTTCTTTTTCTTTTTGTGCTAAAAAACTTAATTGTTCTTGATTTAAGTTATCTACCGCTTCAGTTACTGTTTTACCGTCTTTATCAGTAAATGTTATATTATATGTTCCATCTTTTCCTTTTTCAGCTAAATTAGCAATTAATTTTCTGTCATCATCATTTGCAAAATCACTCGGGAATTTAATTCTTTGTAATTTATCATCTAATTCAACACTAGCTAAAGCCATTTTAGTTAATGTTTCATATGGTATTGAGGTTGCTTCTGAAATCTCTCTTAATTGACGTTTAGCTCCTTTTGCAATTTCAAAATTACCCGCTTCATTAAGTTTGACAAATGATTTTGTCATTTCTACAACTTGATTAGTTAATTCAGCAGGGTCATTTTGAGATAAATCTAAGAGTGTCAGTGGGTCTAATAAACTACTTTGAGTTACCCCTAATCTTTGTAGAGCCGCCGCCATATTTATGGCCCCCTCAGGGTTAAATACTTTTTCCGCGAAGCTAAACATATCCTTCATATTAACTCTCATTGAAACTGTTTGAGCGGCCATTTCAGCCAAACCGTCAATTCCTCCTTCAAAGTTATATTTATTTAATGACTCAAGATTTGCAACAACAACAGATGAAACCGCTTGGGCGTTTACTCCTAAACTTTTTGCCTTATCCATTACCCCCAACATTTGGTCTCCTACTTGACCCATAGAAATACCTATGTTTTTAAAATTATCAGATAACGTTTGAGCATTTACACCAGTTACTTTTTGTGTCGCAATAAAATCTGATATAATATCAGAACTTACAATTACATTCCTACCTAATGTTTGCATTAACGTAGTTTGAGTATCAGTAATATCTTTCCAACTACCACCAATTTTAGCAACTGAAACATAAGCATCAGTTAAACTTGATTTAATAGCATTTAATCTAAAATCACTTTCACCAAAACTTTTAGCAATTGAATAACTTGTTTTATCCAAATCATACATTGCTTCCTGAATCCTATCAGGATTAAAATTTGTCTCTAACCTTTGTGCAAATTTTGTCAACGCATCTGTTATAGATGTCGCGTCCTCAGATTTTTGAGCGGTTAATCCTTTTATCTTTTTATCAAGGTCCTCATAAAGAGATTTATAATTTAATTCGTCACCGTTACTAAACATTTTTTTTACTTATAAATATCTTATCCATCACTTTTTGGAGTATTATGCTTTATGATTTGAGAAATAAGATATTCCCTTGAATAAGTCGGCATAGACATATAATCGGAATATGATGTACTTAAAAATTTAGACATTAGATAATATCCGTCTAATAAATAAGTTCTGTGATTAGAAGAAAGGGCGAAAAAACTCAACCCCCAGATTGACATCGATGTCAACCATATCTCCTGATGGGGTTTTTACTTTTTTTCTTAAATCGAGTGATGGAACATTTTCCAATAAAAAATTTCTAATAAACTTAGAATCCATGATAGGTAACTCTGATATAAATTTACTAATAAAACCAAGTTCAGAATTACCCTCAACATCAACAATTTGTTTTTGTAATCTCCAAGTTATTTTTGGAGCTACTCTTCCTGTCGGATACGATTCAACCATTTTATCAATCTCTAAATTTTCACCAAAAGTTAATGGTCTAATTTTTACAGTTGACTGTGATTTTGGTAATTTAACGGTAAAAGTACCATCTTCTGATGGGAAATTTTCAACTTTTTTAAATTCTAACTCATCTAATAAAATTGTAGTTTCAAATTTCTTACCAGTTTTAGTATCAATTACATCAAATTTATACTCCGGACCAAATGATGTATTTCTCAAAAAGATAAGAATTGCTTCAACATCAGAATCTATTAAATTTTCAGGTCTAATATCGTGTTCATATATTTTACTTCTTAATAAGTTCAATATAAGTTGTTGAGAGTTATTTAAACCTGATATTAGTATATTTTCATCGTTAGCGGTTAAGTATCCTATTTTAACACTTTTCTTTTTTGTTTTATAAAATTTACCTTCAGTAGGTAGTTTTAATAAATCGTGAGGTAGATTAAAATTTTCTTGACCTGCGGTATAAACATTTGGTTCCATAAATATTTTTTTAAAAAAATAACTAAAGATATCTATAAATCAACATTTTTTTTAGACTTTGGTTGATTTAATTTTGTATATCTTTCATTGTGTCTATTTTCAAATTCTTCTTCAGATTCAAACACTTTTCCACATGTTTCACATGTAAAACCACTTAAATTATCCATATGAATATATTAAAATAAAAAAGTTTCTTTATAAAGAGTAATAAAGAAACTTTTTTTATTAAATTTTTATTATAAATTAGTATACAAGTATACAACGGTCCATTCTCAAAGATGTTGTAATTGTCGCTAAACCATCTTGACCATAAGCTAATGTATCAAAGTTTGCTGATTCAATCCACGTACCTTCTAACACCCATTTTTCAACAACAACTCCTGTTGGGTCTAACATCTCTAAATCAACATTTTTCTTATATCCCGCAGCATAACCCATACGACCTGTTACAGACTCTGCACATAATCTAACCCATTCCATTAACGCTTGTGAAGCTGAAGGTCCTATTGGGTCTCTAAACTTGACAGAGATAGTGTTCCAGTTGAATCTTCCTGCAACATATGTTTCAGTATTCAAAAAGGGGATTGGTACGGAGTTAATTTTGATACTAGGTCTTGCTGCAGACTCTACAAACCATTCATTAATTCCCAAAGTTGAATCAAACCTTAATATAAACCTATTTACTCTTTTCGGTTCATAAGGTATAGGCATTTTCATCAGTAAATCAGCCATATTTTTTTTGTTTTAGTTTTTATTATTTATTAAATAAATATATTAATTTTTTTTTTATTTACTTTTATTTTTTTTTTAAAATATTAGTACTAGTAACATTAATTAATATATTAGCTATTCTCTTGTTTTTGAGTTAATACAAAATCAAATTTTTTTCCTGGTAATTTTTCAGAAGCGTATTCAATATTTTTCTTATCATCATCTGAAAATACAACTTTAGGTACAAATCTATTTGAAATAAGGTTTTTAATATATGCTGGTTTATGTAAAACTCCTGATATATAATTTACATAATTCCAAAATTCTTTTAAAGCTTCCACTTTTAACTTTTCAGGTTTTGCGGCTGAACCACTATTGTAAGTTACTGGATAATATTTATTCATATCCATGTAAGATTCAATTAATTCTTCGTCACTCATATCGTCTTCTTCAGCAAACTCACGAAATTTTCTTAAATTTTTAACAAGTTCTTTTTTATCAATACCCTTATAATTTGAATCAATCATCATTTCGATTGCCTTTCTAATAACCAAAGGACTATGACCACGAGCTGTAACAATTGCAAAAATAGAACCATTATTTACTGTATTAACAAATTTATCCCATTCAGGACCTTCATTTGCAAACATCACATCCATTAAAAATCTTTTATCACCCTTTGTAGAAAAAAATCGATAAGCGTCATCGGCGTATCCAACAACTGATTTACCTTTGTATTTAAATGGTTCAACCCCAATTTTAGAACGATATTTCGCATAATCTTCAGTTGACATCAAAACCTCCTCACCATTATCATCCATAAGAACAATTTGAGTTGGCATACTTAAGATATTATCATCCCAATCGAATGCATAATATAAAGTATCAGGTGTAAATTCTTCTCTTATATTTTCAATTAAATATACTCTCATAATATTAAATATAAAAACAAACCGGTTTTACCCGGTTTGTTTTATTAGTAAATTTATTAGATATTTTCGAATGATGCTCCTGTTGGAGTAATGTAGAACGTAATATCAATGAATTCTAAAGATTTAGTTGGTTTGATATAAATTTTACCTGTCATTTGATTTCTATCTAAATCAGAAGTGTCTGAAGAAACAGTTACACGGAAATCATATAAACCTCTATCTCTTCTGATAGCGTCTAATATTGGGTTAACCGCATTTAAGAAATCTTGTCTTACCTTAGAATCGTTTTGTTCAAACAACAATCTCACAGAAACTGCCGAAATCAACTTACGAGCTTGTAATAACAATCTTCTTACATTGATTCTATCAAGAGCGGATTCTTTAACTTGAAGAGTTTTATTACCCCAAATTACAGTTCCTACGTCTGAGAAAGTTGCAATTGGGTTAATTCTTCCTTTATAAAGAGTATCTCTATCCTCTTGGGTTAGTTTTTTACGAGCTTTAATCGCGTTTACTATACCACGAGTATAACCAGCGGTTGCGAACCAAGGATAAGCAATGTTATCAGTTAATGCTAAATTTCTACATACCTCAGCAGTTGCTGGAATATAAATTTGTGTATTATTAACCGAATCTCTTGTAAGTACCCAAGGATAGTAAGTTGCGGTGTAGTTAGAATCAATACCAGTATTATCTAAACTATCAACCGCTTCAGTTGGGTAAATTATTTCAGCGGGGTCTGAAGTTGTTGTTGTAAACAGATTGTAGTCAGGAGTTGTACAAATATACAATGAGTCAGCTCTGTTATACTCAATCATATCAATAGCTTCTTCAACCAAGTTTGAGTTATTAATATAATCAATACCAGGTGTAACAAACACATTTATATTAACAGATTCAGGATTAGCGAAAGTTTGTTGTCCTAACAAATATGCGTAATAATCAGTATTTGCCCAATCCGTACTATTGTTTCCAACAGTAATTTGTTTAAATGCTCCCCATCCTGAGGCGTTAGGATATTTTATAGATGTACAAGCTCCTTTTAAATAACCTGATTTACCTAAAACAAATCTATCAAGGTTTGTTCTATAATCTCTATATATATCCCATCCATCAAATCCACCATTACAAAGAAGAGAGAATTTACGTGCAAATAATCTATAATATTGGTTATCTGCCGATTCAGGGTCACTAGTAAATGGAGATGCTCCAACGTAGAACGCTGGTTGTCCTCCAGTCGCAAATCCTGCAGGTATTAAGATAGATTGAGCGTTTATATCCATGTGATAACCTCTGGTAAAATAAGCCCAATCATCACCTGTAGTATCATTACAAATATCTAATGGTAATTGTTTTCCTTTATAACTATAGAAATCAACATCATAACCAATAGTATCTGAAATACCTAAATAAGTTCTTCTAACATTATCTCCAGGACTTGTATTTGCGTCATTTGCTCCTGTTGAAGTACCAAATGGTTGGTCATAAACAACTTCACCAGGATAGTCATATTTAGTTTTGTAAATTGGGAATGGTGATTTAGCTCCGGCGTATTGTCTTGTTAAATAACCCTCAAAACCACAAGGAAGTGCATCTATTGGTGCATCTTCGTTCATAGTTATCATTACATATTTTGAGTTTAATTGATATTCACCGTTAACAGTACCAATTTTTTGAGCTATGAAGTTATTTTCTGTTGGATTCATGCTACAATTAGTGAATTTTTCTAAAACAACAGGATTTGCATCTGTGTCAAAGAAATCTCTAACTAATACGTCAAAAGTACCATTATTAAACGACATGTTAGCGATTGAAATTTTAACTTCAATATTCGCTGAATCACCGTCCGCAATTGTTGTGAATTTAAATAAGTTGTAAACTTTATTACCTCTTAACTCAGAAACAACCCAAGGAGAACTTGGTGACTGATATTGTTCTAAATACCAAGCAATTGTTGTTGAATCAACCCCTTGTCTTGCATTAGGTAAAGAAATGAATTCACAATTTAATCCTCTAACATATCCTTTCTTGTATCCATAATTTAACAAATTTTGATATCTTTCTTCAACAAACAATGGTACAATTGATTTAGGTTTACCAAAATTTGAAGAACCAAATACTTTAGAAATATATTTTGGGTCAGAGTTTGTAAATGATGTTTCAAAGAAATATTGAGTACCTGTCTTACCTGTAATGTTAATACCAAATGTTGCGTATGGATTAGTACTAATTCCACTATAAGGACCTGTACAAACCATTTGAACATCAGATAAACCTGACACTTCATACACTGCCCCGTCATCAGTATTATAATTTGCAACACCTCTTGAACGTAGAGTCGCAACTACTAAATCGTCAAAATCAGTATAAGCAGTTCCTGAATACACATAAATTGTACCCATTACACTACCACTATAACATGTTACAATATTTCCAACATTTTGTGAACCTGTGTTACCTGCAGTTGCTGGATTACATGGATTCTCAATTGTTACACAAACTGTCCAGTTAGATATAACTGTAGAATCTTCAGATGTTAAAACATATGTTAAACAACCACTTGAAAAATCATTAACAGTCACACCACTTTGTTGTGGTACTGAACTAACAGTTATATCTGTAGTACATGCACTAAAATCACTAATTACATTTGTTAATGTCGCTGCTGAGAAAGTTGCGTATGGTAATACAACGTTAATTGTATTTGTATTGTAATTAATACCACCTGTTACACCACTAACACTATAGTTTATAAAAGATGCACAATTTGATGAAGTTGAAGTTGTTACGAAATCAACAATTGTTGAATAGAATGATGAACCTGTATAAACAGAATTACCTACATTATTAAATAATGAGTAAAACCATGGGTCATTGTTAGGGTCTGATAAATCAGCCGTTGACGAACTTACATCATCAACACCATACACATTTGTTAAATCAGTAGTACCGTATGATGAAATCAAACCATCATAATCGTTACCTTCAATCACCCCATAAAAATAAACAGAAGTATTAACTAATGAGTTATTTAAAATTACTTGATTAATTTGATTTTTAATATTTGAATCAATACTTGATATATTTCCGTTGAATAACTCAAATGGAGTTGTTAATTTCGATTGTATAATATCAGGTAAAGAAGAAGTATATGAAATACTATTAATTCCTGATGTACAACCTGTAAAATCAAAAATGTAAGGAATTGTTTCATATTCCAAACAAATTGGTTCACAATCTGTTTCAGGTGAAGCAGGTTCTGCGTTAATACATTTGAATCCTATAGTTGTTGGGTCAACATTCGCAACAGTATAAATAGACCAAGATGGTCCTGCGTCATATCCTGATAACCCTAAAACTCTAGTTACAAATAATTGATTTGATTGTTGTAAATATGATTTTGCGATATACGCAGCTTCATATTTTGGGATTTGTGTATTCACAAACTTTTCAGGAGATGTACCACCAAAGTAAGTAGAGAATTCATCAAAACTTGTGATGAAAATTGGTTCAAAAGCTGGACCTTTTAGAGTTTCCCCTACTATACCTAAAGTTGTCACACCCACACTTTGTGAAACAAAACTTAAGTCTACTTCAGATGTGTAAACACCTGGAGATACAAAAACTTTACTGTTAGATGCCATTACTAGATTTTTTATTAGTTAATTTATTTTATAGATAAATATTTGAAAAAAAAACAAAATACTTGACATTATACAATGTATTTATAAATTGGGCAGATTATTTTCTGCCTATTTTCTAATATGTCAGATAATATCAAAAAAATAAAAAATCTTAAAATATCAATTGAGACACACGATATACTTAAAAAGTATTGTGATGACAAGGGGATTGTCATGTATAGATTTTTAGAAAAACTAATTGTGGATAACTGTAAACCGAAAAAAGATATTTACGGTGAGAATTAAATAAGTAGGTTGTTGAATTGAATTTTTGATTCTAAACTATCGTCGTTTTTTGTTATAGTGATTCTAACAACATCTCCTGTATTAACTTGTATTTGACTAATATCTTCACCGTAGTATAAATTATTTATATAAACTTGAAAATGTTCGACATTGAATGTGTCACCTAAATTAAGGTTAACGGTATAATCAAATAATTGTGAAATAACACTATTACCAACAAGAAATAACACATCCAAAGTTGTACTTGATGGGTTACTATTATTTTTTTTCTGTTTTCTAGAAACTTTTTCATCTAACTCAACAACTTGTAATACTCTATTTATTGCTGGAGATACCTCAAACTCATCCTCATCTATTAAAAATCCTAACATTGTAAATTCATATGTTTGAATATAATAATTTCTTTTTTCAATAGATAATTCTGATTCATTACTAATATTATTCATCACTATTGGAATATAATGACCTTTGATAACTTGATATGCTTGTCGAGAAGAGAATTTTTCTAATACTACTTTATTAAACGCATTTAATTCTCTCATTCTATTACAAATAATTTTTACTGTAAAAGTAATATCAACAGGAACAGGTTGAGGAATTTTATAAACATCATAACCATTTCTTTGACCATCCCATGTCGGAACCTGAGCGTAAAAATAAAGTCTTCTATTTGGAATATTATAAATTATAGACGGTGAATTACCAAGTTTAACATCTTGATTTCGAACTGTTGTAATAAGAGGAGGCTCAACATTTTTATCTAAATTTTGAAAATCCCAAGTTTCTACAAATTGTGACCAATTTTGAGTTGTTACAATTATATCAACTGTTGGAATAACCTTACCATTAACAACTGTTTTCAACTCATCTTTTACAAAATCTAAAAATCCTCTATCCAAATCAGCATGTAAAATAGATTTGGGTAAGTAAGTACCTTCTTTATTAATTTTTTCTAATAACTCATACCTTCTTGGTAATAAAGTTTTAGGTTCAGTTAAAGGTAAAAAAGGTTTAATTTTTTTTGGTAATGGCATAAATTATAATCCTCTAAATTCATTATTCATAACTGCAGATGCGATAATTGACCTATAAAATGGTTTATATCCAGCATAAGTGTGTTTATTATCAGATGTAACACGACCATCATTATTAACAACATAGTATCTTACTCTACTTTCTGTTTCATAATAACCAATGTAGTCACCATAATTAATATCAATACCCAATTCATCTAATTGACGTTGGTATACACCAACAGTTAGATTACCAGGTTCTACTTGGTCTAATTTTGAAGTACCTAAATATTTGTTTTCAGGTGCTATTATTTTAACATATCCTTTGAACTCAATAGGTGGTAAAAACTTAATACCATCTACTAAAGTCTCTCCATATACATCATCAGTTTTGGTTTTAGTTCTATCAACACGATAAAGGACTAATGTGAAATTCATATCACCCTCCAACCATTCGGAACCTATTGAGATATCCAAACCGAAATCTTCTTCTCCAAAAAATTTACCTAATCTTGTTATTGGAACTTTATTCTCTGACATATTGATAAATATTAATTAATTGATTATTTTTTATTTAAAAGTGTACATTGGAACTTTTACCAACTCCAAATATCCCAAATACTGTTGAAACAAGAGCATTATCAATTCTTGAAAGCTATGATGGTGCAAATAATTATATTCTGAAATTAAAAAAGAACCTTCAAAAAAGTAAAAAGTTTTATTTAACACGTTCTCAATCAGATTATATTATAAATTTCCACGATAAACAACCAAAAGTCGCCAAAAAATGGGTTGATTTAGACCCTTATTTCTCAAAGAAGATTGCCGACGAAAAACTTTATACTGAAATACCTAAAAATGTTTGGGTTGAGAAATTATTAGCCGAAAAAGAGAAATCTTATCATATTTGGGGTAAACTATTTGAATCTGAAGAGATTCATGATTTTTGGTTACCAAAGGGAGCGTTAATTAAAACTCATGTTGTTGAGAAGGTAACAATAGATTATTCAAAATATTCCCATAGACCTCCGTTAGACCACCAAAAAGAAGCGATTGAAAAACTTGTTGGTAGTAAAAGATTTATTTTGGCGGATGATATGGGTCTTGGTAAAACTACCTCAACAATTATTGCATCATTAGAGACGGGTTCAAAGAAAATTCTAATCATTTGTCCCGCATCACTTAAAATAAATTGGGAAAGAGAGATTAAAAATTATACTGACAAAAGTGTTTATATTGCTGAGGGTAAAAACTTCTCAATAGACCACGATTTTGTAATTGTTAACTATGATATTCTTAAGAATTTTTACGATTTAAAAGAAAAAGAAACCTCTTTAATTAATCAATTCAATCCCGACCTAATCATTATTGATGAGGCACATTATGTTCAAAACGGACAAGCTCAGAGAACAAAATTAGTTAATAATTTCTCAAAAAAGGTTGATAGATTGTGGTTATTAACGGGAACTCCGATGACTTCAAGACCAATGAATTATTTTAATTTGTTAAGTTTAATTGAAAGTCCTGTTGCTCAAAATTGGATGGCATATGCTATAAGATATTGTCAAGGATATCAGTTTAAAGCTGGAAATAGAAAAGTTTGGAATGTTACAGGAGCATCTAATTTAGAAGAATTAAGAGATAGAACATCAAGACAAGTTTTGAGAAGATTAAAAGAAGATGTCTTGGATTTACCTGATAAAATCATTACACCCGTTTATTTGAGATTGAAGTCAAGATTATATGAAGGTTTGATGGGTGAGTATTACAATTGGTACGATAATAAAAAAGAAGAATCATCATCATTAACTGTACAATTTTCAAAACTTATGAAAGTGAGACAAGTTATCTCAGATGAAAAGGTTAATAGTACAATAGAACTTGCCCAAAATATTTTAGACCAAGATAAAAAAGTAATTATCTTTACAAATTTCACTGAAACTTTAAATAAAATCAAAGACCACTTTGGTAAACAAGCGGTTTATTTAGATGGTAGTTGTACAAAACCTCAAAGACAATATGCGGTTGACCAATTCCAAGAAAATGATAAAATTAAAGTGTTTGTTGGTAATATTAAAGCAGCAGGTGTAGGTATTACTCTTACCGCCGCTGAAGCGGTTATTATAAATGACCTTTCATTTGTACCAGGTGACTTATCACAAGCTGAAGATAGAGCATATCGTTACGGTCAAAAGAATTCAGTATCAGTTTACTACCCAATATTTGAAAACACAATAGAAGGAATCATATACGACATGATTAATAACAAAAAACAAAACATTGCAACTGTTATGGGTGATAACCTTAATTCAGGGGATATTGTTGAAGAAATCATGAATAAAATTAATAACTTAAGATAATTCAAACTTTCAGGTTATTTATTATTAAATAATACAATATGAAAAAGATTGAAGATAGAATCAATCTAATTAACGAACAACTTCTAAAAGAGGAATTTAAAGTAAATCAACAATTTATTTTGAATGAGATGAAACGTATAGGTATTGAAGAATTACCTTACTCATATTCTGCATTAAAAAACTTTATTGATTCAGAAACGATGTCAACCCATTATAATAAACATTACAAAGGGTATGTTAAAAAATTAAACAAGGCACTTTCTCAAAAAGACTACGGAGATTTAGAGTTAGAAGAAATCATTAAATCAATTAGTAAGTACGACGAAACTATACGAAATAATGCGGGTGGAGCTTTCAATCATGCATTATTTTGGAAAATGTTGTCACCTAAAAAACAAAAAATACAAGGTGATATTTTAGAAAAAATTAAGAAAGATTTTGGAAGTTATAGAGAATTTAAAACTGTTTTTGAAGAATTTGCTCAAGAAAGATTTGGTTCAGGATGGGTGTGGTTGATACTAACAAAAGGTGATAAACTAAAAGTTATGTCAACACCAAACCAAGATAACCCACTTATGAATGTTGTTAAAAATGGTGGTTATCCTATATTGGGATTAGACCTTTGGGAACACGCTTATTATTTAAAATACAAAAACGAAAAAAACGATTACATTAAAAATTTTTGGGATAGTGTCAATTGGCAATTTGTCAACAAAATGTTGAAAATGAAAATGAAGACAAAGTTAACTGAATCTATCTTTTCAAGAAATCTTCTTACTGAGTCAAAATCTACATCTTGTACTTATGAGATGGCTCAGACATATAGATTCATATTCAACATCAATGATGAAGTGAAGAAAATATTCATGTATAGTATTAATGATGTTTTGAAAAATGTTTTTCCTGATAATTTCTATAGATACAATGAATATGAGAAAGGTCAGATGTCAGGAATTTATGATTTGGAAAGAAAAGGTAGGTCAGTAAT
>Ga0315904_10000337_pt1 | contig 74832 bp, 60 predicted proteins | sample LakEriMetagenome_6_FD_203529 | JGI IMG/M metagenome (GOLD analysis project Ga0315904, IMG submission 203529) | Freshwater fungal communities from buoy surface, Lake Erie, Ohio, United States - Buoy 12 MA120 | ecosystem: Environmental > Aquatic > Freshwater > Lake | place: USA: Lake Erie, Ohio...
CTCCTGACACTGCATGACCAAGTTTTCGAGCTGCCTGTCCTCCTTGGTCTTTGGCCGCACTCGAGCAGGCGGCAGTTTTCTTTTTCAGGAGTCCCTAAGACAATCCGCGGCGATCTGCAGTGCCCGGCAAAACTTGTTGTCGGCGCCAGTAGGCAAGACCAGTTGATCCCTGGCCAGGGAAACCAAGGCCTGGACAACGGAGTTGCCTCCTCCGGGTGTGCGCCGCTGACCAGGCCAGCGACAGGCTCCCCCGCTTCCCCCAGCTCATCCCGCCGCCGTCGCGTTCAGCGACGGCACCGGCAGGGGCCCCGTCACCACCGCTGCCCAGCCTGCAGCGCGTGCCACCAGGTGGCGCTGCCCCCGGTCGCCGAGCCCGATCGGCTTCCGCCAGCGCTGCCGGGGTCCGTTCGGCAGCAGGGGGCCGTCGCCGCCGTTCCCTGGCCCCCCCGGCCCCGCCTCGCCAGTACGGTCGGATCCATGGCCAAGGAGCGGAGCGAGGCGCGGCAGCCGGAGGCGTCAGGCTTCGGGGTGGGGGAGGGGGAGCTTCTGACCCTCCACTACCCCAAGCCCCTGCCGATGCGGCTCGACCGCTGGCTGGTGGCCCAGCGCCCGGAGCAGAGCCGGGCCCGCATCCAGAAGTTCATCGATGCCGGTTACGTCCGGGTCAATGGCGTCACCGGCCGTGCCAAGACGCCCCTGCGGCAGGGCGACAGCGTCGCGCTGTGGATGCCCCCGCCCGAGCCGCTGCCCTACCTGGTGGCCCAGGACATTCCTCTCGATGTGCTGTTCGAGGACTCCCATCTGATCGTGCTCAACAAGCCCGCCGGGCTCACCGTGCATCCGGCTCCGGGCAACAAGGACGGCACGCTGGTGAATGCGCTGCTGCACCACTGCCCGGACCTGCCCGGCATCGGCGGTGAGATGCGCCCCGGCATCGTGCATCGCCTCGACAAGGACACCACCGGCTGCATCGTGGTGGCCAAGAGCCAGGAGGCGCTGGTGCGTCTGCAGGTGCAGATCCAGAAGCGGATCGCTTCGCGGGAGTATCTGGCGGTCGTGCACGGTCAGCCGTCGGCCGATGCCGGCACGATCGTGGGGGCCATCGGCCGCCATCCCGCCGACCGCAAGAAGTACGCGGTGGTGCAGGACGGCTCCGGCCGCCATGCCTGCACCCATTGGCAGGTGATCGAGCGGCTGGGCGATTTCGCCCTGCTGCGGTTCAAGCTCGACACCGGCCGCACCCACCAGATCCGGGTGCATTGCGCCCACATGAACCACCCGATCGTGGGTGATCCGGTCTATTCCCGCGCCCGGCGGCTGCCCGTGGCCCTGCCGGGGCAGGCCCTGCATGCGGTGCAGCTCGGCCTCGACCACCCGATCAGCGGAGAGCGGCTGTGCCTGGAGGCTCCCCTGCCGGAGGTGTTCGAGCGCCTGCTGGCGGCGCTGCGGCGGCGGATCTGAGCCTGCCTGGCCCGTCTCCGGGCGCTCAGCCCTCCGGGATGTCCGGGCCCCGTGCCGTGCGCGCCAGCGCTTCGTGCAGCATTCCCTCCACCACCGTCTCGCCGCCCAGCCGATCGGCCACGGCGATGGCGGTGAGGGTGCAGACCCCGATCGGCAGCAGCAGGCCGTAGTCCTTGCTGATCTCGAAGCTGAGCAGGATCGCCGTGAGCGGCGTGCGGGTGAGGGCGCCGAGGAAGGCGCTGCCGCCGGCGAACAGCAGGGTGGCCGGGGTGAGGTGCAGGGTCAGCCCCGCCAGCGTCGTCAGCAGGGTGCCCAGGGACGCTCCCACCACCAGGGCCGGCGCCAGGAAGCCCCCGGGGGCGTCGGCGGCCACGGAGACCACCGTGCCCAGCCCCAGCACCAGCAGCACGCCCAGGGCCTGCATCGGGCTGTCCAGCCCCCCGAGGGCGGCGATGCTGAGCTGCTCCGGGTTGTCGAAGGCGGGTGGCAGCAGCACCCCGAGCCCCCCCATCGCCAGACCCAGCAGCGCCAGCCGCCCCCAGGCCGGCAGTGTCAGCCTGTCGAGGCGGCGCCGGAGGCCCAGCAGGACCCGTTGATAGGGCCAGGCGAGCAGTGCCGCCAGCACCCCGAGGGCCACCAGCACCGGCAGATCGATTAGGCGCAGCTCGTTGAGCCGGCTGGGAACCTCCCGGATCGGGATCAGGTTGCGCAGCAGCAGCGGCCCGTCCCCCGGCAGGTTCAGCAGCCGGGTCCACAGCACCGCCACGAATGCGGTGGCGGCCGCCGCCGTGTTGCTGAGCAGTCCGCTGCGGCCCAGCATCTCCTCCAGCACGTAGGCGATGCCCCCCAGGGGGGCGTGGAACACGGCCGCCAGGCCCGCGCCGCTGCCCACCGCCACCGCCAGCCGTCGGTGGCGCCCGGCCTCCAGGGCATCGCTGCTCTCGCGGGCCACCGAGGCGCCGATCTGGATCGCGGGCCCCTCCGGTCCGACCGGGATGCCGCTGCCGATCGCCAGGCCGCTGGCCAGCAGCTTCACCCCGGCCACGCGCCAGCCCAGGGCCAGGCGGCGGCCCCGCAGCCACAGCAGCACATGCACGATCCCGGAGCCGCGGGCGGCGGGTTCGAGGCCGATCAGGGCTCCGGCGGCGGCGCCCCCCAGCAGGCCCAGCAGCGGCAGCACCACGGTCCGGGGGAACAGCCCCGCCAGCTGCAGGCGCAGCAGGGTGATCAGCTGGATCTCGCGGGTGTACAGCCAGATTCCCAGCGCCACCGCCGCGCCGATCAGGTTCACCAGCAGGGCCAGCCGCAGCAGCCGGCCGAGACCGGCCATCGGCGGCGCCGCCATCAGGCCACCGCCGGCAGCCGCGGGCAGGCCTCCACCAGGCGGCGGGTGATGGCGGCGCGGGGATGGGCCAGCAGGGCATCGCCGGGGCCCTCCTCCACGATCCGCCCGCCGTCGAGCACGATCACCCGATGGCAGAAGCCGCTGGCCACGGCCAGGTCGTGGGTGACGAACAGCAGGCCCAGGCCGCGCTGCCGCTGCAACCGCCGCAGCAGCTCCAGCACCTCCGCCTGCACCTCGGCGTCGAGCATGCTGACGCTCTCATCGCAGAGCAGCACCGCCGGCTCCAGGATCAAGGCACGGGCGATCGCCACCCGCTGCTGCTGGCCTCCGGAGAGCTGGCGGGGCAGGCGCCCTTCGAAACTCTCGGGCGGCGTCAGCCCCACGGCCGCCAGGGCCTCGCGGGCCCGCTCCCGCGCCGCCGCAGCCCCCGCCAGCCCATGGATCCGCAGCGGATCGGCCACGGCCTCCCCCACGGTCATCTTGGGGTTGAGGCAGGCGAGCGGATCCTGGAACACCATCTGCACCCGCCGCCGCGCGCGGCGCAGGGCCGCGCCCCGCAAGCGCCGCAGGTCCTGGCCCTCAAGGCGCACGCTGCCCCCCCGCACCGGTGCCAGGCCCATCAGGGCTCGGCAGAGGCTGCTCTTGCCGCAGCCTGAGGCGCCCACCACACCGATCGTTTCCTGCTGATGCAGCCGCAGGCTGACCCCATCCACCGCCTTCAGCCAGCGCGGGCTCCAGGGCGGCGAGGGCAGCGGGTGCCAGCTGCGCAGGTCTTCCAGTTCCAGCAGCACCGGTGTGTCGACCGGCGCCGTGGTCCGGCCGCCCTCCCGCTCCCGGGCCGCCCGCACCAGCCGCTGGGCCAGGGGGGAGGCTGGCCTGGTCAGCACCGTGGCGCTCTCCCCCTCCTCCACCAGCCGCCCCTGGTTGAGCACGGCGATCCGCTCGCACCAGCGGCCGGCCATCGCCAGGTCGTGGGTGATCAGCAGCAGGGCGCTGCCGCTCTCCTCGCACAGATCCCGCAGTTCGGCCATCACCTGCCCCGCCACCGCCACATCGAGGCTGGTGGTCGGTTCATCGGCGATCACCAGCGGTGGATCGAGGGCCAGGGCCAGGGCGATCGCCACCCGCTGGCGCATGCCGCCGCTGAACTCATGGGGGTAGCTGCCGTAGCGCTCCGGCGGGATGCCGACCCGCTGCAGCAACTCCCGGGCCCGGGCCACGGCCTGGTTCCGTCCCCAGCGCGGCCGGTGGGCGGCCAGGGTGTCGCGCAGGTGCTCGCCGATGGTCAGCAGCGGGTTCAGCCGCGTCATCGGGTCCTGGAACACCAGGCCCACCGCCTCGCCGCGCAGTCGGCGCAGGGCCGGGCGGGGCAGGGGCCGCGGGTCGCGGCCCGCCAGCCGCAGCTCGCCCTCGCAGCGGCTGCCGGGCGGCAGCAGCTGCAGCACCGCCCGGGCCACCGTGCTCTTGCCGCAGCCCGATGGGCCCACCAGCGCCAACCGGTCCCCCGGCTGCAGGCACAGGTCAAGGCCGTCGAGGGTGGCGCGCTCGGCGCCCGGATAGCGCACCTGCAGGCCGCTCAGCTCCAGCACCGGGCCCGTCGGCGCGTCCCCGTCGCCGTTGCGGCGGGCGGGCGGGTCCCGGTCGGGGGGCGGGGCCATGGCGGCAGGTGTCCGGATCTGCCACCCAGCTTGGCGGCCCGGGGGGGATCGGCCAGCCGCCGCTGGCCGCTGCAGACTGCGGCTGCCTACGATCGGGGTTCACTGCGGGGTCGGATGCTCAGGGCGGTTCCCGATAGCGCAGCCTCCGGCGCCGTTTCCGCCGCCGAGCCCGGCTCCTCGTCCAGCGCTGCGCCTGCACCGCTCCAGGGCCGTCGCCGGCCCATCCACAGCCCCGACGATTACGGCGTGCCCCTGCCGGAGTGGCTGCGCTGCTGCGTCGAGCATGTGCCGCCCGGTGCCGGTGGAACCTGCCCCACCGACACCGAAGCGCTGCTGGCGGCCGCCTTCGATTTCGCCTATCAGCTGCACGAGGGCCAGTACCGGGCCAGCGGCGAGCCCTACATCATTCATCCAATCGCCGTCGCCGACCTGCTGCGCGACATCGGCGCCAGCGCCGCCGTCATCGCCGCCGGCTTCCTCCACGACGTCGTCGAGGACACCCAGGTGACCCCCGAGGAGATCGAGGAGCACTTCGGGGCTGAAGTGCGCGCCCTGGTCGAGGGCGTCACCAAGCTCGGTGGCATCCACTTCACCAACAAGACCGAGGCCCAGGCGGAGAACCTGCGGCGCATGTTCCTGGCGATGGCCAGCGACATCCGGGTGGTGCTGGTGAAACTGGCCGACCGCCTGCACAACATGCGCACCCTCGGCGCCCTCAAGCCCGAGAAGCAGCAGCGCATCGCCCGCGAAACCCGCGAGATCTACGCCCCCCTGGCCAACCGGCTGGGCATCGGCCGCTTCAAGTGGGAACTGGAGGATCTGGCCTTCAAAATCCTGGAGCCCGAGGCCTTCCGCGACATTCAGGGCCAGGTGGCCAGCAAGCGCAGCGAGCGGGAGGAGCGCCTCGGAATCACCGTGCAGCTGCTGCGCGACCGACTGGCGGCGGCTGGGCTGGCGAACTGCGATGTCAGTGGCCGGCCCAAGCATCTCTATGGCATCTGGCACAAGATGCAGCGCCAGCAAAAGGCCTTCCACGAGCTCTACGACGTGGCCGCCGTGCGCATTCTCTGCCCCGATCTGCAGAGCTGTTATCGAGCCCTGGCGGTGGTTCATGACACCTTCCGCCCGATCCCCGGTCGCTTCAAGGATTACATCGGCCTGCCCAAGCCGAACGGCTACCAGTCGTTGCATACGGCGGTGATCGGGCGTCACCGGCCGATCGAGGTGCAGATCCGTACCGCCGAGATGCACCAGGTGGCGGAATACGGCATTGCGGCCCACTGGAAGTACAAGGAGGGGGGATCCCCGGCGGCCTCCGGTGGTGATGCCGAGCGGTTCAACTGGCTGCGCCAGATGGTGGACTGGCAGAAGGACGATGGTGGTGAGGACAGCAGCGATTTTCTGGCCTCGATCAAGGAAGACCTGTTTGATGAGGAGGTCTTCGTGTTCACTCCCCAGGGCGATGTCGTGGGGCTGCGCAAGGGCTCAACCGCCGTTGATTTTGCCTATCGCATCCACTCGGAGGTGGGCAACCACTGCCAGGGGGTGCGCATCAATGACCGCCTCTGTCCCCTGGCCACGCCATTGCAGAACGGTGATTTCGTGCAGGTCATCACTTCCAAGGCTGCCCATCCCAGCCTCGACTGGCTCAACTTCGTGGCCACGCCCACGGCCCGTAACCGCATTCGCCAGTGGTACAAGCGCAGCCACCGCGAAGACAACATCCTGCGGGGCACCGAGATGCTGCAGCGCGAGCTGGGCCGCGACGGTTTCGACCTGCTGCTGAATGGCGAGGCGATGGTGCGGGTGGCGCGCCGCTGCAACCTCGTGGGCACGGAGGATCTGCTGGCGGCCCTGGGTTTCGGCGGCGTGACGGTGCAGCAGGTGGTGAACCGGCTGCGCGAGGAGATCCGCCTGGCCACCGCCGCCGCCACCCCCGCGCTCAGCAACGAGCAGGTGGCCGCCGGCGTGGCGGCCGCCCAGCCCGCGGCGCCCTCCACGCCCGTCCATCCCGCCGGTGGCAGTCCGATCCTGGGGGTGGAGGGTCTGGAATACCGCCTCGGCGGCTGCTGCTCGCCCCTGCCGGGTGAGCCGATCGTGGGCAGCGTCGCCCTGGGCAACCATGGCATCACGATTCACCGGCAGGACTGCGGCAACGTGGCTCAGGTGCCGGTGGAGCGCCGTCTGCCGGTGCGCTGGAACCCCCAGGTGGAGAGCCACACCCGCCGTTATCCGGTGGGCCTGCGCATTGAGGTTCTCGATCGGGTCGGCGTGCTCAAGGACATCCTCACCCGGCTCTCCGATCACCGCATCAACGTCAGCGACGCCCGGGTGCGCACCAATCCCGGCCGGCCGGCCCGGATCGATCTGCGGGTCGAACTGCTGAGTGCCGCCCAGCTGCGCGACACCCTGGCCCAGATCCGCTCGATGGCTGATGTCCTCGACATCGCCCGCACGGGGATCGGCTGAACCATCGCTGGCGTCTTCGCCCCTCGCCCTGGCGCCGGCGGGTCTGCATCGGCATGCCCCGCCTGGGCGATGCGGATGGTCCCGGTGATGGGGGCGCTCGAGGGTCCACTGAGCTGCGCTGCAGGCACGACGGACCGTGCGGCTGTGTGCATCCGCCGACAGCTCGGCGGGGCCCGTGTCTGCCGCTACAGCCCCCCGCGGCGGGCCTGCCTACAACCGCTGCACGTCCGGGCTTTCGCCCACCGCGCCGGTTCCGCCATGACCTCCGAACAGGCTGCCCAGCTGATCGACAACACCCTCGACCTGGTTCACCAGCGTCTGCAGGATCTCGAGGCCCGCTCCCTGCCCCGGGAACACAGAGCCCTGGCTGAGGAGTTCCGCGAATGGCGTCATCCCAGCGGCGGCCACATCGACCTGATGGTCTTCCCGGGCCTCAGCAGCCCCTGAGGCTCGGCGTCGCTCGCCCTGCGCGCCTGGCCGCCCAAGCCGGCGGCGGCCACCGCCAGGCTTCGACGGCTTGGCAGTCTGGGGGGATGGGCCCCGCCGACACCATCGCCGCCATCGCCACCGCCGTCGCCGCCGGCCAGGGCAGTGTGGCGATCGTGCGGGTCTCGGGTCCTGGGGCCGAGGACATCGGCCGCCGTCTGTTTCAGGCGCCCGGATCCCAGGGGTGGGAGAGCCACCGGGTGCTCTACGGCCATGTGGTCGATCCGGCCAGCGGCGAGCGGGTCGATGAGGCTCTGCTGCTGCTGATGCGGGCCCCCCGCAGCTTCACCCGGGAAGACATAGTCGAGTTCCACTGCCATGGCGGCCGGATCGCGGTGCGGCGCGTGCTTGAGCTGGTGCTGGCCGCCGGAGCGCGACCGGCCGGTCCGGGGGAGTTCAGCCAGCGCGCCTTCCTGAACGGTCGCCTCGATCTGACCCGCGCCGAAGCGGTCGGCGAGATGATCGCCGCCCGCAGCCACCGCGCCGCCCAGCTGGCGATGGCCGGCATCGACGGCGGCCTGCAGCGGCTGATCGGAGGCCTGCGGGAGCGGCTGCTCGACGCCCTGGCGGAGCTCGAGGCCCGGGTGGACTTCGAGGAGGACCTCCCCCCCCTCGACGGGCCGGCCCTGGTGGCCGAACTGGAGGCGGTGCGCGGCGAGCTGGAGCGGCTGGTCGCCGAGGCGCGCCAGGGGGAACTGCTGCGCGAGGGCCTGCGGGTGGCGATCGTGGGCCGGCCGAATGTGGGCAAGAGCAGCCTGCTCAACCTGCTCGCCCGGCGCGAGCGGGCGATCGTCACCGATCGGCCGGGCACCACCCGCGATCTGCTGGAGAGCGAGCTGGTGCTCGACGGCGTGCCCCTCACCCTGCTCGACACCGCCGGCATCCGTCCCACCGACGATCCGGTGGAGCGTCTGGGCATCGCGCGCAGCCGGGCCGCCCTGGCCTCCGCCGATGTGGTGCTGCTCCTCTACGACCTCGCCGCCGGCTGGCTGCGCTCCGATCAGGAGCTGCGCGAGCAGGTGCCCGAGGGGGTGCCGCTGCTGGTGGTGGGCAACAAGGCCGATCGCCTGCCGGCCGGCGAGGACGGCCCGATGGCGGCGGTCGACCCGGTGGCGCTCGGGCCGGCGGAGGTGTGCATCAGTGCCCTGAACGGGCAGGGGCAGGCGGAGCTGGCTGCTGCCCTGCTGGAGCGCTGCGGCGCCGGTGAGGTGGAGGGGCTGGCTTTGGCGCTCAATGGCCGCCAGCGCGATCTCGCCGCCCGGGCCGCCACCGATCTGGAGCGCAGCCTGGAGGCGGCCGGCTCCGGCCTCCCCTTCGATTTCTGGACGATCGACCTGCGGGCCGCCGTGGCCCGCCTCGGGGAGATCACCGGCGAGGAGGTGAACGAAGCGGTGCTGGATCGCATCTTCGAGCGGTTCTGCATCGGCAAGTGACAGCCGCTGCAACCGTGCAGGCTGCTCCGGCCGCTCCGGCGGCCTCCCACCGGCGGATTCCTGCCTGCCCCCGGCTGCGCCAAGCTCCGCTCAGATCGCGCCCACAGCCCGTGACTGCCGCCCCTTCACCACCCCCCCTGGCCGGCCTCAGCCTGCTGGGGCTCGAGCCCCAGCTCCGCAGCTGGCTGGCGGAGGATCTGGGCCGCGGCGATCTCACCGCGCCGGCCCTGGCGGGTCGCCGGGCCCGGGCCACCTGGCAGGCGAAGCAGGCCGGTGTGTTCTGTGGTGGGGTGCTGGTGGAGCCCCTGTTCCGCCTGCTGGATCCGGCGCTGGAGGTGCGCCTGCGGGTGGCCGATGGCGAGCGGGTGGCGAGCGGCCAGTGTCTGCTCGAGCTGGAGGGCAGTGCCGCGGCCCTGGTGGCGGGTGAGCGCACCGCCCTCAACCTGGCGATGCGGCTGTCGGGCATCGCCACCGCCACGGCGGCCCTGGTGGCGCAACTGGCCGGCAGCGGTGTGGCCCTGGCCGATACCCGCAAGACCACCCCCGGCCTGCGGGTGCTCGAGAAGTACGCGGTGCGCTGCGGCGGCGGCCGCAACCATCGGCTCGGTCTCGACGACGCCGCCATGCTCAAGGAGAACCACATCGCCTGGGCCGGTGGCGTGGCGGCGGCGGTGGCGGCGGTGCGCGCCCAGGCGCCCTGGCCCAGCCGGCTGATCGTGGAGGCCGAGACCGCGGCGGAGGCCGAGGCGGCCGTGCGGGCCGGTGCCGACGGCGTGCTGCTCGATGAGTTCAGCCCCGAGGCCCTGGAGCCACTGGTGCTCCAGCTGCGGCGCCTGGCGGCCGAGCGGGGCACGGCGGTGGTGCTGGAGGCCTCCGGGGTGCGGCCCGAGGACCTGGCGCGCTACGCCACCACCGGCATCGATCTGATCTCCACCAGTGCGCCGGTCACCCGCAGCCCCTGGCTCGATCTGTCGATGCGCTTCCAGTCCGATTGGATCTGAGTGGCGCGCCACTGAGGCCCAACGCCGGCCTGCGCGCGATGGGGCCGCCGCGACCCCGGTTGCCGCCGTTGGGCGCTGCTCCATCCTGCGTGAAGAAACCCCGCACTCCGTTTCAGGGCGGTGGCCGCCGCTGGCAAGCCTGGCCAGATTGGCGGCGGTCTCCGTCGGTTCTGTCCGTGCCGCGCTTCCCCCGTCCCGCGCGTTCCCTGCTCCGCCGTCTGCCCCCCCTTGCGCTGGTGCTGACCACCAGCACCGCCGTCGCTCTGCCCGTGCGGGCCGAGGGGGTCGTGCAGCGGGTGGCCCGCAGCGGCGAGCTGGTGATCGGGGCCCCCACCGGTCTGCCGCCGCTGGTCTTCCGGGACGCCTCCGGCACCTGGACCGGCTACGCGGTGGATGTGGGACGGGCCATCGCCGCCGAGCTTTCCGGGGCGCTCGGCCGGCCGGTGCAGCTGCGGGTCGACCCCACCGACGACCCCCGCGGCCTGGTGGAGGGGGTGGCCAAGGGCGATCTGAACCTGGTCTGCGGCATGCCGTTCACCTGGTCGGCCGATGGGGTGGTCGATTTCTCGCTGCCGATCGCGATCTCCGGCCTGCGCCTGATGGCGCCGGCCGGTCGCCTCGATGGCTCGCCGGCCTCCCTCAAGGGCCGCCGCATCGGCGTGGTCCGGGAGTCCCTGGCGGCCACGGAGCTGGGTGGGATCCAGCCGGAGGCGCGGGCGGTGGAGTTCGCCGATCTGGGGGCGGCACTGGAGGCTCTCCAGGCCGGCCGGGTCGACGGGGTGATCGGTGACAGCACCCTGCTGGTGGGCCTGGCCCGCACCCGGGGGTTGAGCAACCTGGTGCTGACCCCTGAGGAGCCCTACGAGACCTACTCGGTGGCCTGCATGCTGCCGGAGAACGATTCCCAGTTCCGCAACCTGGTGAACCTGGCCATCGCCCGCTGGATGCAGGCCTACATCGATGGTGATCCCCGCGCCGTGAAGACCGTGCACCGCTGGGTGGGGCCCGGTGGCATGCGTGAGCTGCCCCCCGACCAGCTGCGGGCCGTCTTCGCGTCGGTGCTCAGCACCGTGGAAGCCCTCCGGCCCGTACCGCCGGCAGCCGCCCGCTGAACCCGCGGCCGGCCCCCGGTCCGCCTGCCGGGGTCTGCCGCCAGCGGCCCAGCCGGGATCCCATCCACCGCCTCGCCCGCCCCATACGCCCCCGCCACTCCTTCCCTCCCAGGACCCGCACCGATGGCCTTCCCGTCCCGCCCCCACCTGCTCGGTCTGTTGCTGCTGCTGGCCCTGCCGCCTGAGGGGACGGCGGCTCTGGCCATGCTGCGCACCTCGATCGAGCAGGGCGACGCGCCTCCGGCGCTGGAGCAGCGGCTGCAGCGCATCCAGGCCGCCGTGCAGGAGCGCCGGCCCCAGGCCGACCCGGCTGCCGACGCCGACGCTGAGCATGTGGCGCTCAATGGGCCGGAACGCCAGGCCGATAGCGCTGAGGCGGCCGGAGCGGATCCGGCCGCTGGCGACAGGCGCCTGGCCTTCACGTTCGTGAACGGGCCTGGCATCGGCTGGGGCAATGGCGGTTTCCGCAACGGAGGATTCGCCAACGGTGGCTGGCGCAACGGCGGCTTCTACAACGGAGGATTCCGCAACGGCGGCTTCCACAACGGCGGCTTCCGCAACCACTGGTGAGCCGATGGGCGGGGGCGAGCCGATGGGTGGGTGCGGTCCGATGGACCTGAGTGATCCGATGGCTGCGGACCCGTCGCTGGGAACGGGCCAGCCCGTGGGCGCGGAACAGCCCGGGGGCAAGGAACAGCCGATGGGCGCGGCACAGCCCGTGGGCGCGGACCCGTTAACCAGCCTGGAGGCCGGGCCGGTGCGGCTGCTGGTGATCCAGCCGACCCCCTTCTGCAACCTCGACTGCGATTACTGCTACCTGCCCGATCGGGGCGACCGCAGCCGCCTGGCCTTCGAGCTGCTCGAGGCGGCGGTGGAGCGGGTGCTGGAGAGCCCGTGGTTCGACGGGCCGTTCACCCTGCTGTGGCATGCCGGCGAGCCGCTGACCCTGCCGATCGCGTTCTACGACGAGGCCGGCGAGCGGATCCGGCGACTGCTGGAGCAGCGCGGTCTGCCCCCCTGGACGGTTCAGCAGTCGCTGCAGACCAACGCCACCACGATCAACGGGGCCTGGTGCGACTGCTTCGAGCGCAACGGCATCCACGTGGGCGTGAGCATGGACGGCCCGGCGGCGCTGCACGACGCCCACCGGGTGACCCGCACCGGTCTCCCCACCTACGCGGCGGTGATGCGCGGCATCGGCTGGCTGCAGCGGCGCGGCATCCCCTTTCAGGTGATCTGCGTGCTCACCGCCGCCTCCCTCGACCATGCCGCCGCCATGGCCGACTTCTTCCTCGAGCACGGCATCACTGATGTGGGCTTCAACATGGAGGAGACCGAAGGCAGCAACGCCCGCTCCAGCCTCGAGGCCGAAGGTGGTGAGCGGCTGGCGCTTGAGGCCCGCTACCGCGCCTTCCTGGGGCTGTTCTGGGAGCGCTGCCAGGCCCAGCCCGAGCGGCTGCGGATCCGTGAGTTCGATGGCGTCACCAGCCTGGCCTGCAGCGGTGATCGCCTCGGCTTCACCGACATGAACCGCCCGTTCGCGATCGTCAACGTCGACGTTCACGGCAACGTTTCCACCTTCGATCCAGAGCTGCTGTCGGTGACGACCGCCGACTACGGCACCTTCAGCTTCGGCAACGTGCGCAGCCACAGCCTTGAGCAGCTGGCGGCCACGCCACTGTTCCAGCGGGTGAGTGCCGAGATCGCCGCCGGAGTTTCGCTCTGCCGCCGCAGCTGCGAGTACTTCGGCCTCTGCGGTGGTGGCGCCGGCAGCAACAAGTACTGGGAGCACGGCCGCTTCGACGTGTCAGCCACCCAGCACTGCCGCTTCCGCATCCAGCTCGTGGCCGATGTGGTGGTGGAGGGCATGGAGCGGGAGCTGGGGCTGGCCTCCTGAGGGCAGGGTCCCGTCAGCCCGCCGCCTCCAGGCGCTCCAGCCACAGGCCGTCATGGCAGCCCCCATGCCCCTGGTCGTAGCGGCTGGGGCGGAAGCCGCCCCGCCAGCCCGCGGGCAGCTCCGCCAGCAGCGCCTCGGCGTAGGGATGGCGGCACGCATCCAGGGCGATGGTGTGGGCTGGATAGAGGCGGACCTCGCGGCGGCTGACGCGGCACAGCTCCGCCAGGGCGCGGCGGTGCCAGTCCAGATCGAGCCCGGCCCCGGCCATCAGGCCACCGGCGTCCAGGGGCGCGTAGCTGAACAGCAGGTGGCCGCACAGCACCAGATCGAAGCTCCGGTCGGCGAAGGGCAGATCGGGGAGGGCGGCGGCCCGGTAGCGGTCGGGGTGGGCGCGCCGATCGGCGAGGAAGGCCTGCAGGGCGTCGAGATGCTCCCGGCGGCAGGCGTCGAGGTCGAAATCGGGGCGCAGGGTCGGACTGGCGGCCTGCACCGCCATCGTCTGTTCGAGATCCGCCAGGGCGCGATGCTCCAGCTCCGCCGGATCGAGGGCGTAGAGCGGGTCCACGGCGGTGACGTCCACACCGTCGCGGCGCAGGCGCGACGACAGCGAGCCGGGGCCGCCGGGGCAGTCGAGCACGCTGGAGCCTTGCCAGCGGGTCAGGTCGTCGTCGAGGTTGAACATGGCCAGGGCCTGCTCCCCCAGCCGCCCGTAGAAGACGACGCTCTCGAATCGCATGGCGGGCTTCGGCGGGAATGGCGGTGGTGGTGGCGCCGGTGGCCGTCCAGCCCCTGGCGGTGGCTGGTGGGCCTGGATGGCGGCTGCTGGCCTCGGGGCAGCCGGGCTGTGAGCCCGCATCGCCCCATCGTGGCGGCTTCAGGCGAGGGGGGATGATCGGAACCGTGTCCGCCCTGCGGCCACCGCTTCGCTTCTCGTCCCGCGCCCCCCATGCTTCGCCTCGCCCAACAGCTCGACGCCCAGCTGCGCGCGGCGATGGCGCGGGCCTTTCCGGAGGCCGCTGCGGCCGCGGACGCCGCCGGCCAACCCCTCAATCCCCAGCTGGCGCCGGCGAGCAAGCCCGAATTCGGCGACTTCCAGGCCAATGGCGCCCTGCCCCTGGCCAAACCCCTGGGCCAGCCGCCGCGGGCGATCGCCCAGGCGATCGTCGAGCAGCTGCAGGGCGACGCCGGCTTCGGCGCCCTCTGCCTGGAGCCGCAGATCGCCGGGCCCGGCTTCATCAATCTCAGCCTGCGGCCGGAGACGCTGGCCGCCGCGATCGCCGAGCGGGTGGGGGATCCGCGCCTGGGGGTGCCCGCTGTCGGCTCCGGCGGCAGCGAGGCCTCGGCCGGCAGCGCCGGCCCGGTGCGGCCGGTGATCGTCGACTTCTCCAGCCCCAACATCGCCAAGGAGATGCACGTGGGGCATCTGCGCTCCACGATCATCGGCGACTGCCTGGCGCGGGTGCTGGAGTTCCGCGGCCATCCGGTGCTGCGGCTCAATCACGTCGGCGACTGGGGCACCCAGTTCGGCATGCTCATCACCCACCTCAAGCAGGTGGCGCCGGAGGCGCTGGACACCGCCGATGCGGTGGATCTGGGCGATCTGGTGGCCTTCTACCGCCAGGCCAAGGCGCGCTTCGACGAGGACGAGGCCTTCCAGACCACGGCCCGCGAGGAGGTGGTGCGCCTGCAGGGCGGCGATCCGGTTTCGCTCAAGGCCTGGGGCCTGCTGTGCGATCAGAGCCGCCGTGAATTCCAGCGGATCTACGACCGCCTCGACATCCGCCTGAGCGAGCGGGGCGAGTCGTTCTACAACCCCTATCTGCAGGCGGTGGTCGACGACCTCAGGGCGGCGGGTCTGCTGGTGGTGGATGACGGCGCCAGCTGCGTGTTCCTCGAGGGCGTGCAGGGCAAGGACGGCAAGCCCCTGCCCCTGATCGTGCAGAAGAGCGATGGGGGCTTCAATTACGCCACCACCGATCTGGCGGCGATCCGCTATCGCCTGGCGCCGCCACCGCAAGGCGATGGCGCCCAGCGGCTGATCTACGTGACCGATGCCGGCCAGGCCGCCCACTTCGCCGGCGTGTTCCAGGTGGCCCGCCGGGCCGGCTGGGTGCCGGAGGGACGCCGGGTGGAGCATGTGCCCTTCGGCCTGGTGCAGGGGGAGGACGGCAAGAAGCTCAAGACCCGCGCCGGGGACACGGTGCGCCTGAGGGATCTGCTCGATGAGGCGGTGGAGCGGGCCGAGGCCGATCTGCGCCGCCGCCTGGCCGAGGAGGGCCGCAGCGAGGACGAGGCCTTCATCCGCCACGTGGCCACCACCGTGGGCATCGCGGCGGTGAAGTATGCCGATCTCTCCACCAACCGGATCACCAACTACCAGTTCAGCTTCGATCGCATGCTCGCCCTGTCGGGCAACACGGCGCCCTATCTGCTGTACGCGGTGGTGCGCATCGCCGGCATCGCCCGCAAGGGGGGCGATCTGGTGGGGGGCGCTGCCGGCTCCACAGACACCCCCGGCGCCGTGGCGGCGTCCGACCTGCGCTTCGCTGAACCCCAGGAATGGGCCCTGGTGCGCGAGCTGCTGAAGTTCGACACCGTGATCGCCGAGGTGGAGGAGGAGCTGCTGCCCAACCGCCTCTGCAGCTATCTGTTCGAGCTGAGCCAGGTGTTCAACCGCTTCTACGACCAGGTCCCGGTGCTTAAGGCCGAGGAAGCCGCCCGCGGCTCCCGCCTGGCCCTCTGCCGGCTCACCGCCGACACGCTCAAGCAGGGCCTGGAGCTGCTCGGCATTCCCAGCCTGCAGCGGATGTGAGGGCTGGGGCGGGGGAGGCCTCGGGAGGCACAGAACCCATCAGCAGGCTGACTACGCTGCTGGCGGGAGTTGAAACGGCTCTGTGATGGCGGTGACGTCCCTGCACGATCGGGATTTCTATGGCTGGGTGAGCGAGCAATGCGCCGCCCTTGAGGCCCATGACAGCAGCCGACTCGATTGGGATGGGCTCAAGGAGGAGCTGGAAGCGTTGGGACGCCAGGAATCCCGCGAGCTGGTGAGCCGGCTGGGGGTACTGCTGGGGCATCTGCTCAAGTGGGAGCTGCAACCGGAGCGTCGCTCGCGCAGCTGGTTTCTGAGCGTGCGGGAACAACGCCGCGCCATCACCCGCTTGCTGGAGCAGAACCCGAGCCTGCGCCCGCGGCTGGAAGAGGCCCTCGAGGATGGCTTTCAGGCGGGTGTGGATCTGGTGCTGCGGGAGACCGAGCTGGCCTTGCGGGCCCTGCCCCAGGCTTCACCCTGGACGCTGACGCAGGCCCTGGATGCCGCGACCCTCTGCGACACCCGCGGAGACTGGGGCGAGCTGAGCTCATGAGCGTGTGAGGTCGGCGGGGAGCGGCTGGACCTGCCGATCAGCGCGATCCCGGCACGGTGCGGGGCCCCGTCAAGGGTGCCGCATGGCCCTGATGGAAGCGATTTGAGGCGGAGCCGAGGCTGGAGGGTCTGCGGATCCTGGTCGCTGCAATCGGGCAGCCGCCGCTTCCCAGTCCCCCAGGTGGGCCCGCATCAAGACCTTCCAGAGGCGGCCGTGGTTGGGCACGCTGAGATGGAGAAGTTCATGCACGATCACCAGATCCCAGAGCTCCTGATCGAGCGGCAGCAGATCGGTGCTGAAGTGCAGGCGGCCAGCTGTGGAGCAGGACGCCCACTTGTGACGCATCGGGCAGACCGCGAGCCGGGTGATCGGCACCTCCAGCTGCTTGGCCCAGTGGCGCACGCGTTGCTTGAAGGCCTGCTTGGCCCCGTTGCTGCTCATCCCAGCCGCTCGCCCTTGGCCAGGGTGGTGAACAGGGCGTCGGCTGTCGCATGTAATGGGCGGCCTCCTCGATGCAAGTCAGTCTGTGCCGCCTGAATCTTGCTGATGATCCACGAGTTTCTTGTAGACCTGTTTGCCAAGAACCTCGGTGATCAGCTCGCGCATCTCAGGCTTGCCCATGAAATCGACAAAGAGCTCTTCGTTGATCTCCATCCGCTCGATAAATAGACCTTCCAGGGCCTGGGAAAAGACAAGTTGAAATTTCTCCAGAGGGTTGGCCTTGGCGGCTCTTTCTAGGTCGGCATTATGCGAGGCGGCCTCGGCGATTTGATCAAAAAACAGTTGATCAGCATCGTTGAGCTCACCGCCGAAACGCTCATTGATCAGGTCAATCAGACGTGACAGCGGAAGCTGCTCAGGTCGGGCGGCCCCTGTTCCTACTTCGTGAGGGCCGTCTAAAGGTTTGGTCTGGCCCTCGGCAAGACTGATCGACCCTTCACTGATTTTCTGCAGGCGGTAGTAGTTGAGATCAATCTCGTTGTCAAACTGATAGCTTTTGCCCTGGCTTCGCTTGGGCAGCTTCAGGGCTAGATGGCGTAGATAGGTGTACAGCTTTTCTAGGTCGCTGTCCTGGTAGGGGATGACCTGGCTGAGGAAGCCATACAGGTTGCTGAATGCTTGAAGCTTGCCGCGCCACAGCTCAGCCTCTTCGGCCTCCTGGGTTTGGAGCTGAACAAAGCGGGCTCGAGCCTGATCCAGAACGGCGTTCATCGCCTTGTGATCGCCTGGGCTCTGGCGACGCTTCGGCGCAAAAAAGATGCGGGCGAACTCGGTGACTTCGGTCTGTAGATAGATGCCTGAGGCGTCGAGCTCGCTCTGCAGTTCATACAGCCTGTCGGAGGCGACTTCCTCACCCATCACGGCGCCGTCAAAGTATTGCTTGAACGCTTCCTGGATCTCCTCTGGCTTGTTGACGAAATCGAGAACGAAGGTGTCATCCTTGAGCGGATGGATGCGATTCAGGCGCGACAGGGTCTGGACGGCTTGGATGCCCGAGAGCCGCTTGTCGACATACATGGTGTGCAGCAGGGGCTGATCGAAACCGGTCTGGTATTTTTCGGCCACCAGCAGCACCTGATACTCCGGGGTTGCGAAGGCGTCGGGCAGATCTTTTTCCTTGATGCCACCGTTCATGTCCACTTCTGTGTAGCTGGTATTCGGCAGCTTGTCATCCTCAACTTTCCCGGAAAAGGCGACCAGGCTTCTGATCGGATATCCCTTGGTCTGGATGTATTGGTCGAATCCCTGTTTGTAGCGTACCGCCTCCAGCCGTGAACCTGTCACCACAATCGCCTTGGCGTGGCCGCCGATCTTGTGGCGCGTAGAGTGATAGAAGTGCTCCACCATCACTTCGGTTTTCTGAGCGATGTTATGGGGATGGAGCTTCATGAAGCGCGCGAGGGCCTTGGCGGCTGTCTTGCGCTCCACGTGCGGGTCCTGCTCCGCTTTTTTTAACAGCTTGTAGTAGGTCTTGTAGGTCACATAGCTCTTCAGCACGTCTTCGATGAAGCCTTCATCGATGGCCTGCCGCATGGTATAGCGGTGGAAGGCTTCGCGATCTCGGCCAAACAAGGCGAACGTCTTGTATTTCGGTGTGGCAGTGAAGGCAAAGAAGCTGATATTCGGTTGCCAGCCCCGCTTGGCCATGGTTCGAAAAAGGCCTTCCAGTGCAGCGTCTTCTTCCTCTTCGGCTAGCTCTTTGGCTTTTTGGCGGAGGTCAGCACCACCGAGCACGCCTTTGAGTTCCGTTGCTGTTTCGCCGGACTGGGAACTGTGGGCCTCATCAATGATCACGGCGTACCGACGTGTCGGCAGATGATCCTTGCCGGCCATTCCCCGTTCCTCATTGAGCTTGGCCAGCTGTTCACTCACATAGGGAAACTTCTGCAGAGTTGTGATGATGATCGGCACGCCAGTCTGCAGGGCTTCAGCGAGCTGGCGCGAATCCTCGTCAATCTTTTGAACCACGCCCTGACGGTGATCGAACTGATAGATCGTGTCCTGCAGCTGGCGATCAAGCACTAGGCGATCGGTGATCACCACAACACTGTCGAACAGGCGCTGATCCTGATCGTTGTGCAGGCTGGACAGCCGGTGCGCCAGCCAGGCGATCGTGTTGCTTTTGCCGCTGCCGGCGGAGTGCTCCACCAGATAATTGTGGCCCACGCCTTCACGGGCGACAGCCGCCAGCAGGGTTCGCACGGCCTCCAGCTGGTGATAGCGGGGAAAGATCAGGCTTTCTTTTCGGATCTTCTTGCCTTGGTCGGAGGTCTTCTCCTCCACGGAAAGATGGAGAAAACGAGCCAGGAGATCGAGCAGGCTATCGCGCTGCAGAGCTTCCTCCCAGACGTAGGCAGTTTTGTAGTTCCTGCCTGCGGGATCCGGTGGGTTACCAGCGTTGCCGTTACAGCCTTTGTTGAACGGCAGGAAATGGGTAGAAGATCCCGCCAGCCGGGTGGTCATGTGGGCTTCTTCGGTGTCCACCGCGAAATGCACCAGGGTGCGCTTGGCGAACACGAAGATCGGCTCCCGAGGATCGCGATCCTGGCGGTATTGCTGGATTGCATGCTGGACGGTCTGCCCTGTCAGTGGATTCTTGAGTTCCAGCGTGACGACAGGCAGACCATTGACCGACAGCACCACATCGAGCGACTGTTCGGATCGGGGGCTGAAATGCAGCTGGCGCGTTAGGCCGACGCGATTGGCCTGATAGCGCGCTTCCAGCTCAGGATTGAGCCCATGGGCTGGCCGGAAGTAGGCGATCCGCAGGGTTTTGCCGAAGCACTTGAAGCCATGGCGCAGCGTGGCCAGCGCTCCATGGGTATCCAGCCATTTGCAGAGCGCCTCCAGCACCCGCGCTCCCGTCTGCTCGCCGTGCAGTCCCTCCAGCTTGCTCCAGAGTTGAGGCTGGGTGGTGCGAATGAAGGCCAGGGCCTCCTCGGGAAAGATGGCCCGCTCCCGATCGAAGCCTTTGCCATCCACTGGCTGATAGCCATTGCCGAGCAGCTGGGCCTCAATGGCGGTTTCGAACGCGGTTTCCGAGGTGCGCTGGTTGCTCATGGCCCAGGCGCCGCTGCCTGCGGTTGCGGGGCGTCGTCGCCGGCCAGCTCGGGTTGGCCGTTCTGCCAGGTGACGGCGTACTGACCCAGCCGCCGTTTGGTATCCAGGGTCTTGGCCACGCTCTGGCGCAGGGCCTCCAGGAGCTGGCGACTATGTTCCGAGGGGTTGGCCTGGGGGGTGCTGGTCGAAGTCATGCCTGGGCCTCGTGGAGCAGCAGCTGGTACCAGCTGGGATGATGGATCGTGCGCGTCAGCCCATTTTGCTCGAACACCAGCTCCGGGCGGGCTCCATGGTTCATGAAGCAGGTGCAGCGCGTCACCTGCGGACTGAAATCGTGCAGCAGGTGCCTCAGGCTGCGGGGAAAGCGGCGCCGGATGTCGGTCTGCGGGATGCTGTGGCCGCCGTGAGCCACGCGCTCGGCCACCCGCAGGGCGGACATTTCCGGGCTGGGCAGCGCCAGGTAGATCAATTCCACCCGCCAACCCTGTTGCCGTAGGCGCTCAACCAGGCGCAGATAGGTGCGGCCGGCGAGGGTGGTCTCGAAGGCGAAGCTGTCGCGGGCCGCGATACGTGCTTCCAGTTCACCCAGCACCAGGCGACTGGCCGGCAGCAACTCACGTTCGGGCGCCAGGGGGGCGAGCCCGGCGGCGATCAGGTCTGCATTGATGAAATGGGTGCAACTGGCGACCTGAGGCAGGAACTGCAGCGCAAAGGTTGTTTTGCCGGCGCCGTTGGGGCCGGCGATGATCCAGCAGGTGGGCGAAGATTTAACCGCTATCATTCCAGATAACGTAAGGCGATGTCTTCAATCACAAATGCAAATTCTGGAAGTCTGTCGTCAACCACTGTCCGAATTGCGCTGATCACAGCATCGAAATCTTCCCGAGACTGAAGAATCTCTGCGTCAAGCCAAGCATCAATTGCGTTTTGCCTCCAGCCACAGAGGGTTGGATGATCAAGATTAAGAATGCTGATTGCCGCGGAGCCCGCTTCCGTACGGCCATCCACGCCCCCGTCCTCCCTATAACTAAAGTGGTCGTGACATTTAGAGGATGTGGGCAAGACAGGCAGGGTCTTATTTTTCTTTATTACAGCGCCAAACTGTTCACCTTCTGATCCTTTGACTTCCAATGCGGCAATCATGTTGTGATAGTTCAGGTCATCACCCAGGCAGCTCCCATAGCTTTGTCCGGCAGATCTCACCTTCTGCTTGCAGTCCTCTTGGCTCTTAAGGTGTTCAATATGATTTCTAAAGCAGGCAGAGCTGTCTGTCGAGTTTTTCAGACCTGAAACTCGCCCCTTGTCGACAGGTGCACCTGTGTACCCGCACAAACTATACTGCTCGTTGGTCAACTCGCCAAGAAGCTCTTTCTTGCAAGGAAATGCATCATAAGTCACGTTGACTGGTACTTCCATGCCCAGCTGCGTGTTGATCCAGTCTCTCAAGCAGGCTGGCGCTTCGGTCTTTGCGATGTATTTCATCGACCAAGCCTCTCAATTCTTTCAAGGAGGGAAGCAAGCTTCTGAGTTGCAACGGTGTTTCCAACGTTGTTTCGTAGAAAAGAAATCTTGGCCTTGGCGGTTTTTAGCTCCCGAGCCTGAATGAGTCTTGAAATATCTTCCAGCTCTCTGCTTACATCTTGATCCATCTCGTCGGCTCCCATCAGGACATTCAAAATCCAATTAGAGTCAACGCCATAGCTCATAGCTGGTGTCTCGACAACGACTCTACCGTCCTTGGGAATAAGCAGCCGAACGCAGTGGGCAGGCACTTCACCCAGGACTTGTGGTGAATGCGTCGTGATGACAAACTGACAGCTTTTGAAGATCTTGGGTAGTCGGATCATGACATCCCGTTGCCACTTTGGATGCAGGTGCAGCTCAATCTCATCGATCAGCACCAACGCCACTCCCTCGGCGATTGGGTCATCGCTATCCGGGTTGGCAATAGCCAACCTGCGAGTTAGATCAAAGACCAGTGCCAAAAGACCTCGCTCACCATCGGACAATTGATGCAGATAAAAGGGCTTGCCACACTTATCTACTAGAAAACCAAGCCTTGGCTGATCCTGAACACGCATGTTATTAAATTCAGGAATGAGATCGTTGACGACACAGATGAGTGCATTGAGAATCTTCAGACGGCGAGGTTCATCTGAAATCCCCAATTTCTCCTGAATCCGAAACCAATGCATGAAGTATCTAAGATTTACTTCGCGATCATCCAGGGCTTCCCAGTAGGCTACGGATGGAGATAATGTTGTATCATCCGGGAGGGTTCTGGGCTGGCTTGATAGTTGCCGCTTTGGAGAGAAGTATACGGCGAGAGGATGCCTAGATGAGTTTTTCAGCTGTGCAAAGGTCGATCGTGTCAGCTTCGATCCGGCTTGAAGATCTCCCGTAAGAGTGCGGTCTTTCAGGGATTTCGCAAAATCAGTTGGTTCAGTATTGGCACCTCCCGTTTGTAGAGTCACAAAGCGATCACCCTTAGACTCGGCAGAACGCAGGCGTTGGATTGCTGCATAGATCGATTGGTCTCTAATTTGAATCTGGGCCAAAATATTCAGTGCAGCCTTGTCATTGTAAATGTCGTCATCTGTGAAGTAAAGGGGGACTGATCTCGATGGGGTGAATTCAGGCATGGCTCGCGAAAGCAGCACTACCAAGGCACGCAGTACAGTGGATTTGCCGACGCCGTTGACACCCGCAATCAGCGTTACATCCGATTCAAAGTTGATGTCGAGCTGTTCAAAGCCGCGGCAGTTAGCGAGGGATAGACTTTCTAGTTTCATTGGCTCATCTCCTCAACTGAGATCTGTCCGGACACGGCAGCGGTGATCAGCGCAGCTCGCCGCTCTATGAGCAATTCCAAAGAAGAAGAGACTTCTCTTGATAACAGTTCTTGGTGAGATTCTTTCTCGCGAAGATAGTTAATAATTTCCAGCTGCTCCGCAAGTGGTGGTAGCGGCGTAACCCAATCGAGGACATGACTTTGGGAGACCTTGACCATTGATCCACTGGAGCCTCTTGCATCACGACGGATCTGAACACGGGCGGCTGGTGTTATTAGAAATGATGCTAGGTATTCTGGGGCCATTACTCTATCCTCAGCCCGCAGTCTATAGATCAGGTCAGGGAGTAAAAGATTTGGCTCATCCTCTGGTACGACAGCGGCGTCTGCGACTAGATCTGGTGTATTCCCTCGCGTGATTAGAACATCACCCTTGACTAATGCGAGAAGCTGCTCCTCCTCTTCTTTCTCTCGAAGTGCTTTGTTCTCTTCTCGTTTGAATCGACCTTTGGATACTGCGCTCAGTTTCAAGATCCCCAGCTCTCCTGGAGCCGCTGGTGTATTTGCCGCGACTGGGGAGCTTCCTTGGTCCAGTGAAGCAGTTACATGCTTGATGCGAATGAGTTTCCAATGTGCTGGAATCATCCCCAGCCACTCCTGCCCCGAGTCTTTGAGAGGCGCGTCGGGGTTGAGGCCTTGCGTGACGACGCGACTGATGAGGCCGGCGCGCTTTTTTTCCAGTAGCGCCAGCATGCGTTCCTTCTCCGCAATCAGCGCGTCGATGCGTGAAGTCTCACGGTCAAGATAGGAGGCTATTTCTTTTTGTTTGTCGATGCAGGGAATGTCAACCTTTATGTCACCCAGCTCGGAGGAATTGATCGCAGGATAGCTGACTCCAGTTGATCGACTTTCTACCTCCCAAAGGAAGCGGCTTGCGCGAAGCGCGTACTTGCAAAACCTATGGTCAAGCGAGTCAGAAGGTCTTACAACAGCAAATCCTGTTGAGACGACCAGGTTGTCTGGTGGATTCTCAATCGGAGCGATGGCCTGAAGATAAGTCCGCACAGTCGAGATGATGACATCGCCATCCCGGACGATGCGACGAGCTCGGCTGGGGGCATCATCGAATCTGTAATCGACGACATCGTGAATCGTCCCCTGGGAATCCACATTGCCGATATCGATGTAGGTCAATTCGAAGTCAGGAGTTGTCGACTCTGGCAGGGCTTCGTCGTTGATCGTCGCGGCATACTTTAGCCGCCTCTCGGGAGACGTGATATTTGGCTTCACTTCGTCACCTCCCCAAGCAGCTCCAAGATTCTTTTTTCCACTTCAGCCAGCTCCGCGTCAATCTCTTCCAGCGGCCTTGGCGGTTGGTACTGGAAGAACTCCCGGTTGAAGTTGATCTCATAGCCCACTTTGCCGATGCCGCCATCCAGCTCGTCGATGGTTTCCCGATCGATCCAGGCATCGGCCACATAGGGCAGCACTTCGCGCTGCACATAGCTGATGATGTCCTCCTTTAACGGGATCGATTCAGCATCCTTGAGATTGGAGTCGGCTTCATATTCGAGGTAGCCCCCACGGCCGTCCGCGTGCAGGCCCAGCATGGCGTAGAGCTGAGCCTGGCTCAGATCTTCGGGAAGGGTCTGATTGGGGAACAGATCATCACGGTGCAGCGGCAGCGTTTTGTGTTGCTTGGCAATCACGGGTGCCGCTTCCGGATCCACGCTGGTGAAGCATTCACGGAAGATCTTCTTCTGGGCTGTGCCCTTGGCCCCCTTGGCCCAGCCCTCGAGTCCTCTGGGCAGGCGCTTGAACAGTTCCTGCACTTCCTCCCAGGTGTCGTTCCAGACGAGTTGCGGCTCGCTGCCGAACACCTCCTCCACCATCTGCAGGGCATCAAACAGCTCGGGGCAGGTATCCAGAAAGCGCTCGCGGGCTTCCGGAGTGATCTCAAAGCGCAGCCGCAACGGCCGCAACACGCTGATGCGGCGATAGCCGAAGTCGTCGTTATCAAACAGCCGGCTGGTCTGGCTGTCCTCAAACGCGCCGTGCTCTCGGGTGATCGTGTCGATTGCTGCCTGATCCAGCAGGCGGCGCTTATCGCCCAGGCTGCGCTTCATCGGGGTCCAGCGCTCCCGGGCATCGATCAGCTGGATCTTGCCGCGGCGGTGCGCCTGCTTGCGGTTGGTCACCACCCACACGAAGGTGCCGATGCCGGTGTTGTAAAACATCTGCTCAGGCAGAGCAATGATCGCTTCCAGTTGGTCGCGTTCGATGATCCAGCGGCGGATTTCGCTCTCGCCACTCCCGGCCCCGCCGGTGAACAGGGGGGAGCCGTTGAACACAATGGCGATGCGGGTGCCAGGCCGGTCGCGATCGCCCGGCTTGAAATCCTGCATCTTGCTCATCATGTAGAGCAGAAACAGCAGGGCGCCATCATTGATGCGCGGCAGCTTGCCGGCATAGCCACAGAAGTTGGGCCAGCGGTCGATCGTTTTCTTTTCTGCCTTCCAGTCCACCCCAAACGGGGGATTGGCCAGCAGGTAGTCGAAGCGCTGCTCAGGGAAGGGATCGCCTGTGAGTGTGTTTCCCAGTTCCACGCGGCTGTCCTTGTGGCCTTTGATCAGCAGGTCGGACGCCGCTACCGCGTAGGAGCGGGGGTTGTAGTCCTGCCCGAACACCTTCACCGTCGCCTGGTCGTTATGGGCGCGGATCCAGTTCTGGGCTTCCGCCAGCATTCCGCCCGTGCCACAGGCGGGGTCGCAAATGGTGACGATGATGTCGGCCTGTGTGAGCACCGTTGTGTCTGGCTCTAGCAGCAGGTTCACCATCAGCTGAATCACCTCGCGCGGGGTGAAGTGATCGCCAGCCGTTTCATTCGCGGCTTCGTTGAAGCGGCGGATCAGATCCTCGAACACCAACCCCATGGTGATGTTGTCGACCAGGTTCGGGTGGAGATCGATCTCGCAGAACTGGGAGACAACCTGGTAAAGCCGGTTGGATTCCTCCAGCTTCTCGATCTCTTTGCTGAATTCAAACCGCTCAAAGATGCTGCGAATGTTCTCTGAAAAACTATTGATGTAATCCTCTAAATGGCGTGCGATGTTGTCTGGGTCTGCCTTGAGTCCGTGGAAATCGAGTCGACTGTGATTGTGGAAGCCCAGCGGCTTTTTGTCTCCACCCGTGGCAATTCTATTCAGGATCGCATCCATGTTGGGGATGCTTTTATCCTTCAGCTCTTCGTGGCGCCTGAGCACCGCCTCTTTGCTCGGTGCCAGTACGGCATCAAAGCGGCGCAGCACGGTGAGCGGTAGCATGACGCGCTCATATTGGGGTGGCCGATAGGGGCCGCGGAGCAGGTCAGCGACGGACCAGATGAAATTAGCGAGCTGTTGGAAGCTTGTGCTTGCGGTGGTCATCTGGTTGTTGCCTTTCCTGGTATCAGGTGGTGGGATCTGTTTGGTGCATAGCGCGCTGGCCGGCCTCGGCCATTGCTGGAGCGGCTGCTGCCGTTGGCTGACGCAGCAGACTGCTCCACGGGCTCAGCACCCACCAACGACACCGAATCGCTGCGCCCCCGGCCGCGCACCACGATCCGCCGCGCCACCAGCTGCGCTTTCACCGTCTCGTAGGTGGCCTCCTCCCAACCCAGCCGCTCCCGCAGCACCGGGTTCTTCACCGGGCTGCCGCCCTGCTTCAGGGCCTTCAGGACGTCGTCGAGCAGCTCCTGGTCAGGCATCGAGGGGCTGGGGCGTCACTCCATGCGCCAGTCTGCCTGTTGCGTCAGCATCAAGCGAAGGCGGCCGAGGTCATCCGGCTGATCAATGCAGATCCTGCAACAGAGTTGGGCTCCTGGCCCTGGCATCGGCCCCTGCTTCCCTTCGGGCGCTGATCTCTCGCAGGACTCTCCGGGCCGTGGTACCCGTGTCCCTGGCCTTCCCCCACCAGACCGGAATCGCCGGGAGCCCTGTCTACGGTGGATGGGGCGGATGCCTGTTGGTGCCAGCCTCCGGGGCTCGCAGACTTACGGGAGCTTCTGCCGTGCAGCAAAGCCTCGCGTGCCCGCCCATCCTCTGAGTTCAGGAGCTCTGCCGCCGTTGACGCGACTTGATTCCGCCGCCGAGTCCGCCGCTGCGGCCAGCGTCCAACCCTGGCCCGTTGCCCGCCCGGAGGTGGAGAGCCTCAAGGCCTACAGCGCGCCCCTGGAGGGGCGGCGGGGCCTGCTGCGGCTCGACTTCAACGAGAACACGGTGGGGCCCAGCCCCCAGGTGGTGGAAGCGATCCGGGCGATCCCTGCCGATCACTACGCCATCTATCCGGAGTACGACGGCCTGCGCGAGGCGGTGGTGGCCAACCTCAGCGATCGCAGCAGTGGCCGGCCCGGCCTGGCCCATCCGCTCGATCCGGCCCAGATCGGGTTGTTCAACGGGGTGGATGCGGCGATCCACGCGGTGTTTCACGCCTACGGCGATCGGGGCGACACGCTGCTGACCACCAGCCCCACCTTCGGCTACTACAGCCCCTGCGCCCAGATGCAGGGGATGGTGACCACGGCGATCCCCTACGCGCTGCCGGATTTTGCCTTCCCCCTGGCGGAGATCCGGCGGGCGCTGGTGCCGCCCGCCGGCGGCCGCCCGCCGCGGCTGCTGCTGCTCTGCAATCCCAACAACCCCACCGGCACCCGCCTGGCGCCGCAGCCGATCCTGGAGCTGGCGGCCGCCGCCCCGAACACCCTGGTGGTGGTGGATGAGCTGTACGAGGCCTTCACCGGCGACAGCGTGCTGCCCCTGGCCGATTTCCAGGCCACCCCCAACCTGCTGGTGCTGCGCTCGCTGGCCAAGACCGCCGGCCTGGCGGGGCTGCGCATCGGCTTCGCCGTGGGCCACGCCGCCGTGGTGGACCGCATCAGCCGGGTCACCGGCCCCTACGACATCAACAGCTTCGCCGTCACCGCCGCCTTCGCCGCCCTGAAGGATCAGGACTATGTGGACGCGATCGTGGCCGAGGTGACACGCGCCCGCGCCTGGCTGGTGGAGCAGCTGCAGGCCCATGGGGTGCGCCACCATGCCAGCGGCGGCAATTACCTGCTGCTCTGGCCCGCCCAGGAGCCGGCGCTGGTGGAGCAGCGTCTGCGCCAGGAGGCCGGCATCCTGGTGCGTTCGATGGCCGGTAAGCCGCTGATCGACGGCAGCCTGCGGGTGAGCCTGGGCACCTGTGCGCAGATGCAGCGCTTCTGGCAGGCCTGGCGGGCGATCGAGGGCTGAGTCGCCGCCCACCGCCGCCAGAGGGGAACGGTCCGGCCGCCGCGCTCAAGCGCAGCCGCGGCCTGCAGGAATCGCCCAATCGAGCCGGAGGCGTCGGCTGGCTCTGGCCAGGGCTGCTGCATCAGGCTCCGCGCAGCAACCTCTGACGCTTCAGCCTCAGCGCATCAGTTCGATCACCGTGCTGTCGCCGAGGGGGGGAACCAGGGTGAGGCTGCGGCCGCCGCGGCGGACCGTGGTGCCCGGCATCGCCTGCAGAAACGGTTCCACCGGGCCCACGTCGCAGCCGTCGCTGGGGGGGGCATTGCGGAACTGCACCGGGATCACCCGCCGGGGCTGCAGCTCCCGCACCACCTCGGCCGCCTCCTGGCCGGTGTAGACCTTGGCGCCACCGCCCACACCGATGATCAGCACATCCGGGCGGCCCAGCAGCACCTTGTCCTCCGGGCTGATGCGGCCGGCGGTGCCGCCGAGATGGGCGAAGTCGAGGCCGCCCTGGCGCCAGCGCCAGAGGGTGGAAAGGCCGAAGCGCTTGCCCCCCACCCGGTCATGGGGTGCGGCGATGCCCTCGATCTGCAGGCCCGCCACCCGGTAGGAGCCGGGTTTCACCAGCATCCGGCCGCTGGCCACGGCGGCGCCCTCGTCGCGCAGGCCGCTGCTGGCCAGAATCACATCGGCTCCCACCCGCGGTTCGGCCAGACCAGCGGCGCAGCCCACGGCCTTGAAGGGGTTGAGCAGCACCCGGGCTCCGCCCCCCTGGATCAGCAGGGCGCTGTGGCCATAACTGGTGATCGTGACCCCGCCCCCACCGGCCTGCACCGCCGCCGGGGAGACGGCCCCCAGCGCCAGCGCGGTGGCGGCCAGGCCGAGCAGGCGACGGGCAACAGGAGCCAGCGGGGCAACAGCCATGGAGACAGCGGCGGGCTCGGGCCCGGATGGGTGGCGCGAAACTAGCAGCGATGGGCGGCGGCTTCCCGCAGGAAATTGGCCAGCAGCTTGTGTCCGTCCTGGGTCAGCACGCTTTCGGGGTGGAACTGCACCCCCTGCAGGTGGGGATGCTCCCGATGGCGCAACCCCATGATCGTGCCGTCCTCCAGCCAGGCGGTGATCTCCAGGCAGTCCGGCAGGGTCTCCCGCTCGGCGATCAGGCTGTGGTAGCGGGTGGCGGTGAGCGGATCGGGCAGCCCCGCGAACACGCCCTGGCCGTGGTGGTGCACCGGCGAGGTCTTGCCGTGCATCAGCTCCCGGGCCCGCACCACGCGGCCGCCGAAGACCTGGGCCAGACACTGGTGGCCGAGGCAGACCCCCAGGATCGGCACCCGGGGCCCCAGCTCGCGCAGCACCTCCAGGCACACGCCCGCCTGGTCGGGATCCCCCGGCCCGGGGGAGATCAGGATCGCCGCCGGATCGAGGGCGCGGATCTGGTCCAGGCTGAGGGCATCGTTGCGCTCGACGCGCAGGTCGGCCGCCAGGGGATGCTCCGCCGCGAGTTCGCCCAGGTACTGGACCAGGTTGAAGGTGAAGCTGTCGTAGTTGTCGAGGACCAGGAACATGGAGACGCCGCCGCCAGGGAAGGCTGAGGGCATTCAAGGCTGCGGCCGCAGCGTAGGTGGGTGGGGACGACCGGCCGGTGCCGTCAGGTGCCGTCAGTGCCCCAGGCGCTGCATCAGCGGCGGCACCAGCAGCAGAGCGGCGATCAGCAGCGAGGCGAGGGCCCCCACCAGCACGGCGGCCGCCGCGCAGTCCTTGGCGATGCGGGCGAGGGGATGGAACCGGCGGCCGATCGCCAGATCCACCACGGCTTCGGTGGCGGTGTTGAGCAGTTCCAGCACCAGCACCGCCGCCACGGTGAGCACCAGCACCGCCAGCCGGTCGGCGCTCAGCCCCAGCCACAGCCCGGTGCCGAACACTGCCGTGCCGGTGAAGACATGGATGCGGAAGTTGCGCTGGCTCAGGAAGCCGTAGGTGAGGCCCTGGGCGGCATAGCGGAAGCTGGCCGGCAGGTCGCCCGCCACCTGCCAGGCACCGAAGCGCCGGGCCCTGGTGCGGCCTTCCCCTCCGGGAGCCGGGTTTCGGCCGGCGCCAGCCGACGTCTCGGACGCCCGCAGGGGGCGCAGCGGGGCGGTGGTGGACTCGCTGGGATCCTCAGGGAGGAGCATGGACATCGGGCCGACCCGTGGCCGGAGCAGTCAAACCCTAAGCCGGTTCTCCCGTTTCGGCGAGGGTTGCCTGGATCAGCCGCTCCTGCCGGTCCAGCATCGCCTGGAGCGTGGCTTCGTCGGGATGGTCCCATCCCAGCAGGTGCAGCAGGCCGTGGCTGGCCAGGAACAGCAGTTCCCGCTCGAGCTCGTGCCCTACGGCCTCAGCCTGGCGGGCCGCCGTCTCCAGCGAGATCACGATGTCGCCGAGCTCCAGCGGCTCCCCTTCGGTGTCGATGCCCTCACCGCCGGCGGGCAGGGGTGGGGCCTCCTCCTGGGCGGCGAAGGCCAGAACATCGGTGGGACCCTGGCGCTGCCGCCAGTCGGCGTTCAGGGCGGCGATCGTGGTGTCGTCGGTGAGGGTCAGGCCCAGGGAGTAGGCCGGAGCGCGCAGCCCCGCGGGGAGGTCGGGTTCGAGCTGCCGCAACCAGGCGGCGAGATGGGTGGCCCAGCGCTGTTCCCCGGCCGGATCATCGGCCAGCCCCACGGCCCCCTGCCTCAGCTCGGGGGCGAACCCGTCGGCCACGCTGAAGGCCAGGTCGAGAGCAGGGGTGGGCATCCGTCCAGGGGCAGGGGCCGCTCAGTGGGGGAGCTGGGGACGACCCAGCCAGGCGATCAGCACCAGGAAGCCGCAGAGGCCAAGGGCGGTGAGCCCGAAGTGGACCAGGCTCTGCCGTCCCTTGCGCACCATGTTGCGCATCGCCAGCTTGACGAATCCGGCGTTCTCCGGCGCGCTGCTGCCGGCATCGCCGGTCGGGGTGTCGCTCATGGGCTCCGCCAGATCCCGTCGATCCTGGCACCTGGAACCGGGGGGCCGCGTCGCCGTCGGCACGGCTCAGGCGGCCTCCTCACCCACCTCCACGCCGCGGTGGAGCAGCGCCTGGATGAACGGATCGAGATCGCCGTCCATCACCCCCTGCACATCGGTCGTTTCCGTGCCGGTGCGCAGATCCTTCACCATCTGGTACGGGTGGAACACGTAATTGCGGATCTGGTTGCCCCAGGCCGCCTCGACGATGTCGCCGCGGATGTCGGCGATTTCGGCGGCACGCTGCTCCTGGGCGATCACCAGCAGCTTGGCCATCAGCAGGGCCATCGCCTTCTCCTTGTTCTGGAGCTGGGAGCGCTCCTGGGTGCAGCGCACGAACAGGCCGGTGGGGATGTGCAGGATGCGCACGGCTGTTTCCACCTTGTTCACGTTCTGGCCGCCGGCGCCGCCGGAGCGGGAGGTGGTGATCTCCAGGTCCTTGTCGGGGATGTCGAGCTTGACCTCCTCCTCGATCTTCGGCATCACCTCCACCCCGGCGAAGCTGGTCTGGCGCTTGTCGTTGGCGTTGAACGGCGAGATGCGCACCAGACGGTGGGTGCCCTTCTCGTTGCGCAGATAGCCGTAGGCGTAGCGGCCGTCGATCTCGATCGTGCAGCTCTTGATGCCCGCTTCCTCGCCCTCGCTCAGCTCATCCACGCTCACCTTCATGCCGTGGTCCTCGGCCCAGCGCGTGTACATGCGCATCAGCATCAGGGCCCAGTCCTGGGCGTCGGTGCCGCCGGCGCCGGCGTTGATGCTGATCACGGCCCCCTCCTTGTCGTAGGGGCCGGAGAGCAGGCGCTCCAGCTCCCAGCGGTCGAGGTCGGCACGCAGCTTCTGCAGGCCCTCGTTCGACTCGGCCAGCAGGTCGTCGTCGGGTTCGAGGGCGTAGAGCTCGAGGGTGGCCTCGGCATCGGCCACGGCGGTCTGCCAGCGGCGCAGCTGCTCAAGCTGGGCCTTCACCTCATCGAGTTGCCGCATCTTGGCCTGGGCCTGTTTCTGGTCGTCCCAGAAGTCGGGCTGGGAGGCCAGCTGCTCGAGGTCCTGCTGGCGGGCGGTCAGGGCAGGGACGTCAAAGGCAGTCCTGGGCATTGCCCAGGCGGTCAGTGAGCTCGGAGAGGTCGCGCTTGAAATCGGTGAGGTCGAGCACGGCGGGTGCGCTGGCGATGCTGCGACCGTATCAGTGGCCGGATCGGCGGCCGGGGCCGTCGTGCGGGCCGTCGTCCGGGCTGTCCGGCGGGCCGCGGTCTGGGACGTGTTTCGGGCCTGGTTCGGGCCGTGGTTTCGGTCGCGGCCGGAATGGCGGATCACCGCCCCCTGGTCCCTAAGATTCACCCATCTCGCCCAGCGGTCCATGGCCAGGGAGGGTCCCTCCGATCAACAGTCCTCCGCTTCTGCCCCTGTGAAGGTCGAGATCTATACCGATCGGTTCGGGGCTTCCTCGATCCGGGCCAAGGGCCTGCTCGATCGCAAGGGCGTCTCTTATAGCGAATACGCCGTCGATACCGACGAGGTCAACCGCCAGGAACTGGCGAGTCGTGTGCGCAGCAATAGCAAACCTCCTCAGATTTTTGTCGATAATCGCCTGGTGGGAGGCTTGGATGAGCTGATCGCCCTCGATCAGCGCGGCGACCTCGACAAGCTGCTCGGTCTGATCGATGGGGGAGCCAGGGGTTGAGGGATCCCGACGTTGATCCGGCCGCTGGCGCCGATCCCCGCTCCCAGCTGTTCGTCGCCGATCCGGTGGCGCAGCTCAATCCCGCCAAGGACACCACCGTCGCCCTGATGCAGGCCGCCCAGCGGGCTGGCCTGCCCGTCTGGGTCTGCACCCCCGCCGATCTCGTGGCCCAGGCTGAGGCCGAGAGCTCCGGCGGCCATGGTGCCTGGGTCCGGGCCAGCCGGATCACACTGGCCCCGATGCAGGTCGGCCCCGAGGGCTGGCGGGTGCCCGACCCCTGGTACACCCTCCAGGCGCCCTGCAGCCTGCCGCTGCAGAGCTTTGCCCACGTCTGGATGCGCAAGGATCCACCGGTGGATGAGGCCTACCTCTATGCCACCCACCTGCTGGATCTGGCCGAGCGGGCCGGGGTGCGGGTGCTGAATCGGCCCTCTTCACTGCGGGCCTGGAACGAGAAGCTCGGCGCCCTGCGCTTCAGCCACCTGATGGCCCCATCCCTGGTGGCCAGCCGGGTGGATGCCCTGGCCGACTTCGCGGCCGGCCATCAGGAGGTGGTGCTCAAACCCCTGGGCGGCCGGGCCGGGCAGGGGGTGGTCCATGCCCGTGCCGATGGACCGGGCCTGCGGGCCCTGCTCGAACTGGTCACGGCCCAGGAGCAGCTGCCGGTGATGGTGCAGGCCTTCCTGCCCGGGGTGAGCGCCGGTGACAAGCGCATCCTGCTGATCGACGGCGAACCGCTCGGGGCGGTGAACCGCCGGCCCCGGGCCGGGGAGTTCCGCAGCAATCTGGCCGTGGGCGGCGCTCCGGAGGCCTGTGAGCTCACGGCGGCCGAACGGCGGATCTGCGCCGAACTGGCGCCGGTGCTTCGGGCCGAGGGCCTGTTCTTCGTGGGCATCGATGTGATCGATGGCCATCTCAGCGAAATCAACGTCACCAGCCCGACGGGCGTGCGGGAGGTGGAGCGGCTGGCCGGCATCCCCCTGGCCGATCAGACGGTCGAGCGCCTGCTGGCCGCGGCCTGAGGCCCCCCTTCAGCCCCTGGCTCCGCCGCCGAGCACCCGCATCGCCTCGCGATGGCCGGCGGCATGGATCTCGCGGTAGCTGCTCCAGCCCAGAAAGGAGTAGCTCTGCACCTCCGGGCAGAGCATCGCATCGGCCAGCTCCGCCTGGCGCAGCCCCTCGGCGTGGGAGCTGCACATCATGGCGTCGATGATCGTGGTCGCCAGCGACTGTCGGCGGCCCTCGTCCGGGGGGGCGCTCGCTGCCGCTTCGCCCCGGGGCAGGGCATCGAGGCTGATGGCGATCACCTGGCCGCGGCTGAGCCGTCGGGCCTCCCGGATCGGCAGGTTGTTGAGGATGCCGCCATCGACGTGCAGATTGCCCTGCGCATCCCGGCGGGGCGGGAAGATGCCGGGCACCGACATGCTGGCGATCACGGCATCGGGAATGCTGCCCGATGACCAGCCATGCAGGCGCTTGTGGCTCAGGTTGGTGGAGAAGGCGCGGTAGGGGCGCCAGGCATCCTCGATCCGGGCACTGCCGAAGAACTCCTGCAGGGCTCGCCGCGAGTTCTCCAGGCTGAACAGGGCGTCGGTGGGCAGCTTCAGCCCATAGGGGCGCGAGCGGATGATCACCCGCTCCAGTTCACTCAGGATCTGGGCGGCGGAACAGTCGAAGGCCACCAGGCTGCCCACCAGCGAGCCGATGCTCACGCCCATCACCATGTCGATCGCCGGACCGCCCAGCTCCTCCATCGCCGCCAGGGCACCGATGTGGGCGAAGCCCCTGGCCCCGCCGCCCCCCAGCACCAGGATCGTGGCGCGGCCCAGCAGCATCCGCGCCAGGCGGGCGATCTCATCGGCCCGTCCGGGTCGGATGTGGAGCGGCTGGCCTGCCCCGGGGCCGCTGCAGCCCGGCGCTGTCCGGGCCCTGTGGGTGTCGGCCGGCCAGAGATGCACCGCCAGGCCCGCCGGCGGCGGATCCGCCACCGGTGCCGGCCCCTCCTGCAGGGTGGCCAGGCTGTCGATCAGGGCCTGGTTGCGCGGGCTCAGAAGTTGCCGGTCGCTGAGCAGCAGCACGCCGATCGCCTCGCCGTCGGCGATGGCGATCAGCTGGCGCTGGCAGTCCTCCTCGTCCGTGGGGCGGTGGATGCCGATGCGGAGGCCCTCGCAGGCGGCATCACCGCTCAGCCGCTCCAGTTCATCGCTCAGCGCGGCGATGGCCGCCGCGGTGCCGGCGCTGCCGGGCTGCAGGTCGAGGACCGCCACGCTGCGCACGCCGCTGCCGTTGCCGCCACGACCGCGGGAGGCCGCCCCGGCGATCTGACGCAGCAGGCCGCTGGTGATCTGGGGCCGGCTGGCCAGCAGCCGCTCCAGCAGGCCGCGCTCCAGCAACAGCACACTGCAGGCGGTGAGGGCCACCGCCGTGGCGGAACGGGGCTGATCGCACAGCAGGCCGTATTCCCCCACCAGCTCGCCGGTCACCACCCGGCGGAAGGGGCGATCGCCGCGCTTCGGCTCCGGCTGGTCGTGGAGCCCGAGCAGGCCCTGCTCCACCACGTAGGCCACATCGGCGGCATCGCCCTGACGGAACAGCACGGCACCCGCCGGAATCTGGGCGATCCGGGGCTCGAAGCCCTCCAGGTCGGCGGCCTCCACCGACTGGAAGGCCCGGGAGGTCTGGAGGATCCGCAGGGCGCGCCCGGGGTCGGTGCAGAGCGGGTTCTCCATGGGGCTCAGAACGGTCAGCGGCCGGTGCGGCCCAGTCTGGGGGCTGCCGCTTGCGGGTCCGCTCAGGGTATGGGGGCCTGCACACCGTCTGCGGGTGGGAGGGGCTTGCGCGGCTGCCGCTGCATCGGGCTCTGCATCGGCGGCGGCTTCAGCGTGCGTTCCCGGGAGCGGCTGCGGGAGCGGGTCAGCGGTCGGCCTGTGCGCTCGCTTCCGCCTGGGTCTCGGTCGTGGGATCGGCGTTGGCGATGGGTTGCGGCCCTGATGCCGAGGTCCCGGGCGCCTCCAGCCTCGCCATCCAGTCGGCGGCCGAGGCCGGCCGTGCCAGCAGAAACCCCTGGAACAACCCGAAGCCCATGGCGCGCAGCCGCTCCATGGCGGCCGGATCCTCGATGCCTTCGGCGATCAGATCCAGCTGCATCCGTGGCGCCAGGCCGGCGATCAGTTCGAGGATGGGCGGGGTTTCGTTCCCATGGCCCAGCGACTGGGTGAAGGCCTTGTCGATTTTCAGCACATCCGGGCGGATGGTCTGGAGCAGCACCAGCGAGGAATAGCCGGTGCCGAAATCATCCAGGGCCAGCCGCATCCCGGCCGTGCGCAGCCGCTGCAGGTTCTCGACCACGCAGGGATTGGGCTCCAGGATCGAGTGCTCCGTCAGTTCCAGGACGAGCTGATCGGGGGTGAGGCCCCGCTGCCGCAGCTCCTGCAGCAGGGAGGCGGTAAGGGCGGGATCCAACAGCTGACTGGGGGAGACATTGAGGTACAGGTGCAGCCCGGGCTCGATCCGCTGCAGGGGCAGAAAGCCGTCCAGCGACAGGCGAATGAGTTCCGGACCGAGGGTCTGCATCTGCCGGTGCTGCTCGGCCAGCTCGAGAAACTCCTGGGGCGGGATCCAGCCCTCGCGGGGATGCCACCAGCGGGCCAGGGCTTCCATGCCCTGCCACGGCCCCCGCCCATCGCCGATCGGCTGGAAGAAGACCTGCAACGCGCGGTCGCTGATGGCCTGCACCAGGTCGTTGAACAGCGGATAGGTGCTGAGCTGGGGCGCCTGCGACAGGTCATCGGGTCCGATGATCCGGTTCAGGCGGTTGCGCTTCGCCTGGTACATCGCCTGATCCGAGCGCTGGATCACCGCCCCCATGTCCTCCTCCTGCGGATCCACCAGGGTGATGCCGATGCTGAGGCTGACGATGATCGTGCGCTCGCCGACCACCACCGGATCGGCCATGCAGGCGGCCAGGCTCTCAGCCCGCTGCCGGGCCACCCGGTTGCAGTCCTCGGGCGAGCTGTGGTCAACCAGGGTTGAGAGGTCGATGATCACGGCGAGCTCATCCCCTCCGTAGCGCGCCAGGAAATCGCCGGGGTTGAGCCGGTTCGCCAGCCGCTGACAGACGCAGACCAGCACGCCATCGCCGATCGCGTGGCCATAGCTGTCGTTGATGACCTTGAACTTGTCGATATCGACGAACAGCACCGCGAAGGTGCGGCGCAGGCGCTGATGGGTGGCGGCGATCTCGGCCACCTGCTGCAGGAAGTAGCGCCGGTTGGGCAGCTGGGTGAGCGGATCGAGCAGGGCCAGGTTGCTGGCCCTGTGCAGGAAGCGCTGCACCCGGGCGGTGATGCGGGCCAGTGCGTCCCCAGCCCCGGCCGCCTCCCTGTCCGGCGTGGTGCTGTCGCCGGCGCCCAGCTCGCCGCTGGGTTCGGGCGGCGGCTCCGGCCGCGCCGCGCTCCGCTGGGGGGCCTCGCGCTGCATGGGCCCCAGGCCTTCCATCAGGGCATCCAGCTCGCGGCAGGCCTGGCGGATGCGCCGGTTGGCCTGCCGGTCCGCCAGCCGTTGCAGCAGGCGCCGGCGCCGCTGGGCCAGCAGCTGCATCACCCGCAGGACCGCCATCAGCAGCGGGATCGCGCCGAGCAGGGGGAGGTCCTCCAGCAGCGCCTGCGCGAGCACGTTCGCCACAGAAGGGCGCTCGATCGCCAGCAGGGAGCCATGGCGGGAGTGGATCGGTGGCTGGATGGCTTCGACCCGCGATCCGGGGGGCGGTGGACCCGGCGGCTGGAACAGCAGCTGTCGCTGCAGCGCGGCGAGTCGCTGACGGATCGCGGCGGAGGATTCCTGCTTGAGCAGGGGATCCAGGATCGCCATCGTGGCGCCGGAGGACGCGGAGGCCGGCGAGAAGTCACTGTCGGTGACCCGGCTGATCGCGCCGAGATACAGGGCACCGGTTTCCGTGCGGCAGGCCAGTCGCACCGTGCTGCGCAGCGTCGTCAGCCGGCGGATGTTGTCCTGGCTGCAGCGGATCAGGGCCTCGTACGAGGGCAGGCGGAATGCCGGTGCGGCATGGGTGAGCAGCGGCTGGCCGTCGCTCCCGAGGATCAGCATCACGATGCCGCCATCGAACAGCGCCGCAGGGTCGAGAGCCCGTTGCTTGAACGCGGGGTTCTCGCCGGCGACGAACTGTGCGGCGTCATCCCAGTGGCCCCAGTCCAGGGAAGCCCGTTCGGCCACCAGCAGGGCCGATTCCATGATCGCCAGGGTGTCGCTGCGGGCCGCCTGCTCCTGATGCAGCGTCAGCTGGGTGCGACGCAGCACCTGCACCCCCAGCAGCGGCAGGATCACCAGCAGGCCGATGCCCAGGGTGCGCAGCGCGGTGGCGCGGTCGAGAGGGGAGCGGCGTGCTTCTTTCCGCCAGGCGCGCAGCAGCAGCCGGTTCACCGTCGGCGCCTCATGGCCTGATGGCCGCTGCCGCTGGCGTGGCCGTGGCCGGCCCGCCCGGCTCCTCCAGATCCGGCAGGCTGAGCTGCTGCTGCAGCACCCCCAGCTTGAGGGCCACCTCCTGCAGCTCCCGTTCCGTCACCGAGCCCTGCACCAGCCCCGCTCCGGCGGTGAGCACGAGCCGTTGGCCCTGGAGGGTGCCGCTGCGGATCGCCACCCGCAGCTCCGTATCGCCCTCGCTGTCGATCCAACCGATCGGGGCGGCGTAACAGCCCCGCTCAAAGGGTTCGAGGCTGCGCAGGGCCGCCATCGCCTCGCGCCGGGGCAGGCCGGCCACGGCGGGGGTCGGGTGCAGGGCTCCGGCGAGGGCCAGGGGTTGCTGATCACCGAGGGCGGCGGTGATCGGGGTGTGCAGATGCACCAGCTGGCCGTGGCGCGCCAGGCGCGGGTGGCGGGGCCGGCGGGCGGTGAGGCCGGCCCCTGCCAGCGCCGCGCTGATCGCATCGACCACCAGCTCGTGTTCGCGGCGATCCTTCTCGGAGTGGATCAGCTGTTCGGCGGCCGGGCCCACCGGAGCGGTGCCCGCCAGAGCGTCGCTGCGCAGCTGACCCTGGCGCACGGTGAGCAGCCGCTCCGGCGAGGCGCCGAGCAGGGCCGGGCCATCCCCCTGCTGCCAGAGGAAGCGGCAGCTGCCGGGCTGGCGCTGCCGCAGCTGGGCCAGCAGGCCCACCGGATCGAGGGGGCGATCCAGCAGCACCTGCTGCCGCACCGCCAGCACGAGCTTGCGCAGGCTGCCGCCCTCCACCAGCTCCAGGCCCCGCTCCACCACCGAGCGGTAGCCGGCCTGCCAGGCGGAGCGATGCCGGATTGCCGGGCCCGTTCCGCCCTGCTCGAGCAGGCTGGCATCGGCGGGCAGGGCGGACAGCCGCCTGGCCTCCTCCCACAGCTCCTCGGCCACCGAGCGGGCCGTCACGTCGCCGCCGAGACAGCGCTGCAGGCGCAGCCAGCAGTGGCGGCCCTGGCGGCTGAGCTGCCAGCGGGGCAGCAGGGCCTGGACCCCGGGCATGCCCTCCCCTTCCTGCACGGGGCTGTCGAAGAAGGCGAAGGCCAGCAGCACGCGCGGGCGTGCCAGGGGCGGAGCGGCCTGGGGGGCCGCCAGCCGGCTGAGGCAGACCGCACTGAAGCGCTGGGCCTGCTCGAAGCGCCGTGGACCGCTGAGTTCGAGGCTGTTGGTGCGGCCACTGGCCGCCAGGCAGAGGCCCGGGGCGCCGTCCCAGAGGAAGCGGAAGCGCTCGCCCTCCCCGAGCTGGCTGAGCAGGGCCAGGGGGTCGCGCGGCGGCAGGGGCAGGGCCAGGCTGAGAACCCCATCGCCCTCCAGCAGACGCGCGCCGGTGTCGGCCGCTGCCAGCAGCGCGTGGAAGCCGGTTGTGACGCTGGCGGAGGCCTGCACCGGGGGTCGGGCCGAGGCGGCTGCTCAAATGTATGGGCCTTCCCCCGTCGCTCGTTGCCGCTGCCCGCTTCCGAGCCCCAGGTCGTCGCAAGCCTTCACGCCCGCGCCACCGATCGACGACGCCTGTGGAAGGCGGCGATCAAGTGGCCGATGTATGCGGTGGCGGTGATGCCGGTGCTGCTGGCGGCCGGCTGGCGACTGAGCCGGGGGCTGGCAGTGCGCCCCGATCAGCTGCTGCTGTTCCTGCTGGCGGCGGTGCTGCTGCTGGCCTGGGAGAACCTGGCCAATGACGTCTTCGATGCCGACACCGGGGTCGACGCCCACGGCAAACCCCACTCGCTGGTCAATCTCACCGGCCGGCGCGACCGGGTGGCGCTGCTGGCCAATGGCGCCCTGCTGCTGGGGCTCGGGCTGATGGCCCTGGTGGCCCTGCGCAGCACGCCCCTGGTGCTGGCCCTGGTGCTGGCCTGCTGCGGCATCGGCTACCTGTACCAGGGGCCACCGTTCCGTCTCGGTTATCGCGGCCTGGGGGAACCCCTGTGCTGGATCGCCTTCGGGCCCCTGGCCACCGCTGCCGGCCTGCTGGCGCTGGCGCCGGCCGATGCCGCGGCCGCCGTGCCCTGGCGCAGTGCCTTCGCCCTGGGCAGTGGTCCCGCCATCGCCACCACCCTGGTGCTGTTCTGCTCCCATTTCCACCAGGTGGAGGAGGACGCCGCCCATGGCAAGCGCTCCCCCGTGGTGCGGCTCGGCACCGGCCGGGCCGCGGCACTGGTGCCCTGGTTCGTGGCCGGCAGCCTGGCCTGTCAGTGGGCGCCGGTGCTGGCGGGTCAGTGGCCGCTGACGGCCCTGCTCAGCGCGGCTGGACTGCCATCGGCCCAGGCCCTGATCCGGCTGCTGCGCCAGCATCACCGCGAGCCGGAGCGGATCATCGGCAGCAAGTTTCTGGCCCTGCGCTTCCAGGCCCTGAGCGGCCTGGGGCTGGCCTTGGGGCTGGCGGTCGGCCCCTGGTGCGGCGTCGGGCTCGGCGCCTGGTGCGGTGGCGGGGGCTGAGCGGCTGAGGCTGCAGTGGCGGCCGTATCGCTTCACCCTGCCGCAGGCGATGGTCACCAGCCAGGGCGCCTGGAGCGAGCGCAGAGGCTGGTTGCTGCGGCTGGAGGCCGCGGATGGCCGGATCGGCTGGGGCGAAGCCGCGCTGGCCGGCGATTCCGGCAGCCGGGAGGCCCTGGCGTTGGCGATCACGGCTCTGCCTGAGCCGCTGGAGCGCCAGGGGCTGGAGGCGCTGCTGCCGCGCCAGCCGCTGCCCCTGGCCTGCGCGATCGGGATGGCGCTGGCGGAGCTGGATGGCCTGGGCAGCCCGGCCAGTGGCGGCTGGCGCTCTGCGCCTCCCTCGGCCTTCCTGCTGCCGGCGGGAGAGGCGGCGCTGCCCGCTCTGGCGCAGGCCCTGCGCCTGGCCGCCGCTGCCGGCCATGCCCCCACTGTGAAGTGGAAGGTGGCCGCCGTCGCGGATGGGCTGGAGCGCCGCCTGCTCGACACGCTGCTGCAGCGGTTGCCGCCCGAGGGCCGGCTGCGCCTGGATGCCAATGGCGGCTGGGACCGGCCCACGGCCGCGGCCTGGGCGCACCAGCTGGCGGCGGAGCCGCGGCTCGACTGGCTGGAGCAGCCCCTGCCCCCCGCGGATTCGGCCGGTCTGCGGGCCCTGGCCGCCCAGCTGCCAGTGGCTCTCGATGAATCCCTGCGCGGTCCCGCTGGCGCCCGGCTGGCGGCCGACTGGCCCGGCTGGCAGGTGCGTCGCCCCCTGCTGGAGGGCGATCCGCGCCCCCTGCTGGCGGCGCTGGAGGCCGGTGCCCCCCGGCTGATGCTCAGCACCGCCCTGGAAACCGGCATTGGCCGCCGGCTGCTGCAGCATCTGGCTGCCCTGCAGGCCCTGGGGGCCACCCCCACCGCCCCGGGGCTGGCGCCCGGCTGGCGGCCCGCCGGCGCCCTGTTCGCCGCCGATCCCGTGTGGGTGTGGGAGGCGGCGGCATGAGCCTGGTCCCGCGGCTGCTGCGGAGCGATGGCCCGCCCGCCGCCCTGGCGGCGGCGGTTCTGGGGCTGGAGCGCAGCGGGGAGGTGCTGGCCCTGGCGGCGCCCCAGGAGGAGGCGCTGCTGGGCCAGGCGCTGTCGGCTGCGGCCCCCGCGCCCCTGGATGGGCCCGCAGTCGTGCTGGGCACGGGCGGCAGCAGCGGCGGGCGGCGCTGGTGCCTGCAGCCGCTGGCGCACTTACAGACCAGCGTCGAGGCCTGTGGCCTGTGGCTGCAAGCTCAGGGGCTGGAGCCGGGCCGCTGCCAGCTGTTCAATCCCCTGCCGCTGCACCACATCAGCGGCCTGATGCCACTGCTGCGCAGCGCCGGCTGGGGCGCCGAACACCGCGCTCTGGCGCCGGCGCTGCTGCGGCAGCCGGCCCGTCTGCGGGCCGAGGCCACACCGGCGTCGGAGCGGTCGGCCCTGCTGTCGCTGGTGCCTACCCAGCTGCAGCGCCTCCTGGAGGATCCCGATGGGCGCCAGTGGTTGCAGGCCTTCGCGCTGATCTGGGTGGGTGGCGCCGCTCTGCCGCCAGCGCTGGCGGAGCGTTGCCGGCGGTTGGGTCTGCGTCTGGCCCCCTGCTACGGCAGCACCGAAACCGGATCGATGGTCACCGCCCTGGCGCCCGAGGCCTTCCTGGCTGGGGTTCCGGGCTGCGGCCCCCCTCTGCCCCATGCCCGGCTGCGGCTGGCGGCTGGCGGCGCCCTGGAGATTCAGGCCGGCAGCCTGGCGGCGGGGTTTCTTGTCGCCGGCGGGGTCCAGCCCCTGCTGCGGGTTGATGGTTGGTGGCGCAGCGGCGATGCGGCCGCGCTGATGCCCCAGGGGCTGCAGTGGCAGGGCCGCCTGGACGGGGCGATCAACAGCGGTGGTGAAACGGTGTTTCCGGAGCAGGTGCGGGAGGGGCTGCTGGAGCGCGTCGCCGCCGCGGGGCTGCCGGTGCGGGAGCTGCTGCTGCTGCCGCAGCCGGATGCCCTCTGGGGGCAGCGGTTGGTGGGGCTGGTGCGCCTGCGGCCCGGGGCAGAGCCGGATGCCCTCAGCCAGCTCGAGTCTCTGGCCCGCAGCCTGCCGCCGAGCCAGCGGCCGCAGCGCTGGCTGCTCTGCCCGGAGCTCGCCACCACCGCCGCCGGCAAGTGGGATCAGGCCCGATGGGGGGCCTGGCTGGCGGCGCAGACCCCTGGAGACTGACCGGTGTTGCCCACGGGTGCCTAGAGCGGCTGGATGCCCCCCTGCAGGGCTGAGGCCTCCAGCCAGCGGTTGATCGCCTCCGGCAGCGGGCAGCGGCGCCGGCTGGCGGCATCGATCGCCAGATGGCGGGTCAGGGCCCGGGCCACCGGCTCCTCGCCGCGGCGGAAGCGGACCTGCAGCTCGAAGCAGCCCGGATCCAGCCGCCGCGGCTCCAGCTGGATCGCCAGCGGGTCGCCGCACAGCAGCGGACGCTGGTAGTCGGCGCTGCAGTGCACGATCGGCAGGGCCACCGCCGGGGCGCTGGCCGGGCTGGGAAAGATCGTGGTGGCGGGGATTCCGTAGCGCTCCAGGCTCTCCTCGTAGGCCTCATGGCACCAGCGCAGCAGCTGGTGGAAGTGCATCACGCCGGCGGCATCGGTGTCGCCGAAGCGCACGGTGCGGCAGAGCAGCAGCCAGTCATCCGGGTTCATCGGCTTGCGGTTGTGGGGCGGGCCGGTTCACGCCAGCATCCGCCCAGTTTGTCCCCGTCTGCTGATGGCATCCCCGCAGGCCGCCGCCAGGCCCACGATCAACACCGCCTGGGAGGCCGTTCTGGCCCATGTGCCCACGATCCTGATGGTCTGGATCGCCTCGGCCGTGATCTCCGGCATCGGTCTGGGCCTGTTTGTTCTGATCGTGGTGGTGGGAAGCGGGGCCGGCGCCTCCAGCGACGCCGCCAACACCGTGCTGGCCACCCTGGGCAATGTCGTTCAGCTCCCCTTCGCGGTGCTCTCCGGACTGGTCGGCGTGCTCGCCGTCGCGGTGCCGGCCCTGCATTACGAGACCGGCGAGGTGATCACGGTGGAGCGGGCCTTCGCGGCTCTGCTGCAGCGGCCCTGGCGCTATCTGCTCGCCGGTGCGCTCTTTTCCCTGGCGACGACGATCGGCACCCTGCTCTGCCTGCTGCCCGGCATCGCCGTGGCCCTGGTGATGCCGGTCTATGTGAACCGCATCTTCCTGACCGACCAGCCGATCCTCGCGGTCTTCGCCGCCTCCTTTCAGGCCGTGTACGGCTCCGAGAACGGACGGATGTTTGCGGTCCTGGAGATCCTGGTGGGTCTGTTGGTGGCGGTGGCCAGCCTCTGCACCTGCGGTCTGGCGGCGCTGGTGGCGGTGCCGATGTCCTCCTTCTATCTGCAGAACGCCGCCTATCACCGGGGCGTCATCCGTTGATCGAGGGTTGTTCTTGCGGCGCGATCCGATCCGACGGCCCGTGCTGCCCCTGCCGGGTACGGGGGCACGCGGGGTGAGCGCCGAGAGCCCCTCAGCTGCTGGGGGCCCCGGCTGCGACCTGCACCGGCATGGACCGGGATCGTTTGGCTCGATACATGGCGGCGTCTGCCGCGGCAAGCAGCTGTTCGGCACTGTCCCCATGGTCGGGGAAGCGGGCGATCCCCACGCTGGCGGAGATCTTGATGGAGGCCTCGAGCTCCGAGAACGGTCGACGGCTGGCTTCCACCAGCTTCCATGCCATGGCTTCGAGTGCTGCGGTGCCGGCGGCGACCGGCACAAGCACCACGAATTCATCACCGCCGAGTCGACAGAGAAGATCGCATTCACGGATCGCGCTGCTGAATCGTTTGGCGATGATTTGGAGCACGCTATCGCCGATCTGGTGGCCGAACTGATCGTTGACAGGCTTGAAGCCATCGAGATCCATGTAGATCAGCGCCAGGCCATGGCCGTGCCGCCTGGCCAGGGCTAAGTCTCGCTCCAGTTGCTCCATCAGAACCGCGCGATTGGCAAGACCCGTGAGTGGATCGTGCTGGGCCTTGAAGCGCATGGCCTCTTCGGCTTCGTGGCGTTCGGTCACGTCCTGGTACATGCCAACGAAGCATGTGGGCTGCAGATTCTCATCCAGAACCGCGGAGACGCTGAGGTGATGCAAGCGCTGTTCGCCGCTGTTGATTCGATTCCATAGATCGCCTTCCCAGTAGCCCTTGTCGCTGAGTTGATCCCAGAGTCTCTTGTAGAAGCCGGTGTCATGTCTGCCTGATTTCAGCAGGCTGGTGCGCTGGCCCCTGACCTCGCAGGTGCGGTAGCCAGTCAGCTGGCAGAAGGCACTGTTCACCGTGAGGATGCGGCCCTCGGGATTGCAGACGACGATGCCCTGTCCGCTCTCTTCGAACACCGTGCTGGCGATGGCTCGCTCCTTGATGATGCCCTCGCTGATCTTCAGTGCTTGTCGCGTGGCCAGGTGGTTGTTCACGAGGATGCGAGTCACCAAGGCCGCGATCACACTGATTCCGCTGCCGATCAGCAGATTGATCCAGAAGAGGCTGCTGAGGCCGGTCGCTGAGACCAGGCGTGCAGGCGCCTGGACGCCGATCAGCCAGGTGCGTCCTCCGATCTGGAGGCGTTCAGTGCTGGGGTGCGAGAGCTCCCTCTGCTTCACCAGCTTGAGATTGTCGTAAAGCAGATGGCTTTCCAGCGGCCGATCGCCATCGAAGATGACCACGCCGGTGCCTGCCATGTCGGGGTTGTCGATGCCGGCTATGGCGCTGTTGGCCATGTCGTTCATGCGCAGTGGTGAATAGGCCCAGCCCACCAGCTCCCGCTCCATGCTGCTTGTGGCTTCGCCGCGATCCTTATAGATCGGCACATAGATCAGAACACCACGCTGGAGATCATCATCCGTTTCCTGCAGGAGTCTCACCTTGCCGCTGAGGGTCGCGATCCCTGATGCCGCCGCGCGATTCATGGCCTGCTTGCGAACCGGCTCCGTGGTCATGTCGAACCCGAAGGCTCGCTGATTGCGCCAGTCGAATGGCTCCACAAATTCCACCGCACTGTAGACAGGACGTTCTCCACCGGGCCGCACTCTGAAGCCGCTGAACCCCTGGCGACGGATTTCCGCTTCATAGTCCCCCAGTCTCTGCGCAGGGATGTTGCGTGCAAAACCGACACCTTGTACGCCTTTGAGCTGGCCGGTATTCAGCGCAACCGATTCATGAAATGTCCTGAAGTCTGAGCGACTCACGGTTTGAGCGCCGTTGAAGAAGCCCGCAATCCCCGAAAGAATCGAGATGTTGGTCTCGAGCTTGCTGCGGATTGCGTCAACAACGCTATCGCGCAGAGTGCTCTCAATGATGCGGTGCTGCTCAGCGCCATGGCGGCGATTCTGTTCGCAGATGGCTGTTGTCCCAATCAAGCCGATGCCGAGAACGATCCAGGGCAGCTGTTGCACCGACAGCAGCTCCCGCCAGGCCTCCACAAGTCTGTGACGAAGGCTACTGTTCCGGGCGGATTCCAACGTGCTGCTGTGGGATGCTGGGGGAACAGTAGCCACTCTGTTCGGCTCGGCCAGGCGCTGTCAGTTGTTCGCTCCCTGCCAAGCGTGATGGCTGATTCCTTGGCTTCCGCTTCAGGATTGTCCGGTTTCACACCGATCCGACAGCCGCTGTTCCGGGTGCGCCAATCCGGCTGGGTTCACGGCTGGGTTGCACGTCGTGACATCCGCCGGCAACGTCTGCTTCGGCTCCACCCTGATGGTGCGGGTCGGCTGAGCGATTGGGCATGGACTGCCGGGCCGTTGTCTGTGGCGCGGCTGCCCGAGATCGCTACTGCGAAGGTCCAGAAGCGATGTTCAGAGATATTGCTCTGGCTCTGATTGGACTCCCTGTTGGCTCTCCTGTCGCCTGGCGATCCAGGGATCACGCGCTGGTTGGAAATGTGGCGATGACTGTCTGTTCTTTGCTGTCAGGTCGTCGGGTCGTCAGGTCGGTCAGTCCACGGCAGTGTCAATCCAGAGAACAGTGGAGCCGGACGGAAGCTGGAAGACCAGCCTGTTCGCCTGCGTCCGGGGGCAGTTCACGATGGCCTGGGACCAGGGGCCCCCGAGGCTGCGCACACGCAGATCCTTCAGGTCGCAGATCCAGCCGCCGGTATAGAAATACTGTCTTTTCTCTCCATCGGGGAAGACGATCGTGTGCAGGGTCCCCTTGCCGCCATTGAGGATGGCCTCCTCTTTGTTGTGTCGGCATGTTGTCGCTTCCTGATCGGAGCGACCGCAGTTCGTCTCCCAACCGGCTGCCCGGGCGCGGTCTGCTCCGTTGGCGAGGGCGATCGCGAGCCAGCCGACAAGCCCAGGGATGAGCTGTCTCCACTTCGGCATGGTCCGCCAGACGCACAGGTCGCATCTTCACACGCCTGTTTCACATGCCTGTGTTGATGCTCACGGCGCTCGCCTGCGCGCCGGATCCCGTCCTTGCAGCCCTGGTTGACGGGCCCCCTGGGCCAGGACTGACGTCGATTGTGGGGCGTCCATCCGGGCTGTGAGGCTTGTCCATCCCCCGCTGACGAGGTGCGCTGACGGGGTGCGCTGAGGGGCGCGCTGAGGGGCGCGCTGACGGGGCGAGGCCTCCCGCCTCCGGGGCCGCTCCGCAGCCGCGGTTCAGCTCGACGAGGGCGCGCCGTTGTTGTGCGGCGCGGTTGGAGGCCCGGCGGCTGACGCCTGTGCTTGCATCAGCCCATCCCCGGAAGATCCATGTCCGTCCTCGGCAGACAGGCCATCCTGCAGGCGATCGAGCAGGGGGCCATCACGATCACGCCCTTCGATCGCGAGCGGGTGGGGCCCGCTTCGGTGGATCTGACGCTGGCTTCCACCTTTCGGGTGTTCCGCAAGGTGCATCAGGTGATCGACGTGCGCGAGCACACCGATTACCGGGCCCTGACCGACAAGATCACGGTGCCCGATGGCCAGCACATGCTGATCATGCCCGGCGAAACGGTTCTGGGCATCACCCGCGAGCGCCTGCGCCTGGGACCCGGCCTCTGTGGCTGGCTGGAGGGCCGCAGCCGCTTCGCCCGCCTCGGCCTGATGGTGCACATCAGTGCCCCGTTCATGGGGCCAGGCATCGACAGCCAGCAGGTGCTGGAGATGAGCAATTTCGGCCCCGCGCCGTTGGCGGTGGTGCCCGGCATCCCGATCTGCCAGTTCGTGTTCCAGCGGCTCGACGGCGCTGAACGCTATGCCGGCCGCTTCGCTGGGCAGAGCGAGGAATCGTTTTAGCCCCGCGGTCGGCCTGGGCCTGGCCGGCTCATCCCGGCGCCGGGAATGCCGGAGCTCCTTCGATCCCCAGTCCGTAGCGGAGGCCGAGGCGCAGCAGCCAGTAGCTCAGCAGGCCCAGGCCCAGCACCCACGCAGGTCTGGCGCGATTCGCCAGAACCGGGGGCCAGCGCGGCCAGAGGCGGCCCTGGCGCAGCGCCAGCAGCGACCACAGCAGCAGGCCCGCCGCCAGCGGTGGGCCGAAGGCGTGAAACCGCACGGAACCGACCAGATCCCCCGTCAGGGCCGCGGCCGTGGCCCGGGTCAGAAAGCAGGTGGGGCACGGGATGCCGGTCAGGGCACGTAGCGGGCAGGCGAAGCCCGGCAGGCCCGGGTGCAGACCCTTGAGCCACAGACCGATGCTGAGTCCCGCGGGTAGGAGCGGGCCCAGATGCTGGAGCCGGCGCCGCAAGCGGGTCAGATCAACGGTCCACCGAGCCCATGATCACGTCGATCGAGCCGAGGATCGCCATGATGTCGGCCACCTTGGCCCCCTTGAGAATGTGGGGCAGGATCTGGAGGTTGTTGAGGTCGGCGGCGCGGATCTTGAAGCGCCAGGGGGTGACGTCGTCGTTGCCCTGGATGAACACCCCGATCTCGCCTTTGCCGGATTCGAGGCGGGTATAGAGCTCACCGCTTGGAATCTTGAAGGTTGGCGCTACTTTTTTGGCCACGTACTGGTAGTCGAAGCCGAAGAACTCGCTCTGCTTGCCTTCGGCGAGGCGGCGGGCTTCCAGGTTCTCGTAGGGGCCGCCGGGAATCATCTGGCAGGCCTGGCGCAGGATGCTCAGCGACTGACGCATCTCCTCGATGCGCACCCGATAACGGGCGAAGCAATCGCCCTCCTTCTCCCAAGCCACCTGCCAGTCGAAATCGTCGTAGCACTCGTAGTGATCGACCTTGCGCAGATCCCAGGGCACACCGGAAGCCCGCAGCATCGGGCCGGAGAGGCTCCAGTTGATCGCCTGCTCGCGGCTGATGGCACCGAGACCCTCGATCCGCTTGCGGAAGATCGGGTTGTTGGTGATCAGCTTCTCGTATTCATCGATCTTCGGGCCGAACCAGTCGCAGAAGTCGAGGCACTTATCGATCCAGCCATAGGGGAGGTCGACAGCGACCCCGCCGATGCGGAAGTAGTTGTTGTTGATCAGCCGCTGGCCGGTGGCCGCCTCCCAGAGGTCGTAGATCATCTCCCGTTCGCGGAAGATGTAGAAAAACGGCGTCTGGGCGCCCACGTCCGCCAGGAAGGGGCCAAGCCAGAGCAGGTGGTTGGCGATCCGGTTCAGCTCCAGCATCAGCACGCGGATGTAGCTGGCGCGCCTGGGAACCTGGACGTTGGCCAGCCGCTCGGGCGCATTGACCACGATCGCCTCGTAGAACATGCCGGCCGCATAGTCCATGCGGCTGACGTACGGGACGTACATCACGCTGGTGCGGTTCTCGGCGATCTTCTCCATGCCGCGGTGGAGATAGCCGATCACCGGCTCGCAGTCCACCACGTCCTCACCATCGAGGGTCACCACCAGCCGCAGCACCCCGTGCATCGAGGGGTGATGGGGGCCGAAGTTGACCACCATGGGCTCCGTGCGCGTCTCGAGCTGCGTCATGGCGCCGGGAAGTCGTGGAACAGGTGGCGGGATCTTAGGAAGGCCGGCGCCGGGTTCGGTCGGCTCCGGCCCTCCGGGTCATGCCGGTCGGCCACAGAGGGCGGCAGCGGTGGCGGACCGGGTCCCGCCCGGACGGAATCGCCATAGTCTTGAGCGCTCTGCTCTGGAGGACCCTCCGGTGGGCGCTTGGTTCTTGGGTCTCGATCACGCGGCCGTCACCACGCGCGGCTGCGGCCCAGACGGGCCATCTGAGCCCATGTTCGTGGGGTGCCGCTGATGGCCATCGCCGTTGCTCCCTGGTGGATGGAGGGGTGTCCCCCGACCGGGGGGGGGCGGCCGGCCCTGCTGGATGGCCACGGTCTGGTGGTCTCCTGGGACGATCTTCAGAGGCTCGTTCAGCGCACGAGCCTGCACCTGGCCCAGCTGGGGGTGGACCGGGGCGAGCGCCTGGCCCTGGCCATGGCCCCGGGTCCGCCTCTGGCCATCGGCCTGCTGGGGGCGATGGGGGTGGCGTCCGTCGCCCCCCTGGTGCCGGGCAACCCGCTGGAGGTGATGCTGGCCGATCTCCAGCGCCTGCGGGTCACGCGGGTCCTGGTCGATCAGGCGCCGCCGCCTGCGTTGGTGGAGGCGGCGCGCCAGCTCGGCCTGCCGCTGATCGCCCTCGATCCTTTGTCCGACCACGACCACGACCCCGAACCCGATTCCGATCCAGGCTCCGGTGCCGCTGCCGTTGCCGTGCCTCCGGTCGCCAGCCAGGATCTGGCCCTGTTGCTGCAGACCTCCGGCACCACCTCGCGCCCCAAGGTGGTGCCCCTGAGCCACGGCAACCTCCGGGCCTCCGCCCGGGCGGTGGCGGCGGTGCTGGCCCTCGGGCCCGATGACCGCAGCCTGGCGGCCATGCCGCTGTTCCACATCCATGGCATCGTGGCCTCGCTGCTGGCACCGCTGCTGGCCGGGGGCAGCGTGATCTGCTGCCGCAGCAGCGATCCCTCGGCGTTGCTGGCCCTGCTCGCCAGCCACCAGCCCACCTGGTTGTCCGCCGTTCCCACCCTGCTGCAGGCCCTGCTGAGCGCCTCCGAACGCCAGCAACCGGCGGGGGCCGCCCATCGCCTGCGCCTGCTGCGCTCCTCCTCCTCGCCGCTGGCGCCGGCGCTGCAGCAGCGCCTGCAGGCCCACTTCGGGGTGCCGGTGCTCGAGGCCTACGGCATGACGGAGGCCGCCCATCAGATCTGCAGTAACCGGCTGCCTCCGGACGGTCCGGAGCTCCGGCCCGGCAGCGTCGGCACCGCCGCCGGGCCCGAGCTGGTGGTGCTGGGGCCGGATCGCGTTCCCCTGCCCGCCGGCGTGAGCGGCGAGGTGGCGATCCGCGGGCCCGGCGTGACGGCGGGCTATGAGGCGGCCGAGCACGACGGCTGGATCACCGCCTCCGATGGTTCGCGCTGGTTTCCCACCGGCGATGAGGGCGTCCTCGATGCCGAGGGCCGCCTGGTCCTGACCGGCCGCCTCAAGGAGATGATCAACCGCGGCGGTGAGAAGGTGATCCCGCGCCGCGTGGATGAGGCGTTCCTGCAGCATCCGGCCGTGGATCAGGCCCTGGCCTTTGCCCTGCCCCACCCCACCCTCGGCGAGGATCTCGCCGTTGCCGTGGTCCTGCGGGACGGGGCACTCCCTGACGAGCCGGAGCTGCGCCGCCATGCGCTCGCCGCCCTCGCCCCCCATGAGCTGCCTTCGCGCATCGTGTTTCTGGAGGCGTTGCCACGCGGAGCCACCGGCAAGCTGCAGCGCATCGGTCTGGCGGAGCGACTCGCCGATGCGCTGCGTCCCGCCGAGGCGGCGGCCGTCAGCGAACTGGAGCAGATCATCGCCGGCGTCATCGCCGAGGTGCTGGAGCAGAGCCCACCGGCGCTGGATGCCAATTTCTTTGAGCTGGGCGGTGATTCCCTGTCCGGCAGTCGGGTGATCAGCCGCCTGTCCAGCCTGCTCGGGCTCGATCTGCCGCCCACGCTGCTGTTCACCGCCGCCACCGTGCGCAGCCTGGCGGAGCAGCTGGATCAACGCCTCGATGCGGCTCTGGCCCAGCTGGAGGAACGGCCATGAGCCCGGCCGGCAACCCCGCTGTGTGGCGGCGTCCAGTGGTCGCTGCCGCTGTCGCTGTCGCTGCTGCCGCCGCAGCCAGCGGCGGGAGGAGCGTTCGGCTCCGCCATCCGGCGGCGGCGGATCCTCAGCCGCTCAGCAGCCCATGGCATCGGCAGCGAGGCCTGCAGGCGCGCCCGCCGTCCTGGGCGTCGTCAGGCCCTCCCGCAGGCCCTCCCTCTGGCCTGGCGGCACGACCGATGGCGGCGATCCGCGCGTGCCAGCCAGGCAACGGGGAGGCTGCCGTCGGATGAAGGAAGGCGACAGGGACAGGCCCAGCATCACCGAGATCATCAACCGGGTTCACTTATCGCGCGACACCACGATCGGAGCGCCGGCACGGCCGCGCCATCGGACGGCGCCGTTGGTGCCCTCCATCAATCTGTCTGCTGCCAATGAGTTTGCCGACCTGGCGGCCCTGGAGATGGCCCATGCCGACAAGTTCAATTCCGTCCGATACGCCAGGGATTCCAGTGAGCTGATCATCCAGGCGGAAACCTATCTTTCGGCCATGCATGCATCGACGCCCGTCTGTGTGTTTCAGTCGGGAATGGCGGCGATTGATGCGGCGCTGACCACGCTGCTCGGGCCGGTGGAGGCCATCGTGACCGTGGGCTTGATCTATCGCAAAAGCTCTTCTCTGATCCGGCTCAAGGCCCAGGAGCGCCGCATCCCGTGCCTCCAGGTCGGCTCGATGGATGCGCTGTTGCAACGGGCCTCTGCCCTGCCGGCCAGGCTGCTGATCGTCGTGGAGACCCCTTCCAATCCCTTCCTGGAGCTGCAGGATGTCCATCGTCTGCGCGAGCTGTTCCCAGGCGCACGGATTCTTGTTGACATCACCCTGCAGGGGCTTGTCAACGACAGGGCAGGCCTGCCTGCCGTGGCGGATGTCGTCGTTGCGTCGTGCACGAAATACGCCGGTGGCCATAATGACATCCTGGCGGGGTACGCCGCTGCCAGGGATGAGGACCTGTTTCAGGGTCTGTGGGAGTTCCGCTCCATGAGGGGCTGCATCCTGGACAGCCTCTCTGCCTATCTGCTGATCAGGAGCCTGCGAACGTACGACCTCAGGATCGAACGGCAGGTGGCCAATGCCAGGGCTGTGCTGTCGTTTCTGGGTGGCCACGATGGTGTCGAAGCGATCTATTATCCGGGCAGGCACGCAAACAGTGGCCAGTCTTCATTGTTGCTGAAGTCGCAGTATCATGGGGGTAGCGTGCTGACATTCAGGACCAGTCCCTCTGTGCCGACAAAGCGCAACATCGATGGCCTGCTGTCGACAAAGATGGCGCCAAGTTTTGGCTCGATCGACAGTCTGATTGAAATTCCTGCCATCATGAGTCACTGGGGAAAACCTCCGGAGGAGCTGGCTCTGATGGGAATTGACGAGCATCTCGTCCGCTTGTCCGTTGGGATTGAGCCCCTGGAGTTCATTGCTGCCGATCTCGAGAGTCTTCTGTCCCCGTCCAGCGCGCCTGCCGACAGCTGACGCCAGGCGGCCGCTCGCCGCTCCGTCGTTGCCTTGATCGCCTGGACATGCACCATGGCCCATCCCTCCCCTGACACCGGCTCCCTCAGCGCTCGCCTGTCCCGGCTGCGGGCGGGGCAGGAGCGTGCCGTTGCGCCAGGGATGGCCCCGATTCCGCCGCTGGCGGGGAACTGGCCCCAGGGCTGTCAGGCCTTCCCGGCCTCCACCGCCCAGGCCCGCCTCTGGTTCCTGCATCAGCTCCAGCCGGGTCTGACGGCGTATCACCTGCCGGCCCTCTGGCGGCTGCGCGGTGCGCTGGATGTGCCGGCCCTGGCCCAGGCCCTGAGCGCGCTGATCGCGCGGCATCCGACGCTGCGGACCTCCTTCCGGCTCCAGGGGAGCGAGGTGCTGCAGATCCTGCATCCGCCCGCGCCCGTCCCGCTGGAGGCTGAACCGCTCGGTGATCGCGATGCCGCTGCGGTGATCGAGGCCTGGCAGCACGAGGACGCCAGCACGCCCTTTGATCTGGGCTCCGGTCTGCTGCTGCGGGCGCGGCTGCTGGCGGTGAGCGACGCGGAGCATTGGCTGCTGATCACGCACCATCACATCGCCTCCGACGGTTGGTCGCTCTCGGTTCTTGCCCGCGATCTCAGCGCCTTTTACAACGCCCTGCGCCATGGAGCCTCTCCCCGGTTGGCGCCCCTGCCTGTCCACTATCAGGACTACGCGGCCTGGCAGCGCCAACGTCTCAGCGGGGATCGCCTGCAGGCTCTCAGGGACTACTGGCTTCCCCAGCTCACGGGTCTTCAGCCCCTCACACTCCCCGCCGACCACCCGAGACCCGCCACCCCATCGCATCAGGGGGGGCGGGTGTGCTTCCGGATCGCTCCTGAGCGGCTCGCCGCGTTCGAGGCCCTCTGCCGCTCGGAGGGCGCCACCCTGCAGATGGGTTGGCTCGCCCTGGTGGCCCTCCTGCTGCATGGCTACAGCGGCCAGGACGAGGTGGTGATCGGTGTGCCGATCTGGGGCCGCAACCACCCGGATCTCGAACCCCTGGTCGGGTTCTTCATCAACACCCTGCCGATCCGCATCCGTTTCGATGCGCAGCAGAGTTTCTGCCAGCTGCTCGGCCAGATCAGAACCCTGTCGATCGCCGCCTACGACCACCAGGAGCTGCCCTTCGAGCAGATGGTGGAGGCGCTCAGGCTCCCCCGCGATCCCAGCCGTAACCCGCTGGTGCAGGTGATGCTGCAGCTGGTTGAGCTGCCGGACACGACGCTCGACGGCCTCGATGGCCTCGAGGTGGAGCTGATTCCCGCCAGCCATGAATCCTCCAAGCTGGATCTGTCCTTCACGCTGCGCCGCAGCCCGGATCAGGGCCTGGAGGGCGCGATCATCTATGCCACCGATCTGTTCCGCCGCGAGCGGATCGAGCGGCTCCGCTCCCATCTGCTCACCCTGCTGTCCTCGGCGCTCGCGGCTGCCGAGGCTCCAGCGGCTTCTCTGCGCTGTCTGCCGGACGCGGAACGCTCGCTGATCGACTCCTGGCAGCACGGCCCCGCGATCGAGGGCGCCTTGATGGAGGTCCATCGGCTGTTCGAGCAGCAGGTGGAACGGACGCCCGAGGCCATCGCCCTGATCTTCGAGGACCGGCAACTCAGCTACCGGGAGCTCAACGCACGCGCCAATCAGCTGGCGCATCAGCTCATCGCCCGGGGTGTGGGGCCCGAGGTGATCGTGGCGCTCGGGCTGCAGCGCTCGATCGAGCTGGTGGTGGCCCTGATCGCCGTGCTCAAGGCCGGCGGGGCTGTTCTGCCGCTGGATCCGGCCTGGCCGGATTCCCGCGTCCGGCTCGCCCTGGAGACGGCGCGTTGTCGTCATCTGATCGGCGATGGACGCGCCGCTGCCTGGTGTGGCGGCCCGGAGGGCCTGGTCCGGATCGATCCGGCGATCCCGGGGGATGCGGCGGATGCTGAGCGCAATCCAGCGCTGGACCCTGAGCGGCTGGATCGTCTCGCCTATGTGATGTTCACCTCGGGATCCACCGGTGTCCCCAAGGGCATCGGGGTGGATCACCGCATGCTGGCTCACAAGTGCCTGTCCGTGTGCCAGGCCTGGGAGCTGACGGGATCAGAGAGCGTGCTGGGCCTCAGCTCCTTCGGGTTCGACATCTCCCTGCGGGAGGTGCTCTTCCCGCTCACCAGGGGCTGCAGGTCCGTGCTGGTCAGTGAGGACTCCCGCCGCTCTCCCGCCGCCCTGGAGGCGTTGGTGCGCCGCTGGGGCATCTCGCGCATTCAGGCGACGCCCAGCCAGTGGCTGAGCTGGATCGCGCATGGTCTCGATGCGATCCGTGGCTCCAGGCTGATTGCCATCGGTGAGCCTCTCCCTGCGGCGACCGCCGCCCGTCTGTGCCGCCAGCCCGAGACCAGCCTGCTGCACCTGTACGGAACCACCGAGGCTCCGGGCAGCACGTCCATCCTCTACACCGAGCCGGATGCTGAGGCGCCGATTGTGATCGGCAGGCCGCTCCATGGTGTCGTCGTCAGGATCCTGAACCGCAGCCTGGGCCTGTGTCCGATCGGCATTCCCGGTGAACTCCACATCGGCGGCAGCGGCCTGGCGCGTGGCTATCTCCACGACCCGGACCGCACCGCCGCAACCTTCATTCGGGATCCCTTCTCCGCCGATCCCACGGCTCGCCTCACCAGAACCGGTGATCTGGCCTCCTGGAACCCGGATGGCACCCTCAGCCTGCATGGCCGGATCGACGCGCAGATCAAGCTCCGGGGCGTCCGGATCGAACCGGGCGAGATCGAGGCCCAGCTTCTGGCCCATCCCGCGGTCATCCAGGCGCTGGTGGTGCTCCGCCAGGACGATCCCGCCAACCCACGCCTGATCGCCTACTGGGTTCCGGCCCAGGCGGCCGCCGGAGCGACCCCCAGCGCCGATCAGCTGCGCGCGTTCCTCGCCGAGCGCCTGCCGGAGGTCATGGTGCCGTCGGCCTTCGTGCTGCTCGAGGCCCTGCCGCTCACGGTCAACGGCAAGCGCGACGGCCAGGCGCTTCCGGCTCCCTCCTTCGCCGGGCAGCAGGCGAATCGCCTGGCGCCCTCCACGGACCTGGAACGGCAGCTCCATGCGCTCTGGGTCGAGGTGCTCGGCCACAGCGACTTCGGCATCACCGACAACTTCTTTGCCATCGGCGGCCATTCGCTGGCTGCCGCGCGCGTGCTCTCACGCCTGGAGCAGCTGATCGGCTGCGCTCCCACCCTGGTTGCGTTCTTCCAGACTCCAACCATCAGCGGCCAGCTCCCGATGCTGAGGGCATCCCTTTCCGATCGTGTTGCCCGGTTGCGGCAACACCAGAGCGCCACACCCTCCGGCTCCATCCCTGCCGCGGCGGCGCTGGACGGCGACTGGGGGGCAGGCTGCCAGGCCTTCCCGGCCTCCACCGCCCAGGCCCGCCTCTGGTTCCTGCATCAGCTCCAGCCGGGTCTGACGGCGTATCACCTGCCGGCCCTCTGGCGGCTGCGCGGTGCGCTGGATGTGCCGGCCCTGGCCCAGGCCCTGAGCGCGCTGATCGCGCGGCATCCGACGCTGCGGACCTCCTTCCGGCTCCAGGGGAGCGAGGTGCTGCAGATCCTGCATCCGCCCGCGCCCGTCCCGCTGGAGGCTGAACCGCTCGGTGATCGCGATGTCGCTGCGGTGATCGAGGCCTGGCAGCACGAGGACGCCAGCATGCCCTTTGATCTGGGCTCCGGTCTGCTGCTGCGGGCGCGGCTGCTGGCGGTGAGCGACGCGGAGCATTGGCTCCTGATCACGCACCATCACATCGCCTCCGACGGTTGGTCGCGCTCCGTGCTCGACCGGGATCTGAGCGCGCTCTACAACGCCCTGCGCCATGGAGCCTCTCCCCGGTTGGCGCCCCTGCCTGTCCACTATCAGGACTATGCGGTCTGGCAGCGCCAGCGCCTGAGCGGTGAACGGCTGAAGGCCCTGCTCGACTACTGGATTCCGCAGCTCAGCGATCTCGAGCCGCTGGCGTTGCCCACGGATCATCCCCGGCCGGCCACGCCATCCCATCAGGGCGCCCAACTGTCCTTCCGGATCGCGGCCGCGCGGCTCGCTCCCTTGGAAGACCTCTGCCGCTCGGAGGGCGCCACCCTGCAGATGGGTCTGCTCGCCCTGGTCGCCACGCTGCTGCATCGCCACAGCCGTCAGGACGACCTCGCGATCGGCATTCCGATCTGGGGTCGCAATCATCCCGATCTCGAAGCGCTGATCGGCTACTTCATCAACACCCTGGCGATCCGCACGCGCTTCAGCCTGGATCTCAGCTTTCGTCAGCTCCTCGGCCAGATCAGAGCCAGCTCCACCGCCGCCTACGACCACCAGGACCTGCCGTTTGAGCAGATCGTCGAGGCCCTCAATCTGGCGCGTGACACCAGCCGCAATCCGCTGGTGCAGGTGATGCTGCAGCTGGTTGCGCTGCCACCGGTTTCCCTCAGCGCGCTCGATGGACTGGAGGTGGATGGGCTGGCCACCAGAGGCCATGCCGCCAAGCTGGATCTCTCCTTCAAGTTCCAGCGCATCCCGGACCAGGGTCTCGAGGCGACGATCACCTACGCCACGGATCTCTTCGCCCCCGATCGCATCGAGCGGCTGGCCTGCCATCTCCAGCATCTGCTGGCCTCGGTGCTCCAGAGCCCCGATGCGGCCGCGGCCTCCCAGGCGATCCTGCCCGACAGCGAGCGGGCGCTGATCACCGCCTGGCAGCACGGTCCCCGGATCGAGGCGCCCCAGTGGTGTGTGCATCAGCTGTTTGAACAGCAGGTGCAGCGCAGCCCGGAGGCCACCGCCCTGATCTTCGAGGATCAACAGCTGACCTACAGGGAGCTCAATGCCCGTGCCAACCAGCTCGCCGAACAGCTGATCGCGCTTGGCGTGGGCACGGATGTGATCGTGGCCGTCTGCCTGGAGCGCTCGCTTGAGCTGATCATCGCCATCCTGGCGATTCTCAAGGCCGGAGGCGCCTATCTGCCGATTGACGCAAGCTGGCCGCCAGCCCGGATTGCGGCCATCACCCAGACGGCAAGCTCTTTCCAGATCACCCGAGCGGAGTCCGCGGCTGCGCTGCAGATCACGGCCGGCGATGGGGTCAGCTCCGTCATGTTCGATCCGTTCCGCGCCAGCCCGAGCGACAGGAATCCGGAGACGAATGTGCCGATGCAGGCAGCCGCTATTGTGATGTACACCTCGGGTTCGACCGGAACTCCCAAGGGTGTCGTCATCGAGCATGCGGCGCTCAGTGGGCGCATTCAGCAGCTGACCCAGCGGCTTGCCATCGGCGAAACCAGCCGCGTCATCGCCAACGCCTCGATTGCCTTTGATGCCTCCGCCCGCGAGATCTTCACGACCCTGAGTTGCGGCGCCATGCTGCTGCTCACCAGCCAGAGCGACCGCCAGGATCTCCGCCAGCTGGCCACCAGGGCCAGGGCGTTCGGCTGCACGCACCTCAGCGCCACCCCGGCGGCCTGGGAGCAACTGGTGTCCCTGCTGAGCCCCACCGGTGTGCGCCACCTGTACTCCGGTGGCGACAAACTCGGCCTCAGCACCCAGGCCGGTCTGCTGGCGCTGCAACCCCGCCAGCTGCTGTCGGCCTATGGGCCCACGGAGGCCACGATCTGTTGTGCCATCAACGACATCCGGCTGCCGGATCAGCCGCCGGGGCTCGGCCGGCCGTTGGCGGGTGACCGGTTCCTGATCCTCGATGGCTCCGGTCAGCTCTGCCCCATCGGTGTGCCGGGGGAGCTTCACATCGGTGGGGCCGGTCTGGCGCGCGGTTATCTCGACAATCCTGAGCTCACGGCGGAGCGATTCATCGCCGATCCCTTCTCGGCGGATCCGGCCGCACGTCTGTACAGATCCGGTGATCTGGTGTCCTGGAATGCAGACGGCAGCCTCCGCTTTCATGGCCGGCTGGATCATCAGATCAAGCTGCGCGGTTTCCGGATCGAGCCGGGTGACATCGAGGCCAACCTGCGCCTGCACCCTGCCGTCGCCCAGGTTGCCGTGATCCTGCGCCGCGATGCACCGGCCGATCCGCGTCTGATCGCCTACTGGGTGCCACGGCCGGGGGAAGGCGCCGCGGCCAGCGCCGACCAGCTCCGTTCCTTTCTGGCGCAACGCCTGCCGGACTACATGGTGCCGGCCGCCTTTCTGCAGCTCGCGGCGCTGCCCCTCACCACCAGCGGCAAGCTCGATCGCAGGGCTCTGCCCGTGCCCTCGTTCGCCGCTGCCGGCGACCAACGGGTTGCGCCTGGCACGGATCGGGAACGGCAGCTCCATGCGCTCTGGGTCGAGGTGCTGGGCCACAGCGACTTCGGCATCACCGACAACTTCTTTGTGATCGGAGGTCATTCCCTGGCTGCGGCACGGCTGCTGGCGCGCGTCGCCCAGGCCCTCGGCACGGCACCGCCTCTGGCCGCCCTGTTCCGCAGCCCCACGATTGCCGGGCTCGCCGCGCTGCTGGCGCCCTCTGCCGGCAGCGGCCGCGTCGGGTCTCCCGCCCAGGCCATCCCCCGGGCGCAACCCCTGAGCCTCGATCTGTAGCCACAGGGCTGATGCTGGGGGCGGCGGCTGGTCTGGGCGACGCCGGTGTCTGATCTGCGTCGGGCCCAGCGGAGTGGTCAGCTGCGCTGCTTGTTCTTGAGCGGCCAAAGCGGCAGCGGCTAAAGCGGCATCGCGGCTCTCCAGGGCCTGGCGCCGAACCGCCGCCGTGCTCAGTCCCAGAGGGCGTGCCACTGATGGAGAGAGATCCTGTGGATCGCCGGTCCCTGGACGATTTCCAGCTGGCATGACATCTCCGGCGCGACGGCCTTCGCAATCGGCGACGGTGTCCTTGCCCTCGGAGGCCATTCTCTCAGCGCCGCCCACCTGGGTTCGCGCTTGCCATTCGGGGCTGCCATTCTCTGCTGCCATTTCCGGTTGGCATTCCCGGTCGCAAAAACGTCTTCGGCGTTGATGGCATCGTTGGTATCGTTTTTGACGTCTCCACCCTCCGTGCGTTGATCGCGTTCTGCTTCCGCGCTGACGCTGAACCGCCGTATCGCCGCCTGGGGCGGGGCCCGGCCATCGCAGCCGCTCAGCCGTTCGACCTGGATTCGCTCTGACGCTGGTGCAGGCCTTCCACGCTTCCTACGCCCAGACGCGCCTCTGGTTCCTGCACCAGCTTCAACCGGGTCTCACGGCCTATCACCTGCCCGCCCTCTGGCGCCTGCGGGGGCCGCTGGATCATCAGGCCCTCGCCCAGGCGCTGAAGGATCTGATCAGTCGCCATCCCACCCTGCGCACCTCCTTCCGGCTGCATGGCCAGGAGCTGCTGCAGATCGTGCATCCGCCGGCGCCCCTGGCGTTGCCGGCCGAAGCTCCGGGCGACCGTGATCCCGAGCAGGTGATCCGGGACTGGCTGCAGCAGGAAGCGACCACCCCCTTCGATCTCGGTGCCGGCCTTCTGCTGCGTGCCCGGCTGCTGCAGGTGGCCGCCGATCACCACCTGCTGCTGATCAACCACCATCACATCGCCTCCGATGGCTGGTCCTGCTCCGTTCTCGCCAGCGATCTCAGCGCGCTCTACAACGCCCACCGCAACGGCCTGCCCTCGCCGCTGCCCCCCCTGGCGGTCCACTACCAGGACTATGCCCTCTGGCAGCGCCAGCGACTGAGCGGCAGCCACCTGCAGGCCCTCCACGACGTCTGGATTGACGCCCTGCAGGGTCTCGAGCCGCTGGAGCTGCCCGTCGACCATCCCCGTCCGGCCACGCCCTCCCATCGGGGGGCCAGCCTCAGCGTCCGGATCGACGCCGAGCGGCTGGCCCCGTTCGAGCAGCTGTGCCGCGCCGAAGGCGCCACCCTGCAGATGGGGCTGCTGGCGTTGCTGGCCCTGCTGCTGCATCGCTACAGCCGCCAGGACGATGTCGCGATCGGCATTCCGATCTGGGGCCGCAATCATCCCGATTTCGAACCCCTGATCGGCTTCTTCATCAACACCCTGCCGATCCGCATCCGTTTCCGGCCGGCTCTCTCCTTTCGCCAGCTGCTCGCCCAGGTCCGGGCCACGTCGATCGCGGCCTACGACCACCAGGAGCTGCCGTTCGAGCAGATGGTCGAGGCGCTGAATCTGGAGCGTGACACCAGCCGCAATCCGCTGGTGCAGGTGATGCTGCAGCTGAGCGAGCTGCCGGAAGCCTCCCTGGAAGGCCTCTCCGGGCTGGCTGTGGAGGCCCTGCCCACCCCCAGCACCTCCGCCAAGCTGGATCTCTCCTTCCACCTGCGGCGCAGCGCCGATCAGGGGCTGCGCGGCTCGATCATCTACGCCACCGAGCTGTTCAGCGCCGACCGGATCGAGCGACTGGCCGCCCACCTGGGCACCCTGCTGGCCTCCGCCGTGGAGGCGCCGGATGCGCCCGCCATGGCCCTCAGACTGCTGCCGGAAGCCGAGCGCCAGCGGATCGCGGCCTGGCAACACGGGCCCCGCATCGCGCTGCCGGATCAGGGCGTGCAGCAACGGTTCGCGCAACAGGCGGCGCGCACGCCGGACGCCGTGGCTCTGCGCGTTGCGGACCAGCCCCCGGATCAGCACCTGAGCTATCGGGAGCTGAATCGCCGCGCCGATGCGCTGGCGCAACAGCTGGAGGCCGCGGGCGTGGGCCCCGAGGTGATCGTGGGCGTGTGCCTGCCGCGTGCCCCCGATCTGATCGTCGCGCTGCTGGCGATTCTCAAGGCGGGTGGCGCCTATCTGCCGCTGGATCCGGACTGGCCGCCGCAGCGGCAGCGCCAGCTGCTCCAGCAGGCCGGCGCCGGCCTCCTGATCGACCGGGAGGGGCAGCACGCCCTCACGGCCCCCGTCGCGGCGACCGCGCCGCCCCCGGCCCGGCCCCTGGCCTACCTCTGCAGCACCTCGGGCTCCACGGGAACCCCGAAGGCGGTGGCGATCACCCATCCGTCGATCCTGCGGCTGGTGGATCCGATCAACGGCTTCCGGCTCGGCCCCGGCTCCGCGGTGCTGCATCTGGCTCCCGTGGCCTTTGATGCCGCCACCCTTGAGATCTGGGGGCCCCTGCTCAATGGCGGCACCCTGGTGCTGGCCCCGCCGGAGCCGCCCTCCCTGGCCGATCTGGCGGCCCTGCTGCGCCGGCAGCAGATCACCACCCTCTGGCTCACCGCCGGGCTGTTTCACGCGATGGTGGACCAGGAACTGGACGCCCTGGCCGGCGTGCGCCAGGTGCTGGCCGGCGGCGATGTGCTGCATCCGGCCGCGGTCCGGCGCCTGCTCGCCGCCTTCCCGGAGGGCCATGAGCTGATCAATGGCTACGGGCCCACCGAGAACACCACCTTCACCTGCTGTCAGCGGTTCCGGGCCGGTGAGCACTGGAGCGGTGCCGACGTGCCGATCGGCACCCCGATCGCCATGACCTCGGTGCATCTGCTGGAGCCCGGTGGCCAGCCCTGCCCGATCGGCGTGCCGGGCGAGCTCCACATCGGCGGCGCCGGTCTCGCCCGCGGCTACCACAACAACCCCGAGGGCACGGCCGAGCGGTTCATCCCGGATCCGTTCAGCCCGGAGCCGGCAGCCCGCCTGTACCGATCCGGCGATCTCGCCTCCTGGACGACCGAGGGCAGGCTGGCGTTCCACGGCCGCATCGATCAGCAGATCAAGCTGCGCGGCTTTCGGATCGAACCTGGCGAGATCGAGGCCCATCTGCTCGCCCATCCCGCCGTGGCCCAGGCCGCGGTGGTGCTGCGCCGCGACGACCCGGCCCATCCGCGGCTGATCGCCTACTGGGTGCCGGCGCTGCCGGCCGCCGATCACGGGGGCGGCGCGACCGCTGCCGCGGCCGGCGAGTTCGGCGCCTTCCTCGCCGAGCGGCTGCCCGATGTGATGGTGCCCTCGGCGTTCGTGCCACTGGAGACCCTGCCGCTCACCGCCAACGGCAAACTCGATCGCCGGGCCCTGCCCGCCCCCTCCCTGGCGGGGGATCGGGCGGACCGGCGGCCCCCCGGCACCGACCTGGAGCGTCAGCTGCATGGCCTCTGGGCGGAGGTGCTCGGGCATGACGACTTCGGGATCACCGACAACTTCTTCGTCATCGGTGGCCATTCCCTCGCCGCCGCCCGGCTGCTGGCGCGCATCGAACAGGACCTGGCGATCCGCCTGCCCCTGGCCACGATCTTTCATGCGCCGCAGATCCAGCGGATGGCGGAGCTGCTGCAGCGCTCCGATCAGCCCGAGGCCCTGGGGGATCCCTGTCTGGTGCCGCTGCAGCCGGCCGGCGAGGGCCCGCCCCTGGTGGTGATTCACGGCTATGCGGGCGACGTCTTCTGCTACACGGATTTCGCCCTGGCGCTGACGCCTCCCCGGCCCGTGTACGGGCTGCAGGCGCAGGGACTCGACGGCGGCGAGCGGCATCGCAGCGTTGAGGAGATGGTGCGCCACTACGCCGATCTGCTCGAGCGTCAGTGGCCGGATGGGCCGCTGCATCTGCTCGGCCAGTCGGCCGGTGGCTGGTATGCCTGGGCCCTGGCCAGCGAACTGCTGCGCCGGGGGCGCCCCCTCGGCACCCTGGTGATTCTCGACACCGGGCCCACGGCCGCCCTCTCACGGCGACTGCTCGGCTGGCTGCTGCTGCAGCGGGCCCTGCAGCGTCTGCCCGGGCATCTCAAGCAGCTGCGGCACAGCAAGCGGCCCGCCAATCTGCTGGCCTTCCTGCGCCAGCGTCGCGACGCCCTGGCCCTGCAGCTGCGGCGCTTCCAACCCGGCCTGCCAGCGCTGCAGGCCCAGCTGCGCCGCTGGCAAGCCGCCGCGGCCTCGCACGAGGCCGCCGCCACTGCTGAGGCCGCCACCGCCACGGCCGCCACCGGTGCTGACGCCACCGCTGCTGCCTCCATCGCCACCGCCACCGCCACCGTCACGGCCGCTGGCGCCGGCACCGCCCGCCACGCCGCCGCCGACCAGGACCTCGAAGCAGAAGAGAGCGACTACTACGACCTCCTGCATCAGCTGTATCGCCCCTCGCCCGAGCCGCTGCGGGTCGAGCTGTTCACCTCCCGGCATGAGATCCGCACCAAGCGGCGGCTGTGGCGTGCCCTCGCCCGCGCTGGTGTGCACGATCAGCAGCTGTTCACGGAGCATCACCATTTCCACGACCCGGCCCATGCCGCTGCCCTCGCCCGCGCCGTCAGCGATTGCCTGCGGGATGACGGGGCTCCCCCGGGCTGATCGGTCGGACGACCGGGCCCGATCTGGCGGCCGCCCACCGGTGCAGGATGGGCCCATGGAGCCAGCGGCCGCCTTCGACCACGTGCCCGTGCTCGCCGAGGCTGTGCTGGCGGGCCTGGAGCCCCTGGCCGAGCTGGCGGCGACCGAGGCCGGTGGCGGCCTGCTGATCGACTGCACCCTCGGCGGCGGCGGTCACAGTGGCCTGCTGCTGCAGGCCCATCCCGGACTGCGCCTGATCGGGCTGGACCAGGATCCGAGCGCCCGCGCCGCCGCCGCCGAGCACCTCGCCCCGTTCGGTGACCGGGCCACGATCGTGCCGGCCAACTTCGGGGCCTGGAGCCCTCCCGAGGGACAGCGGGCCGTGGCGGTGCTGGCGGATCTGGGGGTGAGCAGTCCCCAGCTCGACGTGGCCGCGCGCGGTTTCAGCTTCCGCCAGCCCGGTCCGCTCGACATGCGGATGAACCCCGGCGCCGGGGAGACGGCCGGCGCGCTGATCGATCGGCTCGAGGAGACGGCCCTGGCCGACCTGATCTACGCCTATGGCGAGGAGCGGCTGTCACGCCGCATCGCCCGGCGCCTCAAGGAGCAGGGACCCTGGGGCGATCCCGATCGCCCCCGCGACACCGCCGCCCTCGCCTACGCCATCGCCGGCTGTGTCCCGCCCGCGGCCCGCCGGGGGCGCATCCATCCGGCCACACGCAGCTTCCAGGCCCTGCGCATCGCCGTCAACGACGAGCTGGGGGCCCTGGATCGCCTGCTGGCGGCCGCCCCCGACTGGTTGCGGCCCGGGGGCCTGCTGGCGATCATCAGCTTCCATTCCCTCGAGGACCGCCGGGTGAAGACGGCTTTCCTGACGGACGATCGGCTGGAGCGGATCACCCGCAAGGCGATCCAGGCCACCGAGGCGGAGGCCGACGCCAATCCCCGCAGCCGATCCGCCAGGCTGCGGCTGGCCCGTCGCCTGCCATGACCATCGCCATTCCCGCCCTGCCGGCTCTGCCGGAGCTCAGCCGCACCGATCTGCTCTGGTGGGGGGCGCTGGTGGTGCAGCTGCTCGCCGTTCCCGGCACCCTGCTGCCGGTGTTGCCGGGTCTGGCCCTGCTGCCCCTCGGTGCCCTGCTGTGGGTGTGGGCGGTGGGCTGGGCCGCCGGCTGGCCGGTGCTGGCCTTCGCCGGCCTGATCCTGCTGCTGGGCTGGGGGGCCGATGCCCTGGGTCTGGTGCTGGGGGCGGCGCGGATGCAGGCCACCCGCTGGGCCTACATCGGCTCGGGTGTGGGGCTGGTGGTGGGCCTGCTCGGCCTGCTGCCCGCCCTGCCGGTGGGCGGTCCGCTGCTGGGAGCCCTGGTGGGTCCGCTGCTGGGGGCCTCGATCGGTGAGCTGCTCAGTGCCCCCACCTCCCTCGGTCCCTTCGGCCTGCTGCGCCTGCGTCGCTCCCTGCTGGTGGGTCTGGCGGTCGTGGCGGGAATGCTGGTGAGCCGGCTGGCCCAGTTCCTGTTGTCGCTGGTGGGCATCGCCGGCTTCCTGATCCTCAGCACCCGCAGCTGAGCCCACCCCGGAGCCCAAGCGGAAACCACCCCAGAGCCGGCTGCCACTGACCCTGGATCGGGTTCGGGCCAGCCGCCGGAGGCTCAGGCGGGCCGTCCGCTGAAGCCGGCCTGGTCCTGCCGTCCAACCAGCTGGCGCCAGGCGGCGGTGGAGATGCAGGTCACCAGGGGCAGGGCCACGAACACCCCCACCAGGCAGGTCAGCATCCCGACCAGGATCAGCAGGGCCTGCAGCAGGCGCAGCTGCGCCACCGGCCACCACTGGGGATCCACCACCTCCCGGCCGCGCACCAGGCTGCGCCAGGCGCCGGGCCCCTCCAGCAGAGCGATCTGCCCCAGAAAGCTCTGGTTCACGCCCACGTACACCACCAGGGCCAGGCCGATGGCCAGGGCCAGGCTCCCCGGTGGCGTCACCGGCAGCGCCGCCGGGGCGATGCCGCTGGCGGCCGCCGTTTCCAGGGCCTCCACGATCGGCTGGAGCACAGGCGCGAAGGGCAGCAGCACCAGGGACAGCAGCAGGGCGAGCAGCACCGTGGCCAGCACCAGCCGCAGCAGGGCGGCCCCATCCCAGCGCAGCAGGTCGGCCAGCCGAGGGCGTCGCCCCTCCAGCGCGATCCAGGAGCCCCGCACCAGGCCGGCGATGCCCCAGCAGTTGACGCCGTGGGCGACCAGGGAGAGCAGCAGCGACAACAGCAGGGCCGAGGGGGCCCCTCCGTGGGTCCGGGCCGCACCGAGGCTGTCCTGCAGCACGCTGATCGGCAGCTGCAGCAGGGCCAGCAGCAGGCTGAAGGCCACGAACACCACCGGTGCGCGCCGGAAGGCAGTCCATCCCTCCCGCGTCGCCTGTGCCACGCTCAGCGCCCCCATGGGCCCGCTCCCGTTGGCCCGAAAGCTAGGCAGGGCGCCGCAGTTCCGCCACCGCCGCCGTCACGGCGTCCACCGCCGCCGCGATCTCCGCGGCACCGGTGTCGCGGCCGAGGCCGAAGCGGATCGAGGCGGCGGCTTCGGCCCGGCTGCGCCCCAGGGCGGAGAGCACATGGGAGGGGCTGCCCTGGCTGCAGGCCGACCCGCTGCTGACCGCCAGGCTGCGCCGCAGGCGGCGGTGCAGCTCGCTTCCCTCCACACCCTCGACCGTCACATTGAGGTTGTGGGGCAGGCAGCGCTGCGGGTCTCCGTTGCGGCGGATGCCCCCGAGGGCCTGGAGCTGCTCCCAGAGCCGATCGCGCAGGCCCCCCAGTCGCGCCGCCCGTTGCTCCCGGTCGGCCAGAGCCCCGATCACCGCGGCGCCCAGCCCCACAATCAGCGGCACCGCCAGGGTTCCGGCCCGGCGGCCGCCCTCCTGCCCGCCGCCGTGCATCTGGGGCGCCAGCCGCACCCCCTCGCCCACCACCAGGGCGCCGATGCCCTTGGGGCCGTAGAGCTTGTGGCCGCTGAGGCTGAGCAGGTCGATCCCCAGCGCGGCGGGGTCAAGGGGCAGGTGCCCCATCGCCTGGGCGGCGTCGCAGTGGAAGCGGACCCCCCGGGCGCGGCAGAGGCGGCCGATGCTCTCAAGGGGCTGGAGCACCCCGATCTCGTTGTTGGCGGCCATCACCGACACCAGCAGCGTGTCGCTGTCGATGGCGGCCTCGAGCCGCTCCGGATCCACCAGGCCGTCGGGCTGCACCGGCAGCACCGTGAGGCTGAAGCCGCGCCGCGCCAGCCAGGCCAGCGGGTCGAGAACCGCCCGGTGCTCGGTGGCCAGGGTGACCAGGCCCCGCCGCGGATCGCCCCGCTCCAGGGCGGCCTCCGCCACCCCCTTGAGCGCCAGGTTGTTGGCCTCGGTGGCACCGCTGGTGAACACCACCGCCTCGGGCGCGACCGCCAGGGCGCCTGCCAGCCGGCCCCGGGCCTGCTCCACCGCCGCCGCGGCCTCCAGCCCCGGCCTGTGCTGGCGGCTGGCGGGATTGGCAAAACGCTCCCGCCACCAGGGCTCCATCGCGGCCAGAACGGCAGCGTCACAGGGGGTGGTGGCGTGGTGGTCGAGGTAGGCGAGCATGGCCCCATGCTGATCCCTTCCCCGTCCGCCGCCCGCCCCTGGGCCCTGCTGCTGGCGCTGCTGGGCCTGGCCCGCGGCGGCCTGGCGGGCGGTGCTCTGGCCCAGCAGGGCGGGGCCCCCGGCGCCCCCGACGACGACCTCTCCACCCCGCAACGTCCGCCGGGCCTGGTGATCCTCCAGGAGCGCACCACCCTCGAAGGCCAGCAGGTGATCGGCGTGTACCGCGCCGTGGCCGATCCGGCGATGCCGGAACTCAGGAGCGTGCGGGTGTGGGACCAGGTGCGTGGCCGGGTGGTGGTGGCCACCGACCGGGTGCGCTGCACCCCCGAGGCGCCGCTGCGGATCACCGGCCAGGGCGGGCGGGTGTTCATGCGCTCCCTCAATCCCGGCGGTCCGATCACCGCCGCCAACCGCCTCGACCACCTGATCTGGTGGGCCGTCTGCCATCCCGAGCTGGCCGGTCGCGATCCGGCGGGGCTGGCGGCCGAGGCCCGGCGTCTCGGCTATCCCGGCACGCTGCCGGAGCGGGAGGAGATCCTGCCCGGCGGTTGAGCGCCACCGCGAACCCGTGGCGCCACGGCGATCCCGTGGCAGCGCCGCGCCGGCCCGCCATGGCTGGCGTCGTGGCCAAGCGGCGGATCGTCGATAGATTTCGACCATGGCATCCGATCCCGCTGCCGGCTCCGCCGGTCCGACCGCCGTCCCGGCGTCCTCTGAGCCCGCTGAGGAGGCCGCCAGGCCCCCGATCCGTCTGCTGCTGGTGGACGATGAACCCGGCCTGCGCACCGCCGTGAAGGCCTATCTCGAGGATGAGGGGTTCGTCGTCACCACCGCCAACGACGGTGAGGAGGGTTGGACGGTGGCCCAGAGCCTGCTGCCCGATCTGGTGATCACCGACGTGATGATGCCCCGCTGCGACGGCTACGGCCTGCTCAAGCGGCTGCGGGCCGACGAGCGCCTGGGGGGCACCCCGGTGATCTTCCTGACCGCCAAGGGGATGACGGCCGACCGCATCGCCGGCTTCCAGGCCGGGGCGGACGACTACATCCCCAAGCCCTTCGATCCCGATGAACTCGTGGCCCGCGTGCACAACGCGGTCCGACGCCAGGAGCGGATGCTGGCCGAGGCGGCCCGCTTCGCCGATGCCGACATCGGCGCGATGGCCAAGCAGATCACCGAGATCCGCTCGATGCTCGGCAGCGGTGGCGCCAGGAAACCGGCGCCGGACGTGGTCCTCGATTTCACTCCGCGGGAAGCCTCCGTGCTCCAGCTGGTGGCGGAGGGGATGATGAACAAGGAGATCGCCCGACGGCTCGAGACCTCGATCCGCAATGTCGAGAAGTACGTGAGCCGGCTGTTCATCAAGACCGGCACCTCCAGCCGCACCGAACTGGTGCGTTACGCCCTTGAGCACGGTCTGGTCGACTGAGCCGGCCCGGCTCGCGGCCGCACCGCGGTGGTGAGCGCCCCAGGCTGGCTGGAGCCGGCCCCCAACAGCGGCTGGATCTACCGGGATCGGGTGGGCGCCGCCCAGGCCGGGATGCCGCTGATCGCCTTCTACGCCCACCGCCATCGCCACTCCCCTGTCGAGCGATGGCGCCAGCGACTGGAGGCCGGGGAGATCCGCTGCAACGGGGCGATCCTGCGGCGGGATCAGCCGCTGGCGGCGGGGGATCGGCTCGCCTGGCACCGGCCGCCCTGGCGGGAGGAAGCGGTGCCGGCCGCCTGGTCCGCCCTGCAGGACGACGGCGATCTGCTGGTGATCGACAAGCCCTCCGGCCTGCCGGTGCTGCCGGCGGGCGGCTGGCTGGAGCACACCCTGCTGCGCCTGCTGGAACGGCGCCATGCCGACGATCCCGCCGGCGTGCCGCGGCCGGTCCATCGCCTGGGCCGCTTCACCTCCGGGCTGCTGGTCTGTGCCCGCCGGCCCGCGACGCGGGCCTGGTTGAGTGAGCGGCTGCGGGAGAGCACCGCCGCCACCGAGACGGCCCGGGAGCGCTCCGCGGGGCCGCCCTGCCACAAGCTCTACCGGGCCCTGGTCGTGCCCGGTGCGCTGTCCCTGGACCCGGGCCAGGAGCTGGTGCTCGAGACTCCGATCGGTCGACGGGAGCATCCCCGGCTGGGGCGGATCTGGTGTGCCGCCGACGGGGCGCTGCCGGGCGATCGGCCCGCCGTCAGCCGGCTGACTCTGCTGGAGCGCGGCACCGCCGCCGATCTGGTTCAGGTGGCGATCGCCAGCGGCCGCCCCCACCAGATCCGGATCCACTGCGCCGCCGCGGGCGCCCCGCTGCTGGGCGATCCCCTCTATGGAGCCGGCGGCATGGCCGCGGCTGAGGCCCTGCCGGGGGACGGGGGCTACCGGCTGCAGGCCTGGCGCCTGGAGCTGCAGTCCCCCGGCGGCGAGCGGCTCAGCTGGCAGGTGCCCCGTGCTCTGGATCTGACGGGGGCGGATTGAACCAGCGGGCCAGGGCCGAGACGTCCTCGTCGCCGTGGCCGGCGGCCATCAGCTCGGCCTCGATCGCCGCCACCCGCTCGCTGACCGGCAGGCTCAGGCCGGCGGCGGCCGCCGCCTCCAGGGCGATGGCCAGATCCTTGTGGTGCAGGGCCAGGCGGAAGCCGAGGGGGAACCGGCCCGCCAGCATGCCGGCCGCCCGATGGCGCAGGGGCCAGGAGTCGGCGGCGCCCTGCTGCAGCGCCGCACACACCGCTTCCATCGGCAGGCCGAACCGCTGCCCCAGGGCCAGCCCCTCGGCGAGCGCCGCGGTGGTGCCGGCCACCAGCACCTGGTTGACCGCCTTGGCCTGTTGCCCGGCCCCCACGGGGCCGAAGTGGCTGATGCGCCCGCCCACTACCTCCAGCAGCGGCCGGGCCCGCTCCAGATCCGCGGCGGCGCCGCCCACCAGCACCGACAGGCTGCCGTTGCGGGCGCCTTCGGTGCCACCGGTGACCGGCGCATCCAGGTAGCGCACCCCCTGCTGGCCCAACCGCCGCGCCAGCGCCTCGCTGGTGGCCGGGGCGATGGTGGAGAAGTCGATCACCAGGCTGCCGGGCTGCAGGGCCGTGATCGCCGCGGCCGCTCCGTCCAGCAGCACGTCGCGCACCGCCGCGTCATCGCTGAGGCAGAGGCACACCAGCGAGGCTTCGCCCACTGCCGCCGCCGGATTGCTGGTCCCCTCGGCGCCGAGGGCTTCCAGGGGGAGCTGGCGTTCGCCGGTGCGGTTGTGCACGCGCAGGCGGAAGCCCGCCGCCAACAGGTTGCGGGCCATCGGCGCCCCGAGGGCTCCCAGGCCCAGGAAGGCCACGGTCTCCGGCGCGCCGTCCGGGGGTGGTTGCGGCGGCCGGTGCGGCTGAAGCGGTGGCTCGGGGCCGGATGCCTGCGGGAGACCGCCCGGGCCTGGCGACCCCCCCGGCCGGCCGGCCGTCGGCTGGTCCGGCCTCAGCGGTTCAGCCACGCTCGAAGGCGATCAGCCGCGAGAAGTAGAAGGGGGCCTGGTTGAGGCTGCGGCGCACCGGTCGGAAGCCGGCGGCGGCCGCCGCCGCCAAGATGCCGTCCTCCCGCAGGGTGTAGGCCCGGGTGGTGCGGCTGGGGCCCGGGAAGAGCTGGCCGATGCCCTTGAGGATCGCCAGCAGCGGGGTGTAGGGGGCGAAGCTGACGATCAGGTGCCGCTCGGCCAGCCCCGCCAGGTGGCGCACCATTTCTTCGGCCGCCGCCTGGGGGTAGTGGATGAACACATCCAGGCAGATCACGGTGTCGTAGCGGCCCGTGAGGCTCTCGAGGTCGGAGGCGGTGAAGCGCAGCCGCTCCGCTGGAATGCCGGCCTCGCGGGCGCGGCGCTCGGCCTCCTGGGCCATCGCCTCGGAGAGGTCGCTGGCTTCGATCGAGGCCGCCCCCAGCGCCGCCAGGGGGATCGCCAGGCTGCCGACGCCGCAGCCGGCATCACAGAAGCTGCGTCGGTCCACGTCGCCCTGCTCCTGCACCCAGCGCAGCACCTCGTCCACCGTCTTCTGGTGGCCGATCCGGATGTTGCGCTGAACGTTGTTGACGTCGTCGGTGTCGCTGTAGATGCGGTTCCAGCGCTCGAAGCCGGTGGTCTCGAAGTAGCCCTTCACCTCCTGCTTCTCGGCGGCCTTGGCATCGGTGGCCTGGGGGGCGGCTGGCATGGAGGGCGGTGGCGGCGGCCGGGATCCTAGGGACCGGAACGCACCGGGACCGGAGGCGCGCTGCCGTCCGGCAGCGCGGAACGGAGCCCCGGCAGCTCCCGGCGCCGACGGGCGATCAGGCCGGCCGGCTCCAGCGGAGGCCATCGGGGCCCTCCCGCCAGCGCAGCAGTTCGGCCAGGGGGCGCCCCAGCAGCAGCTGCTCCACCGGGCGCCGGTCGCCCAGGACCCGGCGCGGCGTCAGGGTGGCGGCGGCGATCGCCGGCCCGGCGCTGCCGCTCCAGCGCGCCAGCCGCGCCACCCCCTCCAGCAGCGGCAGGGTCACGCCCGCCAGGGTGCCGTCCTCCAGCCGGCAGCTGCCGTTCTGCACCAGCAGCGGCCGGGCGTCCCAGCGATGCACCCCATCGGCCAGGCCGTAGGGGGCCAGGGCGTCGCTGACGATCACCAGCTGCTCCGGCGCCAGGCGCTGCAGCAGTACCGCCATCGACGGCGCCACGTGCACCCCGTCGGCGATCAGCCCCAGGGCCACGCCTCCGCGCAGCACCGCGGCCGCCACCGGTCCCGGGGCCCGGTGATGCAGGCCGGGCATCGCATTGAGGCTGTGGGTCAGCATCGACACGCCGGCGTCGAAGGCCCGCCGGGCCTGAGCTTCATCCGCTTCGCTGTGCCCCAGGCACACCACCACCCCGCGCTCGCGCAGGGCCGCGATCACGGCCTCGCTGCCCGGGAGCTCGGGGGCCAGGGTCATCAGGGCGATGTCGCCCTCCGGGCCGCTGCTGAACCCGCCAATGCGCTGCTCCAGGGCCGCTGCATCGGGGCTGGCCAGATGCTCCTGGGGGTGGGCTCCCCGCCGGGCGGCGGCCAGGAACGGCCCCTCGAGATGGGCTCCAAGCAGCCGGCAGCGGCCGGGGCGGTGTTCGGCCCGGGCCCGGGCCAGCACCGTCAGGGCCTGGCGCAGCGGCTCCACGGCGCAGGTCACCAGGGTGGGGCAGATCGCTTCGACCCCGTCCTCCCACAACAGGCCGAGCAGTTCCCGCAGCCGGGGCAGATCGTCGTCCACCAGTTCGGGGAAGGCGAGGCCCAGCCCGCCGTTGATCTGCAGATCCACCCCGGCCGGCGACAGCCAGTCCCCGCCCCAGTCCTCGCCGGCAACCTGGCTCCCGTCCGGGACTGCGCCCACCGCCGCGATCAGGCCGTCGGTGTCGAGACCGACGCGCCAGCGCCGTCCGGCGCCGCCGTCGGCGCTGGCGGACCCGGGCAGGCGGAGGTTGCGAAGCCAGCGCACGGCAGCAGGCAGGGGGTGGGGACCATGCCATCCTCTACGGCCAAGCACGCCCCAGCGCCGCCACCATGGCCGATCCCTCCCGGGCGACCGACCCTGCCTCCAGCGAGCCCTCCACCGCCGCTGCTTCAGACACCGCTGCAGACGCCGCCCCGCCTGGGGCGCCCGCGCCTGCGGTGGCGGTGATCATGGGCAGCGATTCCGACCTGCCGACGATGGAGCCGGCGGTGCGGATCCTGGCCGAGCTCGGGGTCGCCGCCGAGGTGCGGGTGCTCTCGGCCCACCGCACGCCGCTGGAGATGGTGGCCTTCGCCCGCGGCGCCGCCGAGCGGGGGTTGAGGGTGATCATCGCCGGCGCGGGCGGCGCGGCCCACCTGCCGGGAATGGTGGCGTCCCTCACCACCCTGCCGGTGATCGGGGTGCCGGTGCAGAGCCGGGCCCTCTCCGGGGTGGATTCGCTGCACTCGATCGTGCAGATGCCGGCCGGGATCCCGGTGGCGACGGTGGCGATCGGCGGCGGTGCCAATGCCGGCCTGCTGGCGGCCCGGATCCTGGCGATCGCCGATCCGGCGCTGGCGGCCCGGCTGCGCGTCTACGCCGAAGGGCTCCATGCTCAGGTGACCGCCAAGGACGCCCGCCTGCAGGAGCTGGGCAGCGCCGCCTACCTGGCCGCCATGGGCGGCTGATGCCGCCGGGTCCAGCCGCGGCCTGCCGCTGGTGTGCTGCAGAGCACATCCCTAGGATCCGGCCATCTGAGATCGGCCTGTGGATCGACGCGCTCCCCTCCTTCGCCTGCTGGGATTGGCGGCCCTGCCGGCCCTGGTGGTCTACGTGGGGGGTCTGCTGATCAGCCGCTCTGCCGGCATCGATGACCTCGAACTGGTGATCCGCGACCTGGCCCAGACCTGCGATTACCCGCTGGGGGTGGGCCTGCTCTCCAACCTGGGCTATCTGCTCTGGGCCGGCAGTGCGGCGATCGCGTTGTTCACCGTGTTCTCCGGTCTGGCAGCGGCGGCCGGCCGGCGGGTGCGGGAGCTGTTGCTGTGTGGTGGTGTGTTCTCGCTGCTGCTGTGCCTGGATGACATGTTTCTGCTGCACGACAAATATATCGGCGTCGATTTCCTCTACATCACCTATGCGATCTTCGCGGCGCTGATTCTGTTTCGCTTCCGCGATCTGGTGATCTGGCTGGGAGGGCCGAGCTTTCCCGTGGCGGTGGTCCTGTTGGGGGGGTCGGTGATCTTCGACAAGATCCAGCGGTACGTCCCCGGTGGACTCAAGGAGGGGCAGCTGCTGGAGGAGGGTCTGAAGTTCATCGGTATCGCCTGCTGGTTCTTCTTCTGGTGGCAGGCTTCGGCGGCGGCGGCCAAGCTGAGAAGCGGTTCCCCCAACGCCTGACACGCCCCCGCCATGCTCGAGCGGCTGGTTCTCCCCCCCTGGTTGCGCTTCAGTCTGGCCCTGCCGCTGCTGGTGCTGAACCTGTGGGTGCTGCGCCAGCTGCTGGTTCCCCTGGCTCCGTTCCCGGCCCTGTTCCTGACGGCGGCGCTGATCGCCTTCCTGCTCGATCTGCCCAGCCGCT
>Ga0315904_10000338_pt1 | contig 74454 bp, 57 predicted proteins | sample LakEriMetagenome_6_FD_203529 | JGI IMG/M metagenome (GOLD analysis project Ga0315904, IMG submission 203529) | Freshwater fungal communities from buoy surface, Lake Erie, Ohio, United States - Buoy 12 MA120 | ecosystem: Environmental > Aquatic > Freshwater > Lake | place: USA: Lake Erie, Ohio...
AGCCATTTTCTAGAGGAGCCTGGAACGGTGGGGATGGCCGAGTTCCGCTTGGGTACCGAATCCACAAGGGCACGGAATGCCCATTCCAAAGAGCTCCACGCGACGCCGGGGGAAGTGTGCGATTGGGTTCCGATTTGCGCGTCCTTCGCATCGATCGACGGGGGCGGGGCATTGGCCGCAACGCGGCCAAATACGATAGCCCAGGGCATCGCCCTGGGTTTGAAGGGCAGCGCCCTGGGTTTCGCCCATTCCAAAGAGCTCCACGCGACGCCGGGGGAAGTGTGGGATTGGGTTCCGATTTGCGCGTCCTTCGCATCGATCGACGGGGGTGGGGCATTGGCCGCAACGCGGCAAAATACGATAGCCCAGGGCATCGCCCTGGGTTCGAAGGGAAGCGCCCTGGGTTCGAAGGGCAACGCCCTGGGTTCGAAGGGCAAAGCCGAGCGTCGCATCACCCCATCAATTCGCTGATGGGTGTGGAGTCGCTGACTAGGTGGACGGGGCGTCCTTCGAGGGTGTGGTAGATCTTGCCTGGATCGATGCCCATTTTGCGGTAGACGGTCGAGACGAAATTCTCGGGCCCGAGGACACGCTGGACGGCCGAGTGGCCCTGGCGGTCGGTGGCGCCGATCACTTGGCCGCCGGGCGTACCGCCGCCGGCGAAGAGGATCGACATGGCGTTGGCCCAGTGGTCTCGTCCTGCCAGCGTCTGGCCGGGCAGGGTGCTGATTTTGGGGGTGCGGCCGAACTCGCCCAGGGCGATCACCATGGTGGTCTCTAGCAAGCCACGCGAGTCGAGATCGCTGATCAGGGTGGCGACCGTTTGATCCCATTCAGGTAGTCGCTTTTTGAGTGCACCGAAGAGGTCGGAGTGGTGGTCCCATCCGCCGTCGTAGAGAGTCACGAAGGGAACTCCCGCCTCGACTAGGCGCCGGGCCAGCAGAGCCCGCTGGCCGAATCCGTTGCGGCCATAGGCATCACGTAGCGACTCGGGTTCCTGTTCGATGTCAAACGCCGCCTGTGCCTGCGGCGTGGTGACCAGATCGACACCCTTCTGGACATGGCTGTCGAGCGCAACGACGGGATCGGCGACGGCGGGCGCGTCGAAGCGCGGCATGCGATCGACCAGCTTCCGAAGATCGCGGCGAGAGGTGAAGCGATTGCCATCGATACCGGAGGGAAGTTCAACGTCCCGAACGCGAAATCCCTTGCTGTTGGGATCGCCCCCCACGACAAACGGCGCGTACGAAGCGCCAAGAAAATTGGGTCCCCCCGAGCGGCTCATGCTGGGCATGCTGAAGTAGGCAGGTAGACCATGGGGCGCGCGGCGTTCGTAAGCGGCAACCGACCCCAGGCTGGGGTGGAAACTGACGAAGGCGCCGCAGCCGACCGGGATGCGGGGCGGCGCGCCGGTCATCATGTAGTGATTGCCCGCGCCATGGTTCCCCTGGTTGTGGCAGACCGATCGAATGATCGCGTACTTGTCGGCCATCGCTGCTAGCCTGGGAAGATGCTCGCTGATCTGAATCCCAGGGACGCTGGTGGAGATGGGGCGAAACTCCCCGCGAATCTCCGCTGGTGCATCGGGCTTGGGATCGAATGTCTCGAAGTGGGTGGGACCGCCATCCATCCAGATCAGAATGCAACTGGAGGGTTTGCGGGAGGTATCCAACTGGCCTTCGGAGGCGCACAACTGACGCATCCTCAGCAGCTCGGTAAAGCTGCCGCCGGCCAATCCGCCAACTCCCAGCTTCAACAGGTCGCGTCGTCTCATCGCATCTCCCTCCCTTGCTTGCATCGTTCCGTCGAGTTCGATTCCCGATACGATTCTTCAGTCAATCTTTGTAAAGGAATTCTGGTGTATTGAGCAACGACCATGCATAGTCTTCCACCCATCGAGCGCGGTCCTGCCCGGAGGCATTGAAGTCGGCCACCAGAGCCGCAACCTCTTCGGGGCTTGGCCTTCGACTCCAGCACCGCAGCGACAGCTCCTCGATGATCGATTCGATCGATCGGGGACTTTTTGCCAGTTGTCGGCATCGGCCCTGGTCATCGGCGAACCGATTTTGGATTCCTGGTGCATTCATCAGATGGAGTGCTTGCACCACCGTCGCTTCCGATTCGCGTGAACAGGGAGGGTCCTGATTGGGATCAGGTCGGCCGAAGGCATCCAGCAGTTCCGAATCGCTGCGAAACGTCCAAATCTGCATGGCCCGAGAACCAGTCGGCATCCCAGCGTAGTTTACTGGTCGGCCCAGGATGTCGCTGACCGAATCGGCCAGCACTTCGGCCCGCAGTCGCTGGCGATAATGCCGGGAGTAGTTGCGGCGATCGGCGACATTGGTGGCGTTTGGCTGGGAGGAAAGTCGATAGAGTCGGCTGCTGACTAGGGTACGGAGAAGCGTCTTTTGGTCGTAACCACTTTCGCGGAAATGATCCGCTAGCTTGGCCAGCAACTCGGGATGGCTGGGAGGGTTGGTGGCTCGCATGTCATCGACCGGATCGACCAACCCCATTCCAAAGAGCTGAGCCCAGATACGATTGACGGCTGCCTGAGCGAAATAGGGGTTCTCTGGCTGTTTCAGCCAATCCATCAGCTTGGCCCTGGGATCCTCCCCTTCGGCCAACTGCAACGGTTCGGAAAGAAGGGGCGTCGGTCCCAGGGACTCTCCGGTCAGCGGATGCTTGGTGGCCCCTTCGGACTTCACCCAGACCATCTCCTCACCACCAGAGATTGGTGGCGACAGGCCGGTTCCCTTATAGCCGACTCGTGAGAAGAACGATGCGAGCCCATAAAAGTCCTTCTGGCCGTAGACCTCGAAGGGATGCTGGTGGCATTTGGCGCACTCTAGACGAACCCCCAGAAAAAGCTGACTGACCATGGTGGTGATTTCTTCTGGTTCGCGGCGATCGCGAAAAACCGTCACCGCCCCGTACTTCCAGTTGCTTCCCTTGGCGGTCAGAAGATCGCCAACCCAGCGATCGTAGGGGAGATTTTGGCGAAACACCTCCCGCAGCCACGCGTCCAACCAGAAGGTGGCCTTGATGCCGACGCGGTAGGGATTGGGACGGAGCAGATCGGCCCATTGATTGGCCCAATAGTCGGCGTACTCGGGTTGGGCCAGATAGTGATCGATCCACTCGGGCAACTTCTCTTCGGCGGTCCTAGCATCATCCAGCCAACGCGTCGCTTCCTCGAGACTTGGTAGCCGTCCGATCAGATCGATCGACAGGCGGCGCAGTAGTTGCGAGTCGTTGGCAGGAGTGCTGGGTTCCAATCGCAGCTCGCGGAACTTCTCCGCCTGCATTTGATCGATCCAGGAAGGACTCGACTGCAGCAGCGCCAAGCTGCCTGGGTCAAAAGGAGCCGGTTGGGGGATGGCGGTGCTCCACGTGGCGATTCGGCCCATGAAACGCGCCATGATCGTCGCCTCGCCTGGATGCACGCTGGCGCGAATCTTCCCATCGGAGGCAACCGAGACGATGGCCGGTTCGTTGGACTGGTAGGCGCTGATCGGCGTCACCTCCCGCTCGCTGCCATCGCTGTAGATTGCGATCACCGAGAGTTCGATCGACTCTTCCGGTTGCATGGAACGCGGCGAAGGCTCGATGCGCAGCCCTGAGATGGTCGGGTCGTCGGGTGAGGTCCGCGGCATCCCCGCCTCCAGCCACCGTCGGATCGTCTGCCAGTCCTCGCCGTAAGGTTCCAGCTTGACGCCACCCCCGTGAGGCTGGAGGCCAGATCCCTTGACCAGCAAGAGGCTTTGGTCGGGTGCTGCGGGGAACAGCCGACGGCCTCGCCCCTCCTCGACGACGGCGCGGTAATCCCAATCGGCATCGAAACCCAAGAGCGAAAGGGAGAATCCATTCTGACCTCGCGACTTGCCATGGCAGGGTCCCGAGTTGCATCCGCGAGCCGTCAGGATGGGCTGAATGTCGAGTTCAAATTTAGGGATGCGGGAGTCCCGTGATGGCTCTTCACCCAGCAGCCATGGATGAGTGCTGAGGATGCAGAGCATGGCGGCGGTCCATGCCAGGAGCATGGCGACGGAATTTCGCCGCCGAGCGTTTGGCGTGGCCGCCTGCACCAAGCCGCTAAAGATCGGATTGGCGGTGGATCGCATCATCGAAGGTACCGGGGCGGGAGGGGTGGGGAGATATCCGTTCGACGCATCATCCCCCAGGCGACAGGTCGGGCAGGATCGCCGTGGGCGTTTTATTCTAGTCGGAAGCAGGAGGTCAATTCCACCAGTCCTGGCCAAAAGGAGTCACTCTGGGATGATTGCATGTGGCGATCGCTTCCCATCGAATCCTTTTAGCATCGCCCATGGAAGGTTACCGAGGATGACTCCAGACGCCCTCCGCAAAGATTTTGCTGTATTCCTGCGTGCCACTATTTTTTCGTGACATTGGGATTCGGTGGGTGGTTTGACCCAGCCACCTACAGAATGAGCCGATCGACCAGAGACAAAGGGCTTGGCCCGGCTCTTACCCGCACCGCCCATCCTGTGGAATGGCTCTCAAGAATTCAAAGAGGCAGAGGCATTCAAGAGAATTCCATCGGTCCATTCACTCGCCGGTGGCTGTGCGTCTCCCTGAAAGGCAAATCAACGCGATCATGGCTTTTTTGCGGCATCTTGCACCACCTCCCCACCCAATTGTCAGATGGAACGAAAAAAGCCCCAGGAGTTGTCCCCGGGGCTTTTCGATGCGTCCAAAAAAATGCCGATGCCTTTAGCAATCGCACCACTCAGGTGCGGCGTCGTCTGGCGGCACCAAGCGCCCCGAAAGCCAGAACCAAAAGGGAGGTGGAGGCAGGTTCAGGGACAACACTGGTCGTTTCGAAACCGAGCGAATGAAGATATTGGCCATCATTGACGAGGGTCAGGGTTCCAGTTTCCTGGAGATAGCGACCGAGCGTCTCTCCGTTGGTTCCTGGGAAGGCAGATGTCGTCGACGTGTAGACCCACTCGATCTGCTTGGCAGTCGTCGCCACGTTGATCCCATCGACAACCACCCAGTAGATGGTGCCGCCGGTGAGGTAAAGCGGCGCTGCGGTAAAGAAATCGACGGCAACCGCAGGAGCAAGGGCTGGAACAGGGGCAGCAGCCAAGATGCTGCTGCTGATGAAATCGCTTCCTGGCAGTTTGGTCCCCAAAGCTTCGGGAGGCGAATTGGTGTAGATCGAACCCTTGATGGTTCCCTGACCCAGCAGCGTATCGAACAGGTTGAAGCTGTCCGTACCGGTGTTCCGCAATTTCAGAGTCAACCGATTGACTCCGAAGCTATTCGCTGCGGTTCCTGACGTACGAAACATCGAGCCCAGAGAGACACCCGACGCAAAGGCAACCGCATCGGAACCGTTTTCGGTTGCCGAAAGATTGCTGGTGGACAAAACCGCTGCCGACGCAGACGTCGACAAGCAAAGTAGGCTCGCGAAAGCAGCCAGAGCGAATCGAATGATCATGATACCTCCTATCGGTAGGCGATTCTTCGACTTCGAAAGTGTCATAACTTTTTTCAGTCCCAGAATCTCCGGCACTGAAATTGTTGGCCTGCCCCTACGACCGGGACAAGTGATGATCCATTACAAATCTCCGCCGCAAATTGAACAGAAGGAAAATGCTGCTTTTGGATGTTTCGCAAAAACACCGTTGCGAACAATCGTTTCAATCGCTACAGATCCAACCTGCTTCAATAAAGGAACTGATCATGCGTGTGTTTTCGATCGGCTGGGTCTTGGTGATCGCTTTGATTTCTGTGGTGCTAACGAATCTCAATGGATGGAGTCAAGGCGGAAACTTCCAGACGGGGACTTTCGCAACGGTTCCTAATGCAACCGCCCAGTCGGTAGGTGAAGTGATAGCTTTGACGCAATGGCTAGCTGACGGTTCGCAGCAGTTGTGTCTGGTCGATTTGCAAAAAAAATCGCTGGTTGTCTATCACATCGCACCTGGCACTGGAGCCATCCAGCTGAAAAGTGCTAGGCGATGGGACGCTGATGTGATGCTGGAAGAATTTAATAGCGGTGAACCGACTCCGGAAAAGGTACGGCTCCTTTTGGGCCGTTGAGTCGAAGAGGTGTCGTCGGCCGGCGGTGCATTTTGGGAATGGTTGCGGGCTTTGGTAGTGGATTTCCGGATGTCGAAATAGCTTCCTTCTAGCTTGGCCCTCGGACTGGACACTTTGGCGGAGGTGGGGTGGATCGGGAGTCAGGGGGCGAACCCAGGAAGATTCCGACGTCCCTACCGATCGTTCCTCCTCATGAGGCAGCCTGCTGGCTGTTCCTTCAGTCAGACCCATGGGGTTTAGGCCCTACCGAGGTTCGTACCCTTCTTTTTCTCAGGACGCTTCGAAACGAGGTGGGGGATTTCGGCAAACGTAGGTTTTTGAGCACGACTGATTTTGCCCGTGCGCCCCGTCGCTTGTTCTACGAGTCCGCGTCGCCCCTGCCTCGCGTCGCCCCTGCCTCGCTAGGTGGAAGCTCTGCTTGGTGGACGCTCAGTGGATCGCTGGCTACCATGACAGTTGGAGTGCCGCCATTCTGCGAGACGAATTTACGATGTTCGTGGTGCAGAGAAGAGGGGTGGAAACAAACGGTGGGACCCTCTGTGGATGGGTCTTGAGGCAGAAGAACTTATTGAAAGAGAGGCGTGGCGTGCGAACTGGAGTGCGATGGTTTTTCGGCATGTTGCTGGCGACAGGAATGGGTGGTGCTGGGCAAGCGATGGGCCAGGAAGCGGCATGGTCTGACCTGACGATTTCCTTCGTATACGGTGGCGACAAAGCCCCGGCACGAGCCCCATTGGATTTGTCGAAGGATTCGGTTTGCGCCAAAAGCAGCAAGAACGATGAGGGATTGATCGTCAATCCTTCCAACAAAGGGATTCAAAACGTCGCCCTGTGGGTCGACGCGAAGAAATCGAAGATCACCGAAAAGAATATCCATCCCGATCTGAAGAAACCTTCCGACGGAAAAATCGTTCTAGACAATCTCGAGTGTGTCTTTGTTCCCCACATTGTCGTCGCCCGCCCTGGGCAGACGATCGAAGTCAAAAATTCAGACACCACTGGGCATAATGCCAATTTCAATTTCCTGAATAACTCCGCGCAGAACTTCGTAGTCCCGGCGGGTGGGTCGAAGGATTTGAAGCTGGAGAAGGATGAGCCGGCTCCCATTCCTGTGCAGTGCAATGTCCATCCTTGGATGGAAGCCAAGTTGATCGTGGTCGATCATCCCTACGTTGGGGTCAGCGATGCCGATGGCAAATTGACGATCAAAGGACTGCCCGCTGGAACCAAGTTGGTCTTCAAGGTCTATCACGAGAATTCGAAGAAATCGATCGACGAGGTCACTTTTGGCGGGAAGAAGGAATCCTGGGCGAAGGGGAACTTTGAGTACACCCTGAAGCCAGGTGCCAACGATCTGGGCACGGTGGTCATCGGCGCCGACAAGTTCAAGAACCAGTAAGCCAGACTTTCCTGCGGACCGACCATTGCGAGTCGGTTTGAGGGGAAATTCGCTGTTAGAAATCGACGCCAGCCGGCGGTGCCTTGACAAGGGATCGCCGGCTTTTTTTCGCTCCTACGGACCATTCGGCCGGTCCATGTGCCCCCAACTCCCGGCGATCGATCGTTGCCACAGCCAGTTCCGCCCTAATTCCCGCGGCGTCCAGCAACTCATCGGCTGACCTCCTCAAGGCAAAGCGATCGGGATGCAAGGAATTCCAATCGCCATACTAGAATTCCAGATGGCCCCCTTTTTCTCGCCATCACTCCATGCGTTCTCTTGCAACTCATTTCTTTGGCTCACGCGAAGCCGCGAAGGCACGAAGGCATGGAGAGCCGCGCCTCATTTGCGATCGGGGCGTAGGTATCCAGTCGACATTTTCTTTGGGATGCAAACTTTTAGCTGCCGATCGAATCGCCAAGCCGAACCGCAAAGGACACTGGTAGTTGTCTGCTGACGAACGATCTGCGCCTTGTTTTTTTCGACGTTTTTCGGTCCCGAGGAACCGGCACCGAGTGGATCTTCACTGTCCCATTTTGTCGCAGCGACTGGCGAAGAGGATGGGTTTGGGTTGATCCCCAGGGGGAATTGCGGTGAACTACGAGTGCGAGGAACCGTCGGCGGTTGGTGACAGGCTTGTGGTAAAGGACAGTGGAAAGCGATGATCGGTTGCAAGGTCTGCGCCAGGATGTGGGTGGTAGTGGCTTCCTTGGGAGTCCTTCCAATGGTTACTGGCTGCAATAGCCGATCTCCCGAATCCTTCCGTGCCAGTGCCGTCCAGGTTCAACAAGTCTCCGAGAGTCGAGAGGTATCGGCAGAGACGCTGACCGCGCGATTGGAATCGGTGCTGACCGATTGGTTTGGCACCCCCGACAAGCCTCGCTGGCCCACCGTGGAAAGGCTCACCGAGGGGGGCATCGATCAGGCGTCTCTGCTGGTCAGCTTGATCGATCCAAAGCAACTGGAGCGAGCGGCGGGGCCAGTGCGGCGTCTGGAGGATCGCGTCGAATATGGTCTTTATCGAAAGCACTGTGCCCACTGCCACGGCATCGCGGGAGACGGTTGGGGAGCGACCGCGGGCAATCTGTCACCCTACCCGCGAGATTTTCGTCGCGGCACCTTCAAGTTCAAATCGACTCCCATCGGAAGTCGACCAACTCGCAGCGATCTGATGGCGGTACTCAAGCGAGGGATTCCCGGTACAGCGATGCCTTCCTTTGCATCGCTGTCCGAGAGCAAACACTTTCGAGACGACTACGAACCTTTGATCGATTACGTCATTTACCTTTCGGTGCGAGGGGAAGTGGAACGCCGCTTGATCGGCGCGCTCAGTGAATCGGGAGAAGAGGGATGGCAGGCGGCGCAGCCAGCCGATCAGAAGTCGACCGCGCCGGATGCTTCGCCGTCGGTCGCCAGAGAGGTGGCTGAGGTGCTGCGTCGGTGGCGTCAAGCGTCGCAAGAAGTGCTGGAAGTGCCTGAGAACGAACTGGCCGACCGTTCGATCGAAGATCTCTGGAACAGCGACTCAAAGCCCCAGTTGCTGGGGGCCATCGAGCGGGGGGAGAAGCTGTTTGGCATGCCGGCCACTGCCTGCACCAGTTGCCATGGTCTGAGCGGACGGGGGGATGGCCGCGTGGTGGACTATGACGAGTGGACCAAGGATTGGACGATTCGTGCCGGGGTCGATCCCACCGATCGGTCTCAGTGGAAGCGATGGAGCCGGTTGGGAGTTGGAAAACCGGTCCCAGATCGACCGCGGGATCTGCATGCGGGAGTTTATCGTGGAGGATTTAGTCCGCAGGATCTTTACCGGCGGATCGCCGGTGGCATCGATGGTTCCCCCATGCCGGCGCTGCCTCTGAAGCCAGCCAACCCGCAAGGCTGGACTCCCCAGGATGTCTGGGATCTGGTTCATTTTGTTCGGTGGCTTCCCTACTCGAAACAATTCCCCAGAGGATCTGCGGCCCAAATGGCAACTTTGGGAGCCACCGCAACCCGCACGTCGAGCGACCAGTTAGCGATTGCCCTGTCGCTCCACCTGCCCGCTCCACCTGAAACCATAAACGATGGGAAACCCATCGCCGGAATCGAGTTGGGAGGCGATCACCCGACTCTTGAGAAGGAGATCCGATGAACCGATCAGGTCGAGGCTTGGATAGGCAGGAGGGTGTCGTGGCTTCGGACCTGTCCGCCGATCCGATTCGTGACGTCGCGATGGAGCGTGTGCGCTTTTGGGCTTTGCTGCTGGCCTTCTTCACCTTCCCACTGATCTGGTTGGGAGGCTTGGTCACCACTCAGGATGCCGGGATGGCGGTTCCCGACTGGCCCGGGACCTTTGGGTACAACCTGTGGCTTTATCCTATCTCCACCTGGCTGCTGGGACCTTTTGATTTGTTTGTGGAGCATGGCCATCGTTTGCTTGCCACCTTTGTAGGTCTCCTTGCGATCTGCCTGGTGGGGAGTTCCTGGAGGCCGCAGGTTAGTCGGTCGATGCGATGGTGGTCGGTGGCGGTACTGGCAGCGGTGATCGGGCAGGGGATCCTGGGGGGACTTCGCGTTCGGCTGGACGAGCGGGTGATGGCGATGATCCATGGCTGTACCGGTCCTCTTTTCTTTGCGATGGCGGTGGCGACGTCCGTTTGGGCCGGGAGGACCTGGAACTCGTCCAAGCTGCAGGTTGGACAGGTGGTTCCTACCCGATGGCTGTGGATGTCGCGAGCGATTTTAGGTGCTGTGCTGACCCAACTGGTCTTGGGGGCACAGGTACGTCATATCGTTCCTTGGGCCCTTCCATCGCAATTCACCTTCTGGGTTCATCTCCACCTGACGTTCGCTGCGGTCGTCACCTTGTTGATCCTAGCCGCTTGGCTGGGTCGTTGGTCGAGCCCGCTACGTCAGTCGCTAGCGATCCGGTGGCCGGTCGATGGTCTGGCGGCACTGCTGCTGCTGCAATTGAGCCTGGGAGTGGCGACTTGGTTTGTCAGCTACGCCTCTCCCTGGCCCATTTCCTTGGGAGGGCTGGATCGCTATGTGCTCCAAGCCAAAGGGTACTTTGAGTCCTGGGTGATCACCGGCCATCAGGCGACCGGTTCGCTGCTGATCGGTCTGTCGACTGCCTGGTGGCTTTGGATGGGGGAGGCAGGTCGGCGCAGTGGGATGCAATCGGAGGGGATCCAATCGGAGGGGAACGCTCCGACGGTCGCCAGGGGGCGATCGATGGGGGATGGTCTGGTCGCTGGCGTAGCGGAAACGCGTGGGAGGATCGGCATACCCAGCACTGTTTCGGCTGGTGAAAATCGCGAATTGGGATAATCTGAACAAGCGGTTTGGATCTGTTCCAAACGGTCCAGAGTCAAAAACTGGCAGGGCGCAGGACGGGGGAACGATGGCGACGGAGACAACGGAACTGGCAGCAAGTCGCTCGTCGGTCGACCAAGCGTCGGTGCGAACGGTGGTCGCTCTGCGCGACGTTTGGCGTGACTACCTGCAGCTGACGAAGCCTCGCATTCTCCTCATGATTGTCATGACCGCTTTGGTGGCGATGGCAGCAGCGCCTCAGGGGCTCTTTTCCTGGCAAGCGGTGGTCACGACCGTGGTGGGAACGGCGTTGGTAGCCGCCAGCGCCAGCGTCTTCAACCAGTGGTATGAAATCGAACGAGACTCGAGGATGGAGCGGACTCGAAGGCGACCTCTTCCCTCGGGACGGCTGACGGCGGTTGAGTCGCTTGGGTTCGGATTCCTGCTGGTGATCGTCGGGTTGGCGGTTTTTGCGTTGGGAGGATTGCCGGTTCCTGCCTCCATCGCGCTAGCCACCTGGGGACTCTATGTGCTGCTCTACACCCCACTGAAATCGATCAGCAGCATCAACACTTTGATCGGGACCTTGCCTGGGGCACTTCCTGTGCTGATTGGATGGACGGCAGGAGGCGGAACGTTGAGTCAGCCATTGGGTTGGTGGATGACGGCGGTGCTGGTGCTTTGGCAGTTGCCTCATTTCATGGCGATCGCGTGGCTCTATCGCGACCAGTACCGGGCGGCAGGGTTCCAGATGCTGACGACCGTTGATCCGACGGGACGATTGGCGGCATGGCATGCCTTGCTGCCAGCGTTAGCACTTTTCCCGGTGGGAGTCCTGTCGGTGGGTGCCGACGGCCTTTTGGGCTGGATCCTGGGGATTGCGAGCGTCCTGGCCAATCTGGGAATGGCATGGGGTGCTTATCGCTTTTGGAAGCAGCAAACGTCCACCACGGCCCGATACCTGCTTCGCGCTTCGCTGATCTACCTGCCAGCGATGCTGCTGGTGTGGGTCCTTCGCGTCTGCGTATGAGGTCGCCGATGGGGGAATCCCGAGTCGAAGGAGCGGTGGAGGCGTCGCAAGTCGCCTATCGTTATGGTGACCGCGTCGCCTTGGATGGCCTATCGCTGCGAGTCGCCGAGGGTGCGATCTATGGGATCTTGGGACCCAATGGCTGTGGAAAGAGCACTCTGTTTCGGCTTTTGGCGACGATCTCTCCGATGCAGCAAGGGCGGGTGACTCTGTTTGGGGACGATTTGGAAGGGGACCCGGCGGCCATACGGCGGCACCTGGGGGTGGTCTTTCAAAACCCGGCGATCGATCCCAAGCTGACGGTCCTGGAGAACCTCCTTTGCCATGGGGCGCTCTACGGGATGAGCTGGAGGGAGTCACAGGATCGGGCTGCGCATTGGCTGCAGCGATTCGGGCTAGGGGATCGTTCGCACAGTCGCTGTCAGTCGCTTTCGGGCGGTATGCAGCGGCGGGTGGAACTGGCCAAGGGGATGTTGCATCAGCCGAGGCTGCTTCTGATGGATGAACCAACCAGTGGGCTCGATCCCGCCGCGCGGCTGGAGTTCTGGGAGACGATCGAAAGTCTTCGCGCTCAGGAAGCGGTCACGGTGCTGATGACCACCCATTTCCTGGATGAGGCGGAACGATGCGACCGATTACTGCTGGTCGATCAGGGGAAGGAGGTGGCTGAAGGGACACCGGCCGATCTGCGATCCGACTTAGGCGACGCGGTGCTTCGCGTCCGATGCCATGGTGTGCAGCAGGCAGAAGCTTTCCGCGTGCAGTTACAGGAACGCTGGCAGTGCAAGATCGAACAATCAGCCGATCAGTTGCTGATCGAACGACTGGATGCAGAGGTCGACTGGAGGCGATGGCTGGAGGAGTTCCCGCAGCAGGTGCGAGAATTGAGCTGGGCAAGGCCGACGCTGGAAGACCTTTTCCTCCGCAAAACCGGCCGATCTTTGGCGAGCGATCCAGCCTCTTTAGCGACCGACCTCTCAAGACAGCGCGGCGCCTCCAGGCGCCGGCAGGGAGGTACCCGAGGATGATTGGGCGGATGGCTTCGGGATGGCGAGGTGCTTTGGCGTTGGCGGTCCGGGAGTGGATTCGTTTCTTCCGTCAGCCCAGCCGCGTGATTGGAGCGTTGGGGCAACCGGTGCTTTTGTGGCTGCTGCTGGGAATCGGACTAGGGCGAAGTTTCCAGGGAGCGGGGGGGATTGGTTTTTCGGAATATTATCTGGCGGGAACCATCGCGCTGATCCTGCTTTTTACCGCCATCTTCACCACGATCTCGATCATCGAAGACCGCAAAGCCGGGTTCCTGCAGGGGGTGCTCGCCGCACCGGTACCTCGATGGGCCATCGCCGCTGGAAAAATCCTCGGAGGCGGAGCGATCGCCTGGGTGCAGTCGCTGCTGTTCGTCCTTCTTGTAGCGGTCCTGGGCCCTTTGGAGATCGGCGCCCTCTCGCTATCGCTGATCGCATTCCTGGCTCTGGCAGCCATCGCCATCACCGCCCTGGGCATGCTGTTCGCCTGGCCGATGGATTCGACGCAGGGGTTTCATGCCATCATGAATCTGGTGCTTCTGCCGATGTGGTTGCTTAGCGGCGCGCTCTTCCCCATCCCTGGTTTGACCCCCGATGCCACCTGGGGTGAAACCTTGTTCCACTGGGCGATGCGATTCAATCCAATGAGCTACGTGGTGGCTGGGATTCGGCAGCACCTGGATCCAGCGATGGAAGCGACCGGATGGAGCCCTGGGCCGATGGTATGCTGGTTGGCGCTGGCGGGTTTCGCGTTGGGACTGTCGGCTCTGGCAGCAGGCATGGTGAGCAAGCAGCAGAAGGGAAGGCGATGAAAAATCGATGGCCTTGGATTTTGGTGGGGATTCTGCTGGGGCTGCTGGCGGCTTGGTGGAGCACACCGCGCAGGCCTCGCCTGGAACCGCTAGTGGAAGGGCAAGGGCAGAGAATGGCTCAGGAGAGCCTCCAGGAGACCGAGGGGGCCGCTGGCAAGGCGGTCTTTGACTCCCCAGAAGCTCGCATCGAGGCCAGCCGGCAACTGGCGCGACAGATGCGGGAATCGGTTCGCGACCTTCCGCCAGGTCAGTGGCTGCACGACTTCGAACTGATCGAGCGAAGCGGCAAACCGATCGGCTCCAAGGAACTTGCAGGGCAACCCTATATCGCCAGCTTCTTCTTCTCCAAATGCCCCAGCATTTGCGTGCAGCAGAATGATCAGATGCGATTGCTGCAGGAGCGACTGAAAGACGTCCCAGTGCGACTGGTGAGCATCACGTGCGATCCGGAAGTGGATACCCCTGAAGTCCTGCGCGATTATGCCGATCGTTATCGAGCAGACCCAGAGCGTTGGTTGTTTCTGACTGGGACCTGGGATCAGCTGGAGAAGATTTCCAGCGAGGTCTTTTTCCACGGGCTGCATCGTCCGAAAGAGCACATCGAAAAATTTCTGCTGATGGATGCGGAAGGAGAGTGGTTGGCGGCCTACGATTGGCACGTACCGGAAGAACTGCGTTTGCTGGAGAAAGATATCCGTGCACTGGTGTCGACCGGCGATTCGGGGAAGAACCATTCGACCGCTCCACCCGCGACGGATCGGGTGCCATGACGTCGCCGGGCTGGACTTCCTGGCCTCGTTGCCTGCTCGTCCTTCTCCTTTCAGGATGGGTGATCTGGGGCCGGGCGGGCGAACTGGGAATGCCTGCTGCCGTCGGCATCAGTCGCCTGTGGGCTAGTCAGCCACCCATGGGCCGTTCGGAGTCGGGGGTGATGCTGCCAACCGGTGCGCCGCAGGCGATGCAGCGAGCTAGGCAGATCGCCTCACAGATCGATGCCGGGGCGTGGGAAGAATCGGCGCTGGCGATCGACGAGTGGGGCAGCCAGCTTCCTGAGGGAGTCTTTCCGCCGATCGCCGCCATCCCACTCCGCAAAGTCGATCTGGCGACGAATGCTTCTTCGAAGGCCGACCCAGGGGATCGATTCCAGCGATGGCTTGGGGCCAGAGCCTGGAAGGAGGAAGCGCGTCAGCGGCGGCGATGGCTGCGGGAGGCTCTGGATCCGGATGCCCAGTTGCCTAGGGGTGCCGCATGGCCCGCGCGGCCGCTACCGCCCGGCAGTTCGCTGGCGTCGATGGTGCGTGTGGCCGAGCAAGCGGCATGGGATGCGGAGAGGGAAGACCGGCGCAACCTGCCTGAAGAGGACGCAGTGAAGGCGGTCCCTGGATGGCTGGAAGTGGGAGATCGGCTCCTGCAGCTTGGGGCGGTGGAGCGAGCCAGGGGATGCTACCGAAGAATCGCCGCGGGCCTGGAAGCGCCGCTGGGTCCAATCGACTCCCCGCGCGGAAGCATTCCCTGGTACTGGGTGGCCAAGGACATAGCCGATCCGATGGAGGTGCCCGAATCGATCCGGAAATATATCGTCGGTTCGGCGCAGTCGCCGCAGGTCGCGATCGCCAAAGCGACCGCATGGTCGCGAATGGTCGACTGCGCCATTGTCTCTTGTCAGTGGCGGCGTGCTGAGGTGGAACTGAAGTGGCTGCAGCAGTTGTTCCCTGATGTGCGCGATCGTTGGCCGCTGGACCCTCAGGATATCGATCGACCGATGGGAGAAGGGTTGCAGCGACGTCTGAAGAACGAGATGGAACGATGGAAGAGCCAAGAGCCCACCGTGGCTGTAGGGGAGCGCCAGCCAATTCCATCGATTGCTGGTGACTTCGCGCAAGGGCCACCTCTGGCCGATCAGGAGTGGCGCAGGTGGCTGCCGGTGGTCGCATCCGGTGCCTTGACGCGTCGCATGGATCGCAATCTGCTCCAGCCCCGTGTGGCGGAATCGTCCGATGGACTGCTGGGCTATTTTCCGATCCTGCATCGAGATCGCCTCTACTGCAATCTCGGGCATCGCATCATCGCTCAGTCGATCGACCCGGATGGTCGTTGGGTCTCTGGCAACGGCGTGCTGTTCGATTCCCAGATGGCCGAGGAGGACTATGTGCCGGCTGCCGAGTCGGTGCTCGGTGTGCCTCGCAACTCGCTGACACTCATCGATGACTGTCTTTATGCCCGCGTCGGTTCGGCAGTGACGGCTTGGCGTGAAAGAACTTCGCAAACCAATCGTTCGATGAGCCTTCTGGTGGGGTTGGATTTGCGGAAGGAGGGTGCCTTGCTGCCAGGATTTCCAATCGTGTTGCGGGAGGCCGATTGGGGGAAAGCTGAGTTCGAGGGAAGCCCGATCGCGGTGGGGGATGCGATCTTCGTGGTGGTGACCGAACGGACGGCTTCGCAGTGGCAGCGGCGTGTTGCTGCCTTCGATCGGATCGATGGCCGCACGCTTTGGGTCAGCCCGATTCTGGCAGGGTCCAATCCAGCAGGTTTCGAAACGGCTCATGGAATCACCCAAGTACGGCTCAGCTGCCTCGAGGATCGCTTGGTGGTCGATACCGGTCTGGGTGTGATCGCGGCGCTGGAAGCCGACCAGGGTGAGGTGGTGTGGATGGCAACCTATCCTCGCTCCCCGGAGGAAGAAGCTGGCTTTGGAGACCAAGCCTCCTTTCGACAGCGGGATCCGCCGCCCCCTTTGCTGGTAGCCGATCAGGTGGTCGTGGCTCCTTGCGATACTCCCGATTTGATCTCCCTGGATTGGGAGACGGGCCAGCTGCGGTGGATTAGCGAACCGGGGGTTTGTCGCCACGTGGTCCATCTGCTGGGAGCCACCGACAGGCACTGGGTGGTCAGTGGCGATCGCGTCCTCTGGCTGGACCGATACAGCGGACGGTTGGAGGGGCTTTACCCCGAGGTCCTGGAGTCCCAGGTTGGCGGGAGGGGTAGGGGGTTGCTGGCGGGGGAGCAGGTGGTGTTTCCGATGAGCGGCAGTTTGCAGGTGCTGGCCGCCCCCACTCCGCCAGAGAACCAAATCGCGGTGGTGGGCCAAGTCGATCTGGGAGTGCGGGGGATGCAAGGAGCGAACCTCTTTCGCAGCAGCGACTGGCTGGTTCTCGCTACCCCTTCGCGATGGCTGCTCTGCCGTAGCGGCCCGAAGACTCTGGTCAAAAGGGAACCAAGCGATACGATTCCCTTGCAACCCGATCGATGATGTTCTCCAATCATGCTTGCTTCGGACCGGATCGGCAGGCCATCCGTTGCACCGCCGATGCAACTGGAACTCCACCCGACCCGCGTCCAGAGGATACCCCCAAGAGATGACTCGACCCCGATTGCCTCAGGATGACCTAGCCCTCCTCTCCAGGACGCGCCAGGTCGCCGAATCGATTGAGCGGGAGTTGGCGACGCAGATCGTCGGCCAGAAGCAGGTCATCCGTCCCATGCTGTGCACGCTACTGGCGGGGGGCCATTCGCTGCTTGTTGGGGTGCCGGGGTTGGCCAAGACGCTGATGATCCAGTCTTTGGCACAGGTGCTGGATCTTCCGTTTCGCCGCATCCAGTTCACCCCCGATCTCATGCCGGCGGACATCACGGGGACCGAGGTGCTAGTGGAAGATCGCCAAGCGGGTGTCCGCGAGCTCCGATTTGTCCCTGGCCCGATCTTTGCCCAGATGATCCTGGCCGACGAAATCAATCGAACGCCTCCGAAAACCCAGGCAGCCCTGCTGGAAGCGATGCAGGAGCGGCAGGTGACGGCAGGTGGCAAGCGGCATCCGCTGCCACAGCCATTTTTCGTGCTGGCGACTCAGAATCCAGTGGAGCAAGAAGGGACCTACCCGCTTCCGGAAGCGCAACTGGATCGATTCATGACGCAGCTATGGGTCGACTATCCTACGGTTGAAGAAGAGCTGGATATTGTGCTTCGAACAACCGACGACCGCAAAGTGAATTTGCAGCCGCAAGTCAGTCAGGGGGAGTGGGAGGCGATGATGCAGTTGACGCGGCGCATCGCCATCGACCCCTCGGTGGCGAAGGCCGCCTTGCAACTGGCGCGGCGCACCAGGCCCGGAGACCCCGAAGCTCCGGAGGAGGTCAAGCGGTATGTGACCTGGGGGGCGGGGCCGCGAGCCAGTCAGCATCTGGTCCTTCTGGCCAAGGCATGGGCGGCTTTGGAAGGGGAACCCCTGGTGCTGGAATCGCACATCCATCGTGTCGCTCTTCCGGTTCTACGCCATCGCGTGCAACTGAACTTTCAGGCCGATGCGGAGGGCCTTCGCGTCGACTCCCTGCTGCAGGCAATCATCGACCAAGCCGCTGACAGGAGCGCCTCCCGTGGAAGCCTCGGCGATTTCTTTCGATCCTGAAACCCTGGCGCGTCTAAAGCACCTGACCGTGCGAAGCCGCTTCCTCCTCCAAGGGCTAAGCGCCGGTATCCATCGCGGTCCCAAACGAGGTCAGTCGGTCGAGTTCTCTGAACACCGGGAGTACTCACCTGGGCAAGAGACACGGCTGATCGACTGGAAAGTCTTCGCCCGTTCCGATCGACTCTTCGTCAAACAGTTTGAAGAGGAAACCAATCTGGTCGTCTCGCTGCTGGTGGACCATAGCCGCAGCATGGACTACAGCAGTCGGCCAGGAAAACTGACCAAATGGCAGTACGCTCAAGTCGCCTCGCTCACCCTGGCCTACCTGTTGCTGGAGCGTCGCGACAGCGTCGCATTGGGATTGATCGGAGATGGACAATGCTCCTGGGTGGGGCATTCGTCCCAACGACGCCACTGGCAGGCTCTGGTCCATCACTTGGACCGGGCATCGTGGAGCGGTCGATCGCTGCTGGCCGAGTCGATGGGCGTCTTTTCGCAACGTTCGCACCGTCGCCAGATGGTCCTGGTGCTCAGCGACTTCCTGACCGACCAGGACTCGCTTTTTCGAGGGCTTCGATTCCTTCGCCATCAAGGCCATGATCTGATGCTGCTGCGGATCACCGACCCTCAGGAGTCGAGGTTCGAATTTCATTCGCCGGCGCGGTTTCAGTCGCTGGAAGGAGATGGATGGGAAGAGGTCGATCCGGTGCAGATCGCCGACACCTACCGGAAAGTCTTTCTGGAGCACCATCGACGTCTGGAAGCGTTTTGTCGGAGCCAGGGGTTTGGGTTCAGTTGGGTACAAACCGATCAATCGCTGCTGGATGGTGTCGCCAAACTTCTGATCGATCGATGAAGGGAGTGCCATGATCCATAGACCAGGAAGTCGTCGACGGAGCCGCCAGGCGAGGAGACGCACGATCGCACGCCGCATCGAATTTATGGGATGTTCCAGGAAGGCATCCGGCACCTTGGTGCGATCCTGTAGGCTGCTGGAGCTATCTGGATGCCAGTGACGAATCTTGGTCCCTTACCCATTGCCTGGCTGAACTGGAACAGCCCCTGGATGCTGGCGTGGGTGATCGCAGCCATCGTCCCCTGGCTGATAGCGCGACGCCGCCGAAGATCGGAAACCATCATGCCATGGCCCGCCATGGAGTTTCTCCGCGAGGCGATGGCGCAGGCGACCACGGTGCGGCAAGCCCCCTCCGACTGGCTGCGATGGCTCCGATCCCTGGCGCTGGGCGCATTAGGACTGGGGGTCGCGCAGCCCCTTTGGCAACCTGGATCCCAACCCTTCACCGGCTCGAAGGCCAACCATCCGCAATGCCTCCTTTTCTGGATTGACCCTTCGCTTTCGATGGGCTGGACGATCGAGGGAGTCGATCGACTGGAACTGGCCAAACGGTGGTGCCGAAAGAAAATCGAATCGCTCCAACCGGGACAAAGCGCGATCTGGCTAGGCGGCGATACCTCGCGCCAGGCTGCACCTCGCCCGTCCCTGAACCCCGACGACCTTCTGCCGCTGATCGAAAGGATGCCGCTGGAGGATGGAACGGGGGAGTCGTTGGGCACGGTTCTATCGCGGGCTGCGGGTGCCATCTCCAATGCGAAAGGTTCTCTCCCCGCGGATACCGTTTTCGAGTTGATCCTCCTATCCGACCTGGAATCCAACAGCTGGATCGAACAACTCCCGTCGCTCGATCCAGACCAGCTACCAGCCGAATTGAGAGAGGTACCGCGTCAGATCGTCCCCTGTCGTCATCCGGTCGATCCCCAGGGACACTTGGCGATCGATCGACTGGTGGTAACCGATCCAGTGATCGCGGGAGAGCCTTGTCGGGTGCGAGCGCAAGGTCGATGGATCGGCAAGCCACCGGCCGAAGGGGTCGCCGTCCGATGGCTGATCGACAGACTCCAACAAGCCTCACAGAGGGTGGAGGGAAGGGAAGGGGGGGTGGCGATCGAGTGGACCTGGATCCCGGCGACTGCTGGTCGATATGAAGTCGCGATTCAGCGAGAGAGCAACAGCCTTCCAGCCGATCGAATCACGGCCATCCAGGTTGAAGTGCTTCCCCCTCCATCCATCGATCTGCTAGAGGGAAAGGACCGGGGAGGGCGGTTCGTGGCTGCGGCGCTGGAGTCACTTGCCGAGCTGGACGCGAATGTTGCCACTTTGCGGCGTGGGATGCTTCCTGGTTGGCAAGTCGATGCGCTAGGCCCCTCCAGTTCTATCTGGCTTTGCGATGTGCCGCTGGAAGCTCCCGTAACGCGCCAGGCGATGGAGGACTGCTGGCAGCGAGGAGCCAGCTTGGTCGTCTGGTGTGGTCCACAAACTGTCTCGGCGGCACAGGTCGGGAAGCGGATGAGCGAATTGGTTCCATCTTGGAGCCGATGGGGATTGCCCGACTGGCAATGGCAGGGCGTGGCGGAGCTGGAGGTACCCTTTGACCGCAGCGCGCTGGCACCGATTCTGGATCCGATCGACTACACCAGCCCTCTGCTAGCCCCCTTCCGCGACCATCCCCGTAGCGGGCTGCTGGATGCGCCGATTCAGCGCCATTGGCGATGGCGTCTTGATCCAGCCTCCGTCGATGCACGCACCGCTTCGACGTCTCCCTGGACGATCGATCTGAAGACCGCGGCTGGTGATCCGATGATTGTGCATCATCGATTTGGTCGAGGGATCGCCTACTGGATTGCCACGGCACCCGCGCCGGCTCTTCCCGACGGGCAGTCTGGCTGGAATGCCTGGGCTGCCTGGCCCAGCTTTGTCCCTTTGATCGATTCGTTGGCCAACCGCCTGCTGGAACAGCGTGACAAACCGTTGCATGGGTCCCTTCCCATGATGCTGGAAAGCCCATCGGTCGAGACCATCCTTCCATCGCATCGGCTGCGGGATCCCGACGATCAGCCGCTTCCCATCCGCTGGGAAAAGGGTTCCGGAGAGCTCTGGCAAGCCATCGCCGCCGCCGGCCAGAAGGCAGGTCGCTACCAATGGGAGGATCCCGATCCTTCCCGCACGAAGACCTGGTCGCTGCAGCGTCCGCAGCAAGAATTGACGCTGGATACATTGCCTCCCGATCGATTGCCGGATGGGTGGAACAAGGGCGATAACGCACTGCCAGATTCAGCGATTCCATCTGCAAGGCCGATCTTCCGATGGTTTCTTGCCGTGGTGCTTGGGCTGCTGATGACCGAGTCGATACTGCTTGGAATCCGAAGCCGTACGGCCAATGGCCAGCGGCCCGCAACCGCCCAAGGGCTCCCAGGGAGGTTGGATCGTGGTTGATGCCCGTTGGCTCAGCGATGCCAGATTCTCCCTGACCTCCCAACCGGCGCTGGCCATCGGCGCGGCCATCGCCCTGGCGATCCTTTCCCTTTGGTCCTATCGATTGCTCGACCGTCGACTCGGCAAACTCCTTCTCTCCTCCGGCGCACCAGCACGAGCGGCGCGGGCCCTGGCGCTGGCGGCGCTGCTTCGATGGCTGAGCCTTTGTCTATTGATGTGGATGCTGGAAGGCTGGATGCTGCAACCGGTCGAGCGGATGAAGCCCGAGCTGGTAGTGGTGCTCGATCAGTCACAGAGCATGAGCTCCATCGATGCCATGGAGGAATCCCAGGCCACCGCAAGCCGCTGGGAGCAGGCCAAGGCCTGGCTGACCTCCGAGGAATTTCGAAAGGGGACGGAGAACTTCCGCGTCCGTTTTTTTACCGTGGCCGACACTCTGGAACCCAGGGAACTGAGCGATCTGAATTCGATGGAAGCGACTGGACTTGCCAGCGATCTTGGAAGCGGTCTACAGAGGCTCTGGCAACTGCACGGGTTGGCGGAGGGAGGCACCCTGCTGATCTCCGACGGAGCTGCGACGGATGCCATGCCACTGGAGCTGGTGTCTCAAGTGGCCAGCCATTCGAACCATCCCGTCGATACCATCACCGTCGGTCCCATCGAACAGCGGCCCGATTGGATGATCGATCGATTGCGTTTGGATGATGTGGTGTTTGAAGGAGACCAAGTGCTGGTCGAAGGGTTGCTGATGGGGGTTGGATTCCGCACGCCGGAGACAGCGCAAGTGTCGCTTTGGGACGCGCAGTCCAACCAAAAGCTGGATCAGATGGAATTGCCAGTCCCCAGCTTTCCGGCGCGTCTCCCTTTCCAGTTGCGATGGAAAGCGGAAGGAATGGGGGAGCGAGTCCTGGAAGTGAGAGTCGATCCAGGGCGGGGTGAAACGAATCAGAGCAACAACAGCCAACGCAAAACCATCCAGATTCGCCGCGATCCCCTGCGCGTCCTTCTGGTGGCCAGTGCGCCATCCTATGAGTTTCGGTTTCTCAAGCACTACCTGGAAAGGGCCAGGCAGCCCAACCAGCCGCAGTTGCCCGCCTTCGAGGTCGCCTCCTACCTCGAATCGGCGGATGCCCGTTATCTGGAGCAAGATCGATCCGCAAGCGATCTCTTTCCTTCCTCCAACGGCCAGCTTCGAGCCTGGGACGTGGTGGTGGTCTGCGATGCCGACGCCGCCTACTTGGAATCGGGGCTTGGAAAACTTCTAGCCCAATGGGTTCGGGAGGACGGGGGGGGAGTCTTCTGGTTGCAGGGCAGCACGTTGCGACTGCAGGATCTGTCTGCAGATCTGAAGTCCTTGCTACCGGTAGAGGCAGATCCTGCCGGTCCGGCTGTCTTGAAGACCACCGCGGTATCGGGCCCCTGGCAGTTGTCGGAAATCGCTCGACGTCTTGGACCGATGCAGATCGATGTCGGCTCGCAAGATCCAGAAGAGGCATGGCGGCAATTGAAGCCATCGGGGGCTGCTCAGGCGTCGATGCAGGTGCGGGAGACAGCCAGCCTGCTGGCGAACGATGCGCGGGGGCTTCCGGTGATGGCGATGCAGTTTGCCGGTGCGGGCAGAAGCGTCTGGATGGGAAACGACGCCACCTATCGATGGCGAGGATTCCTTGGCGCCGACGTCGTCTACGAACGCTTCTGGATGCAGTGGCTAAGGTGGCTGGCCCGACGACCGCCCCTCCCTTCCGCTCCCCAATACCATCTGATCGCAGAACCCAAGGTGGTCCGAGCAGGAAGCCCGATTCGGGTGGAACTGGCCCCCAAGGAGAGCAGCTTCCAGGGGACCGCCACACCCAGTGATGCTGTGGAACTGCAGATCGCTTCGGCGTCCAGTCGCACGATGGGCCGCGCGACGGAGAACAGCAGCCTGCTGACTCGCAGCCAGGAAACCCCCGACCGGTATCGAATGGAACTGGTGCTGGAACAACCTGGGGAGTTCCTGCTGTCGGTCCCTGAGTTGACTCCACAGCCAGAACCCATCAGCGTGATGGTGCAAGGGGTTTTGGAAGAGCAGCAGGCGATGGAACCAAGGCCGCAGTGGATGGAGCAACTAGCCCAAAGCGGATCGGGAGTCCACCTTCCATTTGCCGAACGCCAAATGCTCTGGGATCAGCTTGCAAGTCGCTCTCAGGAACGCCAGGTGGCGCTGCCTCCCAGGTCGATCTGGAATCTGCCCTGGATCGTCGGCATGCTGATTGCGATGCTGGCGGTCGAATGGGTCCTGCGCTATCGATACGGTGACGGTCCTCCCCTCGGCCGCTGACCAAACGGGAGACCTCCGACAAAAAGAATTTGCGGTGGCGCCGATTTGATCGATAATCAATTGTTTCCTGCTGGCCGGTCGTCACAAGGATCTTTCGAGAGGATGTCGCGCATGAGCTGGAAGCTGGGTGGGGATGGGGGTGGGATCTGGATCGGCTTGCTGCTGGTCTCCCTTGCAATGGCCGGCTTGGCCAGGGTAGCAGCACAGGATCCCGCATTGGACTCCTCATCGACTGTCGGCTCCGGCGGACTTACCTCCACCGGAAGCCACACGCTGAAGCTGCGTCCCACCCGATTGCGGGTAGCGATCGAAGTGCGGGGAGAAGGGAGAAGCGGTGCCGATGCGTTGAGGGCTCTTGCGGATCAGAGAACGCTGGTTAGCCAAGAGCTTCTGGAGATGCGCGCCGATCGGGAGAAAGTCGAGTTTTCGGCTCCCAAAATCTCCATCGGCTATCTGGGCTTTTCCGATTTGAACCACCCGATGCTTCAGAACCTGATCCGCCGTGGTCTGGTTCCCGCCGATCCCTATCAAACGGACACCGACCTGGAGCAGGGGGAGGTGCCGATGCCAAGGTCGTTTGTGGCGATCAGCAGAGCGACAGCCGAATGGGAGTTGCCGACCGATGATGCTGACGCTCTGGCGCTTCTTCCCGAGACGCTGAGGAAGCAGGTGGCGCAGCGCGACTTGACCGGGAAAAAGAAGCGACTTGAGATGACCGACGAAGAGCAGGAGCAGTGGGCGGAACTGCAGAGGCAGGCGGGAAACCAGAACTTCTTCGTGCAGAACCAAAACCCGGTATCCAGCGACGTCCAGTGGGTCTACGTGGCTACCCTGGATCCGAAACTGGAGCAGGAAGCGATTCAGGCAGCCTACCAGGAAGCGGAGCGTCGCGCGGCGGCGCTCTCTGCGGCTTCGCAGTTGAAATTGGGACGTGTCATCCGCCTGACTCATTCGGATCGAACCGCCGACGCGGTCTCGGGAACCTACGATGGCTCGTCCTCCCGAATGGTCCCCCCGCAGCTTTTGGGGCGTACGGGAGAAATGGTCGCCACCGAGCCAGAAGGGCTCCGCAAAGTCTTCACGGTGCAAATGGTCCACGAAATTCTTCATTGATTCTTGATCTTCGTCGCCCGATCGCTTCTCCGATCCGCCAGCGACGAAAAAAGAATTTTCCTCTCGCGAAACCCATGGGTCATATTCGGGTTAGGGGGCTGGAAGCAAGCACTTCTTGGACTTATTCTGCAAGAGTTCCGCTCGGCAGGGATGCCGGCCGGTGATCGTGCCGGCGACAGGAACTCTAGCCGCCTGGAACTTTCTGAGGATCGAAAGGACGCCCAGTGAGCAAGTCGTTGCGGGGTGTAGTGATCGCCATCGATGAATCGGGCGATCTGATCACCGACATTCAACAGGACCAATGGTCGCCGCTACCGGCAGGGGTCACGACGCGCGTGGTGATCGACGGCGAACATGAGACCTTCGGAATTCACCCCCCCGATTCCTCCCTGGAGCCGATGACGCTTGCGGCGGTCGGTGAGCCAGGAAAACCACTTCGGATCTGCCTGTTGGGTGACTCGGCTGCGGGGATGCTAGGCGTTCGTCGCGGTGCTTCGATCACCATTCACTGGTAGTCCTTCATCAGGGCCTTTAGCACCACATTCATGGATGAAACCGATCGGCTGAGAGACTGGGACCGACATCATCTGTGGCATGCCTTCTCCCAGATGGCAAGTTACGACGGGTTGATCATCCAGTCAGCAGAAGGATGCTGGCTGACGACCATCGACGGCTCCCGATTGCTGGATGGGGCCAGCAGCATGTGGTGCAACGTTCATGGGCATCGCCATCCGGTGATCGATCGGGCGATCCGCGATCAGTTGGATCAGGTCGCTCAAGTGACGCTGCTAGGGATGAGCCATCCGGTGGCGATTCGACTGGCTAGGCGGCTGGCGGAAATGGCGCCAGGAGCAATGCCTCATGTCTTCTTCAGCAGCGATGGATCCAGCTCGGTGGAGGTCGCCGTCAAGATGGCCTTCCAGTACTGGCAACAGAGGAGAAACTCGCGGCGTCCGGAGAAGACCACCTACCTGGCGGTCGAGGGTGCCTACCATGGCGATACGCTGGGAAGCGTCTCCGTGGGTGGCATCGCCCGCTTTGTCTCCATGTTCCAGCCGCTCCTCTTCTCCTCGATCCGAGGCCCGACCCCCGACACCTACCGTCTTCCTGCTGGCATCCCCGAAGACCAATTGTGCTCGTGGTACCTGGAGCGCTATCGCCAGCTGATCTCCCAGCATGCGCACCGGTTGGCGGCGGTGGTCGTCGAGCCTCTGGTGATGGGAGCCGCCGGCATGGTGATGGCGCCTCCCGGTTTTCTGCGCGGCCTTCGAGAGATCACTCGCCAGTACGATGTCCTTCTGATCGCGGATGAAATCGCAGTGGGGATCGGTCGCACCGGGACGTTATGGGCGTGTCAACAGGAAGAGGTGGAACCCGATCTGCTCTGCACTGGAAAGGGTCTCTCGGGTGGCTATCTTCCCATCGCAGCGACGCTAGCGACCAGCGAGATCTGGGAAGCTTTTCTAGGCGATTATTCCGAATCACGAAGCTTCTTTCATGGACATACCTTCGGTGGCAATCCGCTGGCGTGCGCCGCCGCGCTAGCGAATCTCGACCTTCTGGAACAGGAGCAGACGCTTCGGAAATTGCCGCCGACCGCCGAACATTTGGCGAAACGTTTGGCGCCTCTGGCCAGCCATCCCCACGTCGGTCAAATCCGCCAGCGCGGCCTGATCGCCGCCGTGGAACTGGTGGCGGATCGATCCACCAAGACAGGATTTCCATGGTCCGAGGAAATCGGCAAGAAGGTCTGTCAGGGAACGATTCGCCGCGGCACTTGGCTTCGCCCGTTAGGGAACGTGATTCCCATCCTGCCTCCCCTTTCGATTCGCCCCGAGGAGATCGATCACTTGGCGGCTGGACTGACAAGCAGCATCGGGGAAGTTCTCGGAAACTAGAAACCCGCTATCCGTTTCCGGTGGCAATGCTACATCACCCATTCCCGATGCGCCGTGGGCCCTGTTGGCCGCGCTACTGGATCGGTAGCTCCAAGGGCACTTCTGCCGGATCGACCTGGAGCGGAGGAGGAAGGTCGGTGGCGTCTTGCCGGCTGGCGTTTGGAACCGGTGACGCAGGTTCGCTTACGCTTCGGTCGACGGCGATAGGAGCGACCGACTCGCCGCTTCGATCCGCGGCGCGCTGTTGGTACCTAGCCATCGATTCCGGATCGTAGGGGTTGGGACGAGCTCCGATCTCGAGCGCTTCCCATGGCTTGGGGAAATAGTAGAGCGGAGCGCGGGTTTTACAGCCCGATCCATAAAGCCCAGCGTTCACGTTATCGCGCCACGCCATCGCTTCCTGGCTAGTCGGTTCGATCTTGGATGCCAGATAGCCCCCCAGATAGCGAGGGCGATTGTAGATCTTTCGATACGGCACCCACGACTCATACAGTGGGTGCGGTATCAGATCGGGCCTGGGATCGGCGGGATCGTAGGGGCGATGCACCTGCGCCTGGCAATGGCTAGCCAGGAAGAAAACCAAGGACCCTGCAACTGCAAGCATTCTTTTGGACGTCATGGCAGCGATCCCTGCGAAGCCTCACGATCGGTACAATCCAGAAGGTTTATCGGCATAGCGATTGGAAGCCTGCCAATGAAAATGACCAACTTCCTCTAAACCTTGGTGGGCTGGCTGATTCCTGGCCTGCGAGGGGTCGATAGAGCGGAAGGGGACGATTCCGAGGTCGACTGGAGTAGGGAAGAACGGATGCGGGATGGCTCGGCAGGGTTTTTTTGCGGCGCTTCGCCGGTTTTTTTGTTCGTTTCGCGGGGCCTTTTTTTAGTGGCAACGCGAAGTCGGATCGAATTCCATGCGGCATGACTGACGGTGGGATAGCGAGCGATCGGGAGAAGGGGATGAACATGCAGCGAGTGAGCGGTTGGATTGGAGATCGACGAGGTTCCAGATCGTTGCTGCATTGGCTGCTTCTAGCACTGCTCTGGGGAGGAACCGCGATGATGGTCGGACCAGAGGCCCTTCTGCTGGGGCAGGACGATTCCGAAGATACGTACCGATCGGCCCGCAAGAGGTTGCTAGAGGATGTGCTGAAGCCAGGTGGCGTGCGCGAACCGAAAGTGCTGGAAGCGATCGGCAATACGCCACGGCATGAATTCGTCGATGCCTCCCAACGGGATAAGGCCTATTACGACATGGCGCTGCCGATCGGCGAAAGCCAGACGATCAGCAGTCCGTACATCGTCGCCGTCATGACCGAAGCGCTACAGACTGCACCGACCGACCGCGTGCTGGAGATCGGCACCGGAAGTGGCTATCAGGCCGCGGTGCTCAGCCCTCTAGTCAAGGAGGTCTACACGATCGAGATTGTCGAGAGCTTGGGATTGAAAGCCACCCAGTTGCTGAAGAGACTTGGATACACGAATGTCTTCACGCGAGTCGGCGATGGATTCAAGGGCTGGGAAGATGCAGCCCCTTTCGACAAGATCATTGTCACCTGCTCGCCGGAGAAAGTCCCCGAGCCATTGGTGGAGCAGTTGGCGGAGGGAGGGCTGATGGTGATCCCTGTGGGTGAACGATACCAGCAGAGCCTCTACTTGATGCGCAAGCGGGACGGAAAGTTGGAGAAAGAGTCGCTTCGACCGACTCTTTTTGTCCCGATGACAGGACAGGCCGATCAATTGCGAGAAGTGCGTCCCGATCCGTCCAACCCACGTCTGGTCAACGGAGACTTTGAACTGCCACTGGACAACCCCGAGCATTGCCCGGGGTGGTACTACCAGTTCGGGATGCGGGTGGAATCGGATCCCGACGCGCCGGAAGGACCGCAGCACATCGTCTTTGAGAATGACATCCCGCATCGGCCCACACTGCTTCTGCAGGGAATGGCACTGGATGGCACATTGGTCCGGAAAGTCCGTTTGTCGACCTGGGTTTCGACCACGCAGACGAAGACTGGAGGGGGCCCGGAGGAAAAGGCCGCCATCGTGCTCCAATTTTTCGATAAGGATCGCAATCGCATCGGTTACTATTTTCTCGGTCCTTTCCTGGGGACCAAAAAATGGCACCGAGAGCAGCGCGAGTTCGAGGTGCCGCCAAACGCCAAAGAGGCGATCGTTTCGATTGGCATGTTCGGAGGTACTGGCGTCGCGCGTTTCGATGGTGTGAAACTGGAAGTGGTGCGGAATCGCTAGAAAAGCTTGCCCTCTCTTTTCTGCCAGGGGGACAATCGAGACTCCCACCAGGGTCTATCGCTAGAATGCGATCGACTCGGGAAACTTTTCTCCACGAACAGGCGTCTAGGGAAGAGTCGGCCGATTCCGATCACCGAAATCCATCCCCTTGGTCCAGTTTCTCGCTGGAAAGCCCTGGATGAGGCAACCACAATGGGAGGGAATCGGGCCATGAGCCCCCCGGGGGGGATTTCGACCGCTGGCGCCATGCTCTGGTGCCGCGATGGTTCATGCAATGACCAGGCAAGAGACGGGAAAAGGAGCGGGAGACAGATGGCCCAAGGGATGGCGAGCGATGCGCGGCCGCTGAGCGACGATGATGTGCAGGCGATCGATCGGCTTCGGGAGGCCTATCGGGGACTGAAGCAGGAGCTTTCCCGAGTGATCGTCGGGCAGCAGGAGGTGATCGAGCAACTAGCGATCTGTCTTTTCGCAAGACGGCATGCGTTGCTGATGGGGGTACCGGGGCTGGCAAAGACGCTGCTGGTCAGCAAATTGGCCCAGACCCTGTCCCTGGAGTTCTCAAGGATCCAGTTCACCCCCGACCTGATGCCGATGGACATCACCGGCACCGATATTCTTCAGGATACCCAGAGCGGTCGTCGGGAATTCGAATTCGTTCGAGGCCCTCTGTTCGCCAATATCATCCTGGCCGACGAGATCAACCGCGCACCTCCGAAGACTCAGGCCGCGCTGTTGGAAGCGATGCAGGAACAGAAGGTCACCGTCGTCGGTAAAACTTTTTCGCTGCAGTCCCCCTTCCTGGTGCTGGCCACCCAGAACCCAGTGGAGCAGGAAGGGACCTATCCACTTCCCGAAGCACAGCTGGATCGCTTCATGTCGCTGATCGAACTCGATTATCCCTCGGAACAGGAGGAGATCGAGATCGCCAAGACGACCACGGGTGGCGAGTTGCCAGAGCTCAAGGCGCTGATGCATGCCGATGAGATCCTGCAGCATCAAGCATTGGTCCGGCGCGTGCCAGTGCCCGACCATATCTACACCTATGCCGCCCGGTTGGTCCGCAAGACGCGGCCGCAGGGCTCTACTGCACCCCAGTGGCTGAAACCTCTGGTCGCCTGGGGGGCTGGCCCGCGCGCGGTCCAGAATCTGATCTTGGGTGCCAAGGCAAGGGCGGCGTTGCAAGGAAGTTATCTGGTGCGTCAAGAGGATGTCGAGCATGTGGCCGTCCCGGTGCTCACCCACCGGCTAATCACCACCTTCGCCGCTCAGGCCGAGCAGATCGGCGCCAAAGAAATCGTCGCTCGACTGGTTCAGGAATCGACCCAGGAAGGTGCGGACTGAAACGGCTGTCCAGTTGCTGCAACCAGCGAATCGCTCCCCGGTTTTCCGGAGATGCTGGTTGCCTGCGGACGGTGATCGAGGCGCCTAGAGGCTGGAATGCAGAAGGTTGAAATCGGATGCTGACGGAACGCAAAGCGAGAAGTTTCCTCGACCCCAAAGTCTTGGCAAGGCTTTCCAGCCTGCCGCTTACCGCGCGTCGACCGATGCTGGGGCAGGTCTCGGGGCGCCATGTCAGCCCCCATCGCGGGGCGAGTGTGGAGTTCGCCGAGTACCGAAAGTATGTTCCAGGAGACGATCTCCGTCGGCTGGATTGGCGCGCCTATGGCCGATCGGATCGCTTCTACATCAAAGAATTCGAAGCCGATACCAACCTGCGGCTGTATCTGATCGTCGACACCTCTGGATCGATGGATTTCGGCAGCGTCGGTTGCAGCAAACTGGAATATGCCCGCCGACTGGGTGCCGCACTGGCCTACCTAGCGGTCCAGCAGGGAGATTCGGTGGGGCTGACCTGCATCGCCGACAAGAAGATGCAGAATCTCCCCGCTCGCCGCAATCCAGCGCATCTGACCGTCCTCTTCGATCAACTGGAACAGGCCAAGTGCCAAGGTCCGACAAGGCTGGATGAATTGCTGCATGAACTGGCCGAAACAACTAGGCAACGGTCCCTGATGGTGATCCTCTCCGACTTTTTTCTCGATGCCGAGCAATGGCGGGGCTGCTTCGAGCATCTTCGGTTTCGCAAGCACGATATCGCCGCATTCCACCTCTTGGATCCCGAAGAGATCGATTTCAACTTTCAGAGACCCACCCGTTTCCTCGATATGGAAGGTGGGCCAGCCATCTTTGTTGAACCCAGCGAGATCGCAGAGCGATACCAGCGGGCCGTGGGAGAGTACCTTGAAGCGATTCGCCGCATCGCCTTGGAGACAGGGGTTGACTACCATCGCGTCTCGATCGACCGATCCCACGAGTCGGTGCTGACCGACTTCCTGGTGGCCAGGAACCGAGGGAGCGGTCGTCGATGAGTTTTCTACAGCCTTGGCTTTTGGTATTGCTCCCCTTGCTTTTAGTGCCGCTGATCATCCATTTGATCAACCAGTGGCGCTATCAGACCAAGCGATGGGGGGCGATGATGTTCCTGCTGACCGCCAACCGCATGGCGCGAGGGTATGCCAAGTTGCGGCAATGGCTGATCCTGGCCGCTCGAATGGCCGCCATCGCCGGTCTGGTTTTCGCGATCAGCCGTCCTCTGGCAAGCGGTCTCATGGGGATGGCCGCCAGTGGTCGCCCCGACACGTCGATCGTCCTGCTGGATCGTTCTCCCAGCATGGAAGCCAAGAGCTTGGGAGGCGCGGAGTCCAAACTGGAGACGGGACGTCGCCAGCTCCGTCAAGCCCTCTCCACGATCGGTTCCAAACGCTGGGTGCTGGTCGACTCCGCAACGGATCAACCGCGAGAATTTGAGCGACTGGAGGGGCTGCTGGAGTCGCCCCAGACCGAACCGTTTGGGGCTTCCAGCGATATTCCGGGAATGCTTCAAAAGGCGGCGGCTTACCTCGCCGCCAATCGCCCAGGACCAACCGAAATCTGGATCTGTTCCGATCTCCGGACCAGCGACTGGCAGCCCGACAGCCCGATCTGGTCGGTGGTTCGCGAGCAGTTGCTGCAGTTCCCAAAGAATGTTCGTTTCCATCTGATCGCCTACCCAGATGCCGCCACCGACAACCGCGCGATCCGCGTCACCTCCGCGCGTCGCGAACGAACCGCTCAAGGCATCGATCTGGTCCTTTCCTGGGTGGTGCAGCGAGATGGTGTCGAAGGGAAAAAAGATCTCCCGGCGATTCAGATCCCAGTGCAAATCGAAATGGAGGGGAACCGGTCTCAGGTGGAGATGGAAGTCGCCGGTCCGCAGGCGCAGTGGAATGAACATCGGATCCGTCTGAATGCCGACACCCAACGAGGATGGGGGAAAGTATCGATCCCGGCCGATGCCAATCCAGCCGACAATACCTTCTACTTTGTATTCGATGCGCCGCCGCCCCGGCGGGCTCTCCTGATCTGCCAGGAGGATTCCGCCGCTGGCCCGCTGGCGCTGGCAGCAGGCATCCCGCCGCAGACCGAACAGCAAAGCGACGCTCAGCGGTTGCCATGGGGTGACACCCAGCCGATCGATTGGCAGGAGGTGGGGCTGTTGATCTGGCAGGGGGCGATGCCGCAGGGAGATCGAGCCGAAGAAATTGAACGCTTCGTCTCCTCCGGCGGCAGCCTGATGCTGTTCCCGCCGACATCCGAGACATGGAATGCCAGCAGCACCGCTACCCCCTTTTTTGGAGTTCAGTGGGACAGTTGGAAGCCACTTCAACCGGTCGCTCTGATCGATCAGTGGCGAGGCGACAGCGATCTGCTGGCGGCCACCCGGTCAGGCGCTGCATTGCCCGTTGGCCAGATCGAACTGTCGGGGATCGGCACCTGGAAAGGAGACGCGGTGGCACTGGCTAGCTTGGCCGATCGCACTCCGGTCCTCTCCCGAATCCCCACCGATCGCGGCTCCGTCTACCTCTGTAGCGCCTCCCCCTTGGAATCCGACTCCAATCTCGCCCGTCAGGGAATCGTCCTCTACGCGATGATCCAGCGCGCGATCGAACAGGGCACTCTTTCGCTGGGCCGCACCCGAGCTATCGATGCAGGATCGCTTGCAGCTTCCGCCCCTTCCAACATCGACCTGGAAAGATGGCAGGCCCTGGGGAGCAGTGGCAATAGCCTTTCCAGCGAGATTGGGTTTCAGCCAGGGGTGTTTCAGACAGAGAAAAATCTGATCGCCATCAATCGATCGAACCTCGAGGACCAACCTGACTCGGTCTCCTCCGAACAGATAGACAAGCTATTTGAGGGACTGCCGCTGACGAAGGTGGAGCAGAAGACGGGATCGGCCAGCAGCCTGGTGCGAGAGGTGTGGCGGCTATTTGTGATGCTGATGATCGCCGCTCTGATCGCCGAAGCGATCCTTTGCATGCCACGGCGACCGGTACCGCAAAGTGGGGTAGCCAGGGAGGCGCTGCGATGACCGAGCGGGAGTTGGTCCTTCAATGGACTCCATGGACGCTGGCGTTCAGCCTGCTGTGCTTTCTTGTGACCTTGGCGATCAGCTGGGAAGCGATGCGGCGCTGGCAATTTCGACCTAAGATGGTCGCTCTGGAACTGCTTCGCCTAGCGCTGGTTGCAGGTGCCCTGCTGCTGCTCAATCAGCCTGAGTGGGTGGAGCGATATCGACCTGACAAGAAGCCTGCGATTGTCTTGCTTGCAGATACCTCGGCCAGCATGGAAACTCGCGACGTGGTCGAGGGGAATTCCGAGTCGACCGAAAGTGCGGCTGTTGGTGGAACGAATACCCAGGCGCGGACACGTCGGGAGGCGCTCACGCCTTGGATCGACCCGACGGCCTGGGATTCGCTCCGCGAACGCTTCGATGTCCTGATCGAGTCCTCAAGCGACCTAGCCAAGGACTCGCAAGGGAGTTCGAAAACCAGCGACGGCAATCCGCGTGGTGCATCGTCGCAAAGCGAAGCGGAATCCGGCGAACGTGCCGGAACGAATCTCCACGAGCTCCTGGTCTCCGCGCGTCAGCGCCATCCGAATCTTCAAGCGGTGGTGCTGGCCAGCGATGGCGACTGGAATCAAGGGACGGCTCCCGTCCAAGCGGCACTGCAGTACCGTACGGCTGAAACCCCTATCTGGACCATCCCCCTGGGAAGCCCCTCTCGGCTTCCTGACCTGGAACTGCTCAGCCTCGATGCACCAACCTTTGGAATCGCCGGGAAGGCAGTCCGAATTCCCTTCACGATCGAAAGTTCGCTGCCACGTGCGATTGCGGCCAAGGTGATCCTCAAGTCCAGCGACGGCCAGGAAATCGCTCATGACCTGCGGATCGCCCCGATGGGACGCACCAGCGACGCGGTGGTGTGGAAGCCGGAGGGAATCGGCGATTACACGCTGACCCTGGAGGTGCCTCAGCAACCTGGCGAAGTCATCGCGGAGAACAACAGCAAGACTGTCCCGATCGCGATCCGCGAGGAAAAACTGAAGGTCCTGGTCGTCGAATCGTTGCCGCGATGGGAGTATCGCTATCTGAGAAACGCTCTGTCCCGAGATCCAGGGGTCGAGGTCAGTTGCCTGCTGTTCCACCCCGGGCTTGGGAAAGTCGGCGGCGGCAACAAGGATTACATCCAGGCGTTCCCTGAGACTCTGGAAGCGCTGGCTGCTTACGACGTCGTCTTTCTCGGTGATGTCGGTATCGCCGACGGCCAGTTGACTGTCGAACAGTGCCGACTGCTCAAGGGGTTGGTCGAGCAGCAGGCGAGCGGCCTGGTGTTCATGCCGGGCTGGCAGGGACTTCAGTCCAGCCTCCTGGAGACCGAGCTATCGGATCTCTACCCGGTGCTCCTGGATACCGCTCAGCCAGAAGGCTGGGGGACTCGGACCCCCAGTCATTTTGAGTTGACCGAATCGGGTCGCCGCAGCCTGCTGACCAAACTGGCCGATACGCAGGACGAGACGACGGCTGTCTGGGAGAAACTCCCTGGCTTTCAGTGGTACGCACCGGTGCTTCGCGCCAAACCGGGCAGCGAGGTCCTTGCCGTCCATCAGGAAGCCTCCAACGCTTTCGGTCGCATTCCCCTGCTGGCAACACGCACCTTTGGCAGCGGCAAGGTCCTTTTCATGGGAACCGATGGGGCATGGCGCTGGCGCAAAGGGGTGGAAGATCTCTATCACTATCGCTTCTGGGGACAGGTGGTTCGCTGGATGGCCTACCAACGCAACATGGCCAAAGGGGAATCGATGCGGCTGTACTATTCGCCCGAACAGCCCCAGGTGCGGCAGACGATTTCCTTGCAGGCCAACGTGATGGACCGCACAGGGGAACCGATGCAGCAGGGCGACGTGCGAGTTCGCATCGAATCCCCTTCGGGACAGACCGAAGGAATTCGCCTGGCGGCTCAGGGTGGCGAATGGGGGGCCTTCGCGGGACTCTGGACCGCCAATGAACCAGGGCCCCACCGCGTCACCCTCCGGTCGGACGCCACCGATACCACGCTGGAAACAACGATTTTTGTCCAAGGATCGGCGCTAGAACAGATCGGCAAGCCAGCGAGGCCCGAGGTTCTCGAGGAACTTTCCCGAGTTTCCAAGGGAGAGGTGGTACGATGGAACCAACGGGACAAGCTGATCGAATCACTCCAGAACTTACCCCAACCCCCTGATCAACTGCGGCGGCTGCAGCTTTGGAGCAATCCCTGGGTAGCGGGAATGATGATCTCGGGCTTGGCCATTTTCTGGATCAGTCGCAAATGGCTAGGATTGTTCTAAGTTAGCGGATAGATCGGTGCGAGGACGCACAGACCGACAGGAGCTATCGTCGATGCAACAACGCAACGATGCCAATCGCTGGGCAATCCCTCCTACGCTGCAGGCTCAGTTGCAGCAGTTTCGAACCTACGTCTGGCGCACCAAGGTGCTGGAGGCGTTGGGGCTACTTTGCACGGTCATCCTTCTGGGCTACACCCTCCTGTTCGCTTCCGACCGCATTCAGGATACCACCTCTGCGATCCGTTGGTTGCTTTGGGGTGCGGCATTGGTGGCGCTGGTCTGGATCCCTTGGGTCGTCTACCGCTGGGTGTGGCGCCAGAGAACTTTTCCTCAACTGGCCCGACTCCTGCGACGCCGCGACCGTCGCATCGGCGACCCGCTGCTGGGGGTGATTGAACTGGCGGAAGACCGACAGGAGCAGCAGCGGTCTCCCGCACTGGTCGCCGCTGCTTTGCAGCAAGTGGCACAGTCAGCTCAGGGACGCGATTTCACCGTTTCAGCACCCAGACATCATGCACGCCAGTGGCTGGGCATCGCTGGCGCCCTGGCCACTCTGGCGATCGGACTGCTGGCGCTCTTCCCGGAAGCCGCCGCCAACGCTTGGCAGCGCATCGCCTTTCCCTGGAAGAAAATCCCTCGCTACACCTTCGCCCAATTGCAACCGCTTCCCGACCCCCTGGTGGTGGCGCATGGTGAGCCATCCAGGCTGGATGTCGGGCTATCCGAATCGACGCGCTGGAAACCGGCCGAGGCGACGGCGAGACTGCCATTCCACCCCGATCGTCGCTGGCCCCTTCAGTCCAATCGCTACGCGATGGAACTCCCCGCCTTGACCGCCGACACGTCGCTGGAGGTGCGTGTTGGCGATCAGAGCCAGCGACTGCAGGTGATCCCCAAGCTGAGACCGGTGCTGGAGCAGATCGAGGCGAGCATTCAACTGCCTGAGTACCTTCAAATCGCCGAACCGATCCAGCGCGATGCCCGCTCTGGATCGGTCCAGGCGGTCACTGGATCCAGCGTCCAGTTGCGCGCCACCGCCTCCAGATCCCTGACAGCGGCCACCATCGATGGACAGCCCATGCCGGTGGAGGACCGCCAGTTTCTATCGCCACCCCGGACGGTTGCCGGGGAGTCGATGCCCCCCTGGGTACTGACCTGGAAGGATGCCGACCAACTGGAAGGCAGCCAGCCATTCGAACTGAAACTGCTTCCCAAGGCAGATGACGCACCGACGATCTCAGTCGAAGGGCTGCCGCGTCAGGCAGTGGTGCTGGTCACCGAACAGATCAATTTCCAGTTCCTGGCAGGAGACGATTTCGGGGTGCGCCGCGCCGGGATGGAATGGAAGGGGGTGCCCAGCGAACTGGTAGGCCAGCCCGCCTCAGGCGAACAAGTCCTGGCCGCTGGCGGCCCCCAGCAGACGGCGATGCAGTGGCAAGGAGTCTTCAACGCCAACGACTGGAAGATCGAACCTCAGGCAGTCGAACTGCGAGTCTGGGTGGAAGATTATCTCCCCGAACGAGGCCGCATCTACTCACCACCCCACACTTTCTTCGTGCTCTCGGCTGACCAGCATGCCATCTGGATCACCGAACAACTCAGCAAGTGGCACCGCCAATCGCTCGATGTCCGCGACCGCGAAATGCAACTGCATGAAACCAACAAACAGCTGCGCGCCCTGGAAGGTAAACAGCTAGATCAGCCAGAGGCTCGCCAGATGCTGGAGACGCAGGCCGCCGCAGAGGCGGCCAATGGCAGGCGTTTGGGGCAGCTGACCAAGGTGGGCGAAGAACTGGTGCGGCAGGCTGCCAGAAACTCCGAGATCCAGGCCGATCAACTGGACCGATGGGCCGAAATGCTGCAAGTGCTGGAGGAGATCTCGGGCGATCGCATGCCAGGGGTCGAAGATCTGCTGAAACAGGCCGCCAAAGCCAAATCGTCTATCGCTCAAAATGCCAGCCCTCCCCCTGGCCCTCAAGCAGGTCAGCAGCGCGATCCATCGGGTGGTAGTCAGCCATCTCCCGAATCGATGCAGCCGCCCGATCCCGAATCGGCCAAGATGCCATCGATCGGCGACCAGGAATCGTCGCAACGAGCTCCGGACGATCCAAAAGATGAAAAAGAAGGGAAGCCCAAACCACCCAAGGAATCCCCCCCCAGTCGTCTTTCCCTTCCCTCCACAACCATCGCCTCCTCGGATGCGGAAGACGAGGAGAAGGATGAGGAACCCTCGGAAGCCGAACCCAAGGTGCAGCAGGCCGTGGAGAAACAGCAGGAGCTGCTGGCTGAGTTTGAGAAGATCTCCGATGAACTCAATCAGGTGCTTGCAAACCTCGAAGGCAGCACCCTGGTCAAACGGCTCAAGGCAGCCTCGCGGGAGCAACTGCAAGTGGCCAATCGGCTGAACGATCGCATCCAGGCGTTCTTCGCGCAAAGCAGCCATCTGGAAGAAGCCGATCGCCGACTTCTCGCTTCGCTCACCGATGTCGAGGGACGCAGCAGCCAGTCGATCTCCAACATCATGGATGACCTGCAAGCCTACTTCGATCGTCGCCGCATGAACCAGTTCAAACTGGTGCTCGATGAAATGCGCAGCAGCGACATTCTGGCCGCGCTGCGGACGCTGGGAGATGAGCTCCCCAAGGAACAAGGAATGTCGATCGCGCAATGCGAATTCTGGGCCGATACCCTGGATCGCTGGGCAGACGATCTGGTCGATCCAGCCGCCAAAGGGGAATCAACCGACTCCGAAGGACGATCCAAAGACAGCTTGCCTCCAGGGATCATTCTCGAGGCGCTGCAGATCCTGGAGGCGGAGGTGAATCTACGCGAAGAGACGCGCGTCGCCGAACAGTCGAAAGCGGCGATTGAAGAAAAGGAACACCAGCGACTGGGACAGCAACTAGGGGATAAGCAACAAGGACTGCAAAGCCGCATAGCGGACTTGGTCAAGCGGATCGAGCGGCTGCCGGAAGCGCAGGAGAATTTCGAGGACGAACTCGATCTGCTCGGTCAGGTCGAAACCGTCATGGGAGATGCCAGCGGAGTACTGGCTCTTCCCAACACCGGTCCCGAAGCCATCGCGATGGAAACAGAGGCGATTGAACTTCTTCTCAAGTCGAAAAGAATCAACCCGAAATCGGGAGGAGGCGGGGGAGGCACGGCGCCCGGAGGTGGTGGCAAAGGGGACACCAAGGACTCTGCCCTCGCCCTGATCGGCACTGGAATCAATCCTCGGGAATTCAGGGAATCACGTGAGATCCAGCAAGCGACTGGCGAACAGGCCAATCCGCTCCCTGAAGAATTTCGCGCTGGACTGGACGAGTACTTCAACCGACTCGATCGAGACCGACCATGAGGATTCCACCAATGGCCACCCGTTCGCTTCCCTTCGCTCTCCTTTTGGCTGCCTCTGCCAATGGGCTATGGGCCCAGGATGCGGAGCCTCCAAAACCTGCGGCGGAACAAAAAGAAGCAGCGATTCAGAAGATCGAGCAGTTGTTTGGGGAGGTGGAGAGGGAGCGGGACCCACGCAAACCACCGGTGCCTCCCCCGCCGCTGGCCGTGGAGGAAGAAGGGAAAGAGCAAGAAGACCCCCAGGCCGCGCAGGGGCCCGAAGCGCTATCGATTCAACGACTGGAGAAAGTTCTGCGGGTGGAACTGGCGTTTTTGCGACGCGTCGTACAGCTCGATGAGCAGCAGGAAAAGCTGTTGGCCCAGTTCGATCGAAAGTGGGTGGCCAAAAAGGTTTCGGTGCAGAGAGATCTTCGAGGTGGGGGCGCCTTCCTGCAGGCGGGTCAGGATTTTCCCCAGCCGCATTCGGTGATGCAGCGCGCGGTGCTCCGCGCACTGGATAAGGACCTGACAACGATTCTAAAGTCCCCGCAGGAAGATCAGTATCTGGCCGAGCGAAGGATGCGTTCCAAATTCGTCAGTCAGGCGTCGGTCGATGCCATCCTGGCTCTCCTGGACGATCAACTCTACCTGGAACCCGCGCAGCGCGACGCCATCCGAAAGGATCTTGAAAAGTCCACCAGCATCGACTTTGACCCTCGATTCCTGATGACCAATCGCCGCTACCTTCCAATGCTTCCCGACTCCGCCATTCTCAAGCACCTAGATATCGAACAAAAGCGAATCTATCGTTCGCTTCAGAAAGTCTCCTTCGGAATCTCTCAGGAACCCGATCAGGAGGTGATCGAGAAATGATTCGATCCCGGCGGCCAATGCGATGGGCATGCCGATGGCTGGGGAGTCTGACCCTGGCGATCGCTCTGGGTGCGCTACCCTCGCCGACGCTTTGGGCGCAAGCTCTGATCGTCCAGAATCCCGGGTGGTTCGAATCGTGGGCGTTTCAAGGGCAACCCGAACCGGAAGTGCGGCGGCAGCTGCAAAGCCAAGTCCAGTTGCAGCTCAAGGCGATGGAAAAGCAATGCGGACTGACAACCGATCAGAAGCAGAAACTGGAAACCGCCGCCCAGGGGGATATCGCTCGGTTCTTTCGCATGGTGCAACTAGCGCGACTGAAGACCGAAGGGATGCAGCCCGATCAGGAACACATGCAAGCGATTCAGCAGGCGCTCTCGCCAGTGCAGAACAAATTCATCGGGGGCCTCTTCAAGAAAGACTCGCTTTTGGAGACGGTGACGACCGCCACCTTGACCCCGGACCAGATGGCTTCTTGGCGACGCTATCTGCAGGAACGACTGGAGAGGCGATATGCGACCGCGATGGCGATCGAGCTATCGCGGTTGGAGCAGCGGCTTCCACTGACCAGCCGACAGCGTGAGGCGATCCTGGAGAAAGTTGCCACTCGCTGCAAGGGAAGGTCGATCAAGGACGATCAGCGGCTGATCGCCTTGGTGGAGGCTGCCTTTTACTCGATTCCGCAGGAGGATCTGGCCCAGATCCTCGATCCACCGCAACTGGCCCTTCTGCTGAAGGAATCGCAAACTCATGCTGGTATCATCCAGATGATGAAGCAGGAAGGATTCGACTTTGAAGCGGTTCGTGACACCCAGGTGGCACCATCCGATCCGGCGCAGGAGACACCGCAGTGAATGCCATCCTCCGAAATTTTTTCTGGCTGCAAACGTTCGTGGTGATCTGTCTGATGATGGCTGGATTCAGCCATGGACAGACCCCTGACGCAGGTGGCGGCGATACCGTCCCACGCGATGTACGCGAGATGTACGATCGCGGCCTGCAGTATCTTGTGAAGACGCAGGATGAGTCGGGGGCATGGACTCAGGGTAGCGAAATGGGAGGTGGATCGACCGGGTTGGCGCTGATGGCGCTCCTGGCATCGGGTGAGGATCCGAATTTTGGAATCTACAGAACCCCCATCCGCAAAGCGATCCGCTCGATCCTCCAGAATCAAAACAGCGAAACCGGTTATGTTGGCAACAGCATGTACCACCATGGCTTTGCGATGCTGGCTCTGGCGGAAGCTTATGGTACCGTCGACGACCGCGACCTATGGGAAGGGAAGCGGGGGCAGGGAGCCACGCAGAGGACGATTGGCGAAGGACTGGAACTGTCGGTGCGATGCGCGCTGACCAGCCAGAAAAAGAATCCACTGGGTGCCTGGCGTTACTCCCCCGACGCTCGCGATGCCGACACCTCGGTCAGCGGCGCTATCCTGATGGGGCTGCTTGCGGCACGCAATGCGGGGATCGAAGTTCCCGATGAAGCCATCGACCGAGCGATCGGTTACTTCAGCAGCATGACGGGCCCCAGCGGCATCGTCGGCTACTCGGGTGGCTTCGACGGCTTCGGCGAATCGCTCGCCCGGTCCTCCATCGCCACCCTCGTGTTTTCGATCGCCAAGCGGAAGGATCTCAAGCAGTACAAGTCAGCGCTCGGATACATCGACGACCAACTGGAAGGATCGGCATCCAGCTGGCCTGAGTACGCACGTTACTACCAGGCACAGGCGCTCTTCCAGGGAAACGTCGATCTGTGGCGCAAATGGAACGCCAGCACGATTCGCCAACTGAAGTCGATGCAGAAGGAAGATGGAAGCTTCACCGGACAACTCGGACCCACCACCAATACCTCGATGGCCCTCCTGGCCCTTGCGCTCAACTATCGGTTTTTGCCGATCTACGAGCGATGATCGAAGGAAGATGTAAGACCATGCCGATCGATTTTTTCCTGCCTGTCGCTTCGCCCCATGCCAGCGGGTTGCTATTGATTGCCTCCAGGCGATCGATCCTAGCTCTGTTGCTGGTGGTCCTCGCGGCCTGTTCGCTATCGCCCCTTTCCGCGCAGGATGCTGCTGCCACTGTAGAGCCAGTAGCCACCCAAGCAACCAACACCCAAGCCGCCACTAGCCCGGCTCGCCTGAGGCTCAAGAGTGGTGATTTTGTCGAAGGACAGCTGGAACCGGGGCAGGGGGCAGGAATGCTCGGCTGGACCAGCCCGCTCTTTCGGGAACCACTGCAGTTCGCGCTAAACGCAGTTCGATCGATCGATGCCCCCGCAGGGGCGGCTCCGCGTGTTCCCGAAGCGGCTTGGTCGTTCGAGTGGACCGATGGCGATCGAATGTGGGGAGATTGGGTAGCGATTGGTCCTCAGGGATGGACCGTGCGCCACCGACTGCTTGGCGATTTAAACATACCGCCCGAGCGACTGAGGCGGGCACAGCGGATGGAGACGGGGGAGGTGCTGGTCTACCAGGGCCCCAGTTCGATCGAGGCCTGGAAAGTGCTGGACGAGTCGCTTCCGTGGGTGATGGAATCGGGGGCGTTGGTTTCGAAAGACCATGGCTCAAAGGTACGCGGACTGGTCGGCTTGCCACCGCGGGCCCAGATCGATGTGCGGTTGTCCTGGGATCGACAACCCAATTTCGTCCTCTCGTTTGGAGTGACAGAGGAACAGACCAGCGCTGGCAAGGCGTTTGGGATCGAAGTCTGGGACGACAAGCTGGCTTTGGTCCGCGACATCGGTGGAAAGGCGGATGCTTCCTACCTGGAGACGCTGGACCGAAAACGCAACGACGCGGAACTGACCATTTTCCTCGACCAGCCCGCTGGTCGCGCCACCGTCTTCTCGGCCAAGGGGAAACGACTAGCAGAAATCGTGCTGCCGACCGAATCCGGCGAGGCCGGGACAGCCATTCTGCTGGAGAACTACGGCCGGCAGCTGCGACTGGAACACCTGCGGATTCAAAAATGGAATCAGACCCTCCCCTCCGAACAGGATCGGGAGCAGAACTATGTCGTCGATCGCTCGGGCAAAACCACCCCTGGCTCCATCCCAGAGGCTCAGGCCGGTAGCCCCTTGGTCGTCGTGGCCAAGGACGGAAGCCAGACTGCGTCGATGGCTTGGGAGGATTTGAGCGAAGTGGTGGTGCAGCGGGATACCGAATCGCCAACCGAACCGAATGAAGTTGCCGATTGGGTCCAATTGGAATTGATCGACCAGTCGAGATGGTCGGGACGCTGGTTGGGATGCGACGCAGAGGCGATCGTGCTAAAGTCCCCCGGCATCGAACAGCCACTGAGGATTCCTCGCTCGGCCCTGCTGACGCTGCGAGGATCTGAGACGCCCTACCAAGCCGCCAAGACGGTCGGCAAGGAAGGGCTTCTCCTGCTCCCCGGTGTGCAGCTTTACGGATCCCTTTTGAACACCCCCGAGAACCTGCCCGGTGCTTTGTTGTGGCAACCGACCGACTCCCCACAGCCTCTGATTCTTGCGTCATCGGCCAGCGGAAGGATCGACTACCGGAAATCGGAGAAGTGGACTCCACCGTCGCCGACTCCCGGTCGCGTAGTGACCCCTGGAGGTGCCTCCAGCGTCCCTAGCCCACGTCGGGCAACGGTACCCAATCTGACGCTCCGAGACGGCCAGTTGATCTCCATCCGATCGGTTGCCGTCGATGATCAAGGGATCCGGTTTGACGCCGCCGTCGCAGGGTCCGCCAACGTCCCGCATGCCCAGGTTCAATCGATCGAATTGCGACGCATCCGCAAGGACCGCACCCCTGCTACCGCCAAGATGGCTCGCTTGCTGACGATTCCCCGAGCCCGCAAGAACGACCCTCCTTCCCATCTGATCGCATCGGTTGATGGGGATTATCTTCGAGGCAGACTGGTCTCGATGGATGACAAGGAAGCCGTCGTCGAGGTGCGCGGCGAAGCGGTGAGAATCGCGATAGAAAAGATCGCGCAGATCGTCTGGCTGCACGATCGACCCTGGATGGAAGATGCAACCAAGAAGACTCAGCCTACCCCCCCCTCTAGCTCACAAGACCGACCTCGCGTTCATGCAGTCGAACGATCAGGCTGGCGATTGACCATGGACGCCGGTGGTGTCAGCGATGGGACGCTCTCAGGCACCAGCCCCTGGCTGGGTGCGTGCGAGGTTTCTCTTGCCTCGATCGAACTGCTGTTGATCGGAAACGACGTCGATCTGGTCGCCAAGGACCTGATGGAAAACCCTTGGAAACTTTCCCTCGCGCCTCCTCCCCGCACCGCCGAAGCCGATGGAGACTCATCCGATGGCCGTGAACCAGGCAAGGGTTCGGCGTTGATCGGCCGCCCAGCGCCACCGATCCAGCTGGATACGCTCGACGGGGAAACCTTTCAGCTAGACAAGCTCCGCGGCAAGGTGGTGGTGCTCGACTTCTGGGCCAGTTGGTGCGGGCCCTGCATGAAGACGATGCCTCAGGTCGACGAAATCATCGCGGAGTTTCCAGCGGACCAAGTGGAACTGGTGGCGGTCAACTTGGAGGAACCAGCCGATCGGGCGCAAGCCGCCATGGAACGGCTGAAGTTGAAGACCCGAGTCGCGTTGGATCTGGATGGAGTGGCCGCCCGCAACTACCAAGCCAGCGCCATCCCTCAGACGGTGGTGATCGACCGGCAGGGAGTTGTGCAGTACCTCTTCGTTGGGGGCGGACCGACGTTCCTGAAGCAGTTCCGCGAATCGCTGCAACGCGTGGTTGATGAGAAAGGCTCAGAGGTTCCAGCCCCCTGATCGCGCGACGATCCGATCCGATAGCGTGTTCCCTACGGTATCGAAAGGTACCGGGGTGGCCTTCGTCCAGTGAATTCGCCAAGAACGGGGCTGGTTCCACGAAGAAGATCTACCACAATAGCACCGGATGATGGATCCGAACGCTCCCACGAACCATCCGGCAGACTTCGCTGGCGAACGAAGTTTCGGAATCTCCCCCGCAAGGTGTTGCAGCATGATGCGATGCATCCGATCGAACCTCACGTCTCTCTGGCGACCCAAAACATGGTTGCTCTGTCTGCTGCTGATCACTTGGCTCGGGACACCTCCTGCCGACGGGGAAGATCGATCGGCATGGAAGGAAATCGCTAGCGCGATGGAGGCGTTGGACCGGAGAGTCCCGACAGGAGAGAATCCAAAAGAGGCTAGCCAGCCGCCACGATTCCGGGTGTTGGCGTTTCTGGGCAGCGAGTGCCCGCTGGCCAAGCTGTATGGTTCCAAACTGCAGACGCTGCAGCAACTCTACCATCCTCGCGGCGTTGGCTTCGTGGCGGTGTTCAGTAACCTGCAGGATTCGGAGTCGGATATCGCCGACTATGTCGGTCAGCAGAAGTTGGGCTTTGCCGCGATCAAAGACTGGGACCAGCGAATCGCCAAGCATTTTTCGGTCAAGAGAACCAGCGAAGTGGTCCTTGTCGATGGCGAGGGAAAGGTGCACTACCAGGGGCGCATCGATGACCAGTACGCCCCAGGAATCCAGCGCAGCCAGCCCACCACCAACGACCTCTCAGATGCGATCGACCAATTGCTTTCGGGAAAAGAGGTCGCACGGGGGAGTACGGAATCGCAGGGATGCCTGATCAGTTACAGGAAAGGGGTCGATCTGCAGTCGTCTGTCACCTTCTGCCGAACGATCGCTCCGATTCTGATCGAACATTGCGTGGAATGCCATCGCCCGGGAGAGATCGGTCCGTTCAGCATGAACGATTATGAAGAGGTCCGGGGATGGGCGGAAATGATGGTGGAGACGGTGGAACTGGGAAGAATGCCCCCATGGCATGCAGCCTCCGGAAACGAACCTCTTAAGAATGAACGGCACTTCCCTCGCCAGTCGCTCGATCTTCTGAAACAGTGGGTCGAGGCGGGGACGCCCTATGGAGACCCGGCAGAGATCCCTGCATGGCCTCAGTTTGCTGACCACGGCTGGCGCATGCCGACCGTTCCTGAGAAAGTCATCGCGATGGCCGAGCAGCCTTATGCCATTCCGGCCAAAGGGACAGTCGACTATCAGTACTTTGTCGTCGACCCCGGATTTGAAAAAGATGTCTGGATCTCCAGCGCGGAAATCATCCCAGGGAATCCTTCTGTTGTCCATCATGCGATCGTTTTCATCCGCCCCCCTGACGGCACCCCGATGTCGGGAATTGGATGGTTGACCGCCTACGTTCCTGGGCAGAGGTCGACGGCATTCCCAAGCGGTCAGGCGCGACGCGTCCCCGCAGGTTCAAAACTTGTCTTCCAGATGCATTACACCCCCAACGGAACTCCCCAGACCGATCGATCCCAGCTAGGGCTTTGTTTCGCCGATCCGCAGCAGATCACTCACGAAGTCATCACCCTGATCGCGATCGATCAGGATTTTGAGATCCCCGCCGGCCAGTCCGATCATCCCGTGCGCGCCCAGATCGATTTTCTGCCAGAGGGAGGCAGACTGCTGGCAGCGATTCCTCACATGCACCTTCGTGGCAAATCCTTCCGGCTGACCGCGCAACACTCCAACCAGCAGAAGACCCTGCTGGATGTGCCCCGCTATGACTTCAACTGGCAGCATACCTATCAGTTTGAGGAACCGATCGATCTCGATCAGGTAGAGGGCATTGAGTTCGTGGCGACCTTCGATAATTCCCGCGACAACCCAGCCAACCCGGACGCTGGCCAAGTGGTGATGTGGGGAGATCAAACCTGGGAGGAAATGGCGGTCGCTTTCTTCGAAGTTTCCGTTCCTCGCACGGCCGACGGGGAGAGCCGGCGAGGATGGCGGCAGGCGGGGGGCAGCCCGCAGGCCACAGCAGCCAGCACACCAAGATCCCCAAAGATCGATGCCGACCAGTATGCCGATGAGTTTCTCCAGCGATTCGACGGAAATGGCGATGGGGTAGTTCATTTTGATGAAGCAACTCGCATCGTGCAGGACTATTCGTTCCGAATCATCGACCGCGACAACGACCGACGCGTGACGCGCGAGGAACTGCTGGAAGCCAGCCGCTCTCTGGATGGGTGGAAGTGAGTGATCGTGGCATCCCGTAGCGGTAGGACCTCACGTTTTTTTGCCTCCTTCATCGACTATCCGCGCCTTGGCGTTGCGGTGATTGTGCTGCTGTCGCTGTTGGCTGCAGGTGGCTATCTGTGGCCCTCCTGGCCTAAGGATCTAGCCAGTTGGTGGAAGGAATGGAACCACCCTGCGAAGGTGGAGGACAGCCAGCAACAGGACCCCCACGCATCGGATGGAACGACGCCGGCTCCCTCCCGGGGCCGTCGACGTGGTTCCGCCATCCGCTCTGGATTGGGACAGGCCGATGCAATCCTGGTGGCAACAAGCCCCCACTTCTTCACGCCCCAGGGATCGGAGTCGATCCGCCAAGTGGTCGCGCAGCTGGAAGCACTTCCCAGCGTCGCCTCCGTCCAGTGGCTCGATCAAACCCCTCCGGTGAATATCTTCGGACTGGCGGAACCCATTTTGCCACGTTCCAAAGCAACGCAGCAGCGATTTGATGCCGCACGCAACAAAGCGACCCAGCACCCCTTGGTGGTCGGCCAAAGCCTCTCGCCGGATGCCCAGACCCTGCTGCTGGCGATCCGGTACAACTGGATCCATGTGCTGGACGAAAAAGACAGTACCGACAGGTTGCTGGAGACCGCGCAGCAACAAGCCGACCTCTTCCCGGAAAGCCCTATCCGCTTCTCGATCACTGGCCCCGTGCCGATTCGTTTGATGATGATCCGACATCAGGAACGCAATCAGAAACTCTATCAGATGATCGGCTACGGGATGGTGCTGGCGATGGCGATGATCCTCTTTCGAGGACTCTCTGTCGTCTTCACCGTGGCCTTGGCACCGATTGTAGGGGTCCTCTGGACGCTGGGAATACTCCGCTACTTTCAGCTGCAGCTGAACCCCTTCAGCGATGTCATCCTTCCGGTGCTGCTGAGTCTGGTGGGCTTCACCGACGGCGTGCACATGATCGTGCATATCCGCCGCAAGCTGAGTGAAGGACGAAGCGCGTACGAAGCCTGCCGCCAGACTCTGGAAGAGGTCGGCATGGCCTGCTTCCTAACCTCGCTCACCACCGCCATCGGAATGGGCTCTCTGGTCTTTGCCAACCACCAGGTGGTCCGAGAATTCGGCACCTCCTGCGTCCTGGGTGTGACGTTGACATGGATTTCCGTGATGCTGGTAATCCCTCTCATCTGCCGGACGGGATGGAGTCGCAGACTGGCCGATGGCACCGAACGGAATTTGGTCGATGGCTGGATGCCAGGGATCGAACGGGTCATGGAGTTCTTCCTGGCGCGCAGTCGCTGGGTCAGCCTTTTTTCGATTCTCCTTCTGGGCGTTCTGGGCGCAGCAACCTTGACCCTGCGCCCCGACGACCGTCGCGCCAGCAGCTTTCCCAGCGGTAGCCCCGAACAGCAGACGCTGCACTGGATGGATGAATCGATGGGGGGACTGGATCAATGCCGTATCGAACTGCGATGGGACGATTCGACGCTGCCATTGCCGAGGATCCTGACGCTCCTGGAAGAAGTGGAGGCCTTTCTCAAGGAACAGCCGCTGATCGGCCACCCACTGTCGGTTGCCCGGTTGCTAGCCTGGCTTCCCGGCGATCAACCCGTCTCGGACAAAAGCTCCATGATCGACCTGCTTCCACCCCCTCTGAAATCGATGCTGCTGGATGAAGCGGCAAAGCGAGCCACGATCAGCTTTCGCGTCCAGGATCTGGGAACGCGCACCTATCAGCCGATCTTCAAGCAGATCGAATCGATGCTGAGCCAGAAGGAGAGAGAGTTTCCCGGAGTGGAGATGACGATGGAGGGAGAGCCGATATGGCGGTGGCGCAATTTGTATCAGATCGTCACCGATCTGGTACAAAGCCTCGGATCGGCCGCGATCGTCATCTTCGGAGTGATGGCCCTGGTCTATCGATCTTGGCGCATCGGGATCATTTCCGTCATCCCCAACCTCCTTCCGCTTGCGGCAGCGGGGGCCTGGATGGCGGCCACCGGCCAGCCACTGGAGATCGTCAGCGTTTGTGCCTTCACCGTCTGCCTGGGGATCGCTGTCGATGACACGATCCACTTCCTATCGCGTTATCAGTTGGAGCAACCGAGGCACGCTGACCGCAAAACGACCCTCCGGCATTCGTTCAGTGCCGTAGGAAGCGGGATGGTGATGACCACCCTGGTGCTGCTAGCAGGTTTCAGCTCGGTCCTCTTCAGCGACACGCGCGATCATCGCGTCTTTGCGTCGCTGGGCGCCATCACGATCGCAGTCGCCCTGGTGTGCGATCTGCTGCTGCTCCCTTGCCTACTGAACGACTTCGATCGCCCTTCCCAACGCGCAGAAGATCGCTCTTCCAATCCACCAAATGGCGACCCTCCCGCCTGATCGATCCAGAGCCAGATCGATACCTGACGATGGAGATCGCTCTCGCTGCATCGCGCATCGGAGGGTGCGATCTTCCAGAAGCCCACCCTATCCCACGACGCCTTAACCGCTCAACCCCGCTCCACCCACGCCACCGGTTGCGGTTCGATCTCAGCGGCCAGTGGCGATCCGCAATCCTTGCGGCCACTTCCTTCCAGCCGGCTGATGACTCGAACATGCATATCCTCTTCGCAGAGAATTTGGCAGCTGAGCCGAACTCCACTAACACCTCGCTCTCGGAGGATCGTCTGTTCGGCAACGGTCATCTGCTTGGGTTCCCCCGCCAGGAATTCCACCCGGCAGGTGGTGCAGCGAGCCTTGCCGCCGCAAGCATGGAGTTGGTCGGTGCCTGCTTCCTCGCGAAGGGCCGCAGTCAAACGCTTGCCTGAGGGGACTTCGAATTCCCCAATTCCTTCGACGGTCAGTTTTGGCATGACAGGAAAAACTCCTCAAGAAACAGATGGACCGCACAAAATCAGATCGCCGCTAGGTCACACTTGGATCGGATTATAGCGGCTGTAGCAAGACACCTAGAAGTGGGTGCGTCGGGAGTGTCGCGACAAGGCAGCGCGTCGTCGACGTGCACCCTGGAACTTGGAACCTCCCTAGAACCGTCAGAATCATCAAGCTCGGCAGCGACTTTGACGATCCGGGAAACTCTTGCTGGGCGTTCCAGCAGCATTGAATTAGGGTGGAGGTATATTCAGATCGGTCTCGAGGATCGCTGAAACATCCAGGCTTTTCGCCACACGGCTCAAGCCACTTCCTTCTGAAACACCAGGAATTTTGTCGCCATGGTGACCAAGCCGACTGCTGAGGGGGTAGCCGATCAATTGACTCGCAACGTAGCGCAATTTGTCGCCTTTCGGCTCGACAATCAAGACTATGCATTTCGGATCGAACAGATCCAGGAGATCGTGATCCTTAAACAGGTGACGCGAACACCACAAGTTCCCGACTATGTCGAAGGCGTCAGCAACCTCCGCGGCGCCATCATACCGATCATCAACCTGCGAAAGCTTTTTGGACTGGCGCCAAAGGAAGCCGACGACGAGACCCGGACGATCGTCGTCAATGTGGGGTCACGTACCATGGGATGCACCGTCGACACCGTGACTCAGGTGGTGCGGATTTCCGAGGATGCCATCCAGCCTGCACCCGAAACGGTAACGAGCCACGGAGCCCATTACATCGCTGGTTTCACCCGTGTCGCCGGGACGTTAGTCATTCTCCTGGAGATCGACGAACTTCTGGATCCAGAGAAACTCGATCGCGTGGCACAGGTGGGCCTTCGCGAGTTGACAAGCGGCTGAAGTACAACGCAGTTAGCGGCTGACCGATCGCCGGCGGGATCTGCAGTCGGTCCCATGGTGGAAACAGAGTCCGAAACAAGCTCCCCACAGGTGACCGCAAGGGAGAGAAGAGGTAGCGATGGCGAAACGATCGACGAATCGGGGAGGAACTCAGAGCGGAGAAGAGGGTGGGGCGGGGGAAGCCGCGTCGCTTCCGGGCATCAGCGCCAACTCGCTAGTTCACGCAGGGATCCAGCTGCGCACCTTTGCCCAAATCGTCGAAAACGTCCCGGTGCGGATTATCCTGGCCGATCGACAGTCGATCATCCGGTACATGAACCCTGCATCCTTTCGCGCCCTTCGCCGATTGGAGCATCTGCTGCCCTGTCGAGTCGACGAGATCATCGGTCAGTCGATCGATATCTTTCACAAACGCCCCGAGCATCAGCGGCGGATTGTATCGGACTCCAGCAACTTGCCCCATCGCGCCAAAATCCGTTTGGGGGATGAAATCCTCGATCTGAACGTCACGGCGATCTTGGACGAGGGTGGGCAATACCTGGGGCCGATGGTGACCTGGGAGGTGATCACCGAGCAGGAGCATGCCAAAGAGCGGGAAGAGCAGCTGAAGCAGGAACGGGAGTCGCAGCGCCGAGACACGGTCGAGAAGGTTGAAACGCTACTCCATTCGGTGCAGGCTGCTGCTCAAGGGGATTTGACACGGGAAATCGCGGTGGTCAGCGAGGACGATCTAGGCCGACTTGGAAACAGCATGCGGAAGATGTTCGCCGATCTGCGCACCCTGATCGGCGAAGTGATCGAAGCAGCCCATCAGCAGAATGAGGGAGCTAGGACGATCGCCGAGAGCAGCGCCAATTTGAGCGAAGGGGCTCAGACTCAAGCGGCTTCAGTCGAAGAAGTGACCGCCTCGATGCAGCAACTCCTGGAATCGGTGGACGTCATCTCCAGAAACGCCAGCCTCGCACGCAATCAGGCCAGTGAATCGGCAGGACTGGCAAAAAATGGCGGCGCAGCCGTCGATGAAGCCATCCATGCGATGCAGATGATTCAGAAATCCAGCGAACAGATCGACGACATCATCCAAGTGATCAGCGAGATCGCCAGTCAGACCAACCTCCTGGCGCTCAATGCCGCCATCGAAGCCGCCAGGGCCGGCGAACATGGGCTTGGGTTTGCGGTGGTGGCCGACGAAGTTCGCAAGCTGGCGGAACGTTCCAGCGAGGCGGCTAAGGAGATCACCAATTTGATCAAGGAATCTTCAAGACGAGTGGAAGAAGGAGCCAGTTTATCGGAGAAGGTGGGCCAAGCCCTGCGGCAGATCGTTCAGGCGGTCGACCGTACCGCCGATGGGATCATCAACATCGCCGCCTCCACGGAGACTCAAGCCACCAGTGCCCACCAGGTCAAACTGGCGATGCGCAGCGTCTCCGAGACGACCGAATCGAATGCAGCAGCGGCCGAACAGATGGCGGCCAGCGCCGAACAGTTAGGCGCGCAGGCGCAAAGCCTCCGCGACCTAGTGGCTCGCTTCAAGACCTGATCTCCCTCAAGGAATAGCGCCATGCAATCGCAGCGGTTACCAACGGCCAAGCGATTCGGCACGTGGATCCCAGCAACATCGATCGGTGAATATCCCATGGAACAGGAACGGCTGAGCGAGGAACAGTTCGAGAAGTTTCGCCAATTCCTTTACAAAGTTGCTGGGGTGAAGATTGAGCCGACCAAGATCACGCTGGCCAGCAATCGCATTCGAAGGCGATTGAAGGCAACAGGGATCGCCGACTTCGATGCCTACTATCGCTACCTGACGTCCGTAGCGGGAAAAGCGGAAGTGGCTGGGTTCCTCGATGCGCTGACGACCAACGAGACGTCGTTCTACCGAACCGCCAGCCACTTCGACTGGTTCTCAGGTCCGTTCCTGGACGACCTGATCGCTCGGAAGAACCAAGGCCTACACAGCTCGTCGATCCGCATCTGGTCGGCCGCCTGCAGCTCTGGCGAAGAACCCTACACACTGGCGATCTGCCTCCAGGAAAACCGCTTTCGCCTAGCCGGTTGGCAGTGGTCGATCCTGGGGACCGATATCAGCACCCAGATGCTGGAACGCGCCCGCGAAGGCATCTACCCTTTGCGGGCGGTGGAGGGGATCGATCCGCAGAGATTGCGGCGCTATTTCCAGGCCGATAAGAGCGGCCAGAACTGGGTGGTCGGAAAAACGCTTCGGGATCATGTTTCGTTTCAACAGCACAATTTGATGGAGCCGATGCGGAGCGAGCCGTTCGACTGCATCTTCTTGCGCAATGTGATGATCTATTTCGATCGCGAATCGAAGAAGAAGGCGCTACAGCATCTGATCGCATCGCTAGCTCCCGAAGGCTACTTGGTGGTAGGCCCATCCGAGGGTGTTTTCGACATGCTGGATTCGCTTCAGAAACGCTCGACTTTCCTCTATCAAAAACCGTAAAACGCAACGGACCGTGTCGATTGGACCGGCGGCTTCGGTCGCCCTCGCCAAAAATTGCAAGGTGCATCATGAGTGGTGACGACTTTCAGCTCTCCAGCGGCCTCCCCTCCGAGGAGATGGCGCAGTACCTCCAAATGTTCGTCGATGAAACGGCCGAACAGCTGGATGCCGTGGTCGAAGTGCTGCTGCAACTGGAGGAAGATCCCACCAACCCCGATCAACTGAACGAGACGTTTCGCCTGATCCACTCGATCAAGGGATCGTCCGCCATGATGGGATTGGACAGCATCACGGTATTGACGCATCACCTGGAGAATCATTTCGAACGACTTCGCTCCGGCCTCGCGACGCTCGATCAGGAAATGATGGACCTAATTCTCCGCTGCATCGACTTTTTGCGGGAGTCGGTTTCCAAGCTGCGCGCGGGCCAGCCTCTGGCCCCGGCCCCCGAGCTGCTGGAAGAACTGATGACGCGGCTAGATACCGCCGCGACGCCAGATGCGGGAGCCAAGGCGGTCGCCGCCAAATCTCAGCCGGTGGCCGATGTGTCCCCCCAGATGGAAACCACTCTGTCCGTCGATTCTCCCAGCATCGCGAAAGAGGATGCAGCCAGCGATCTACCGAGGCCTGTGGCGAAAGAGTCGCCATCGACTTCATCGGGAGAAGACCCGGCCAGTCCCGCTTCGGGACTCCAGCAACTCCCTATCGAAGAAGACCCACAAGCAACCCCCTCCAGCAACCAGCGCGTGCTACGGGTGATCGCATACCTTCAGCGAAATATCGAACTGCCGCATTTGAAGGCCGAACTGATTGCGATGCGTCTGGAAGAATTGGGGGAACTCGCGAAAGTCAGCCCGCCTCTGGAAGCCTGCCAGCAGATGGCCTCGCTGGGTACCTTGCAAGTTTGGCTTCGCACGGCGGCCACCGAGTCCCAGGTACGATCGGCCGCCGATGTGGCCGGAGTGGACCTTCTGGAAATCGAAGCCGTGGGGGATGATTGGGAAGAGCCAGACCAGATGGTGGCGGCACCCGTGACGCAGGCTGCTGCGGAAGAAACCGCTGCGGTGCCCAAGGCAACAACGAAGCAGCCTGATGAAGCGGCGCAACCGGTCGCTGCTGCGGCCCATGGAACACCTTCCAGGGAATCGCTGAAGGAGACGCCAGAGTCCACGGTGGCCGATCCCAAGTCGAAGGTCGTCGAGACCGTGCGGGTCGATATCGACCGACTCGATCGACTGATGAATCTCACAGGGGAGCTTGTGGTCAATCGGGCAAGATTCCTGCAACTGGCCAGACAGATGCAACCTCTTTTTCGTAAATCGGGACTTCTGGGGCGACTCAGGTCGCTAGGGGATCGCCTGCAGGGAATGTCGCAAGAACTCGACGCCGACCACCGCAGCAGCCATGGTGCCGTTTCGGACATTCGACGAGCCCTTGGGGAGCAGATGGAGGTGGTCGAGGAACTCCTCCAATCGCTCGATCAAGGCCGCCGCTGCATGGACCAGTGGAACGAAGCGATCGATCAGCTGACTCGCGTTTCCAACGGCCTGCAGCAGGGAGTGCTCGACACCCGCATGGTCCCGGTAGGACCCCTGTTCAATCGCTTCAAGCGAGTCGTTCGAGATATCGCCACCGAACTGCGAAAGAAGGTCCAACTGGAGATTCGTGGGGAGAAGACCGAACTGGATAAGAGGATGATCGATGAGCTGGGGGATCCCCTGGTGCATTTAGTCCGCAACGCCATCGACCATGGACTGGAATCAGAAGAGGTGCGGCGCAAGCGGGGCAAACCAGACGCTGGGACGCTGACGCTGGAAGCAACCCACAGCGGAAACAACGTCCTGATCACCATTCGAGATGACGGTGGAGGAATCGCTGTCGAGAAAGTGCGAGCTCGTGCGATCCAGCGGGGGTTGGTGCCGGAGGCGACCGCGGCAACCTTATCCGATCGCGAATGGATGCAGTTCATCTGGCATCCGGGATTCAGCACCGCGGAACAGGTCAGCGATATCTCGGGGCGCGGTGTTGGGATGGATATCGTCAAGACACGCATTGCGGAACTCAATGGAACCATCGAGGTCGACTCCAGACCCGGATTGGGAACGACGTTCCAGATCCGTCTTCCGCTGACCCTGGCGATCATTCGAAGCCTGCTGTTCCGCCTGCCGCACGGGATCTTCGCTGCTCCTATCGAGAACGTCCGCGAAATCGTCTCGGTGCCCAAGCGCGAAGTGCTGTCGGTCCATGGCCGCGACTCGATCGAAGTACGCGGCGAGTTCATCCCGCTGGTGGGGATTGATGACATCTTCGATTGGAACGGGGTTGAGCCACGTCGAACTTCTGAGCGGGCGACTGCTGCGGCAGGGGCAAGAGTGGAAGTGGTGATCCTAACGACTGGCCGCAAGACAATGGGTTTGGAAGTCAACGAACTTCGGGGCAGCCAGGATATCGTGATCAAGAGCCTTTCGGAGAATTTTGTCCCGATCCGTGGTCTAGCTGGGGCCAGTATTCTAGGAGACGGTTCGGTCTGCCTGCTGCTGGATGTGGCCGCGTCGATCGAACTGGTGCATGATCGCCTGCGCACTCGCCGGCGCGTGCCGTTAGAGATGGCTTGACAGACGGTTCTTCGCCAAAAGGATGCCACGATGCTCAATGCAGGGCAATGCAAGCAACTGGAGTCGCTCTTCCAGCAGGGCGCAGGCGAAGCCTCCCAGGCCCTCAGCCAGTGGCTGGCTCACCCCGCCTCCGTCCGGTTGCATCGCATCCAGCCTCGGTCGCTGCAGGCAGCGACTGAAACGCTGGGATCGGACGATCAGGTAATCGGCATGTGCATCATGCAGGTGGCTCGAGGGCTAAGCGGCCAATGGATCCTCGCTTTTGAAGATAGGGCAGGTCTGCTTCTGGCCGATTTGCTATTGGGGCGTCCTCCCCAAGAAAACGGCGAAGGAAGTTGGGGGGATATCGAACATTCCGCAGCGATGGAAACAGCCAACATCCTAGCCTGCTCTTTCCTGTGCGCCCTGCAAAAGCAATTGCCTGCAAGGATCGGTATTAGCGAGCCTCCTTCGGAGGATGCATGGCTTCCATCGCCACCCATTTTTGTGCGCGACTATGCCCCAGCGCTCATGCAGTTTCTGCTCAGCCACCAGGCGATCGAATCGTCCCAGGTCCTGGTCGCGCAGACGCAGATGGTGATCGAGGACCGCCAAGTGCAGTGGCACTGGCTGTGGATCCCTGATTCCGCAGGACTCCAGGTGGCGATCGACTTGCTTCGGGAGACATCATGAACTCGATCGACGCCCCAGGCAAAGGGGGTGGTGCCATTGCCGTGGCGATCGGCGAACTGGCAGTGGCCAAAGCCCCAGCACAACTGCGCACCCTGCTGGGATCCTGCGTCGGTGTCCTGCTGATGGACCGTCGACTGCAACTGGCCGGCTTGGCGCACGTCGTTCTACCGGAATCGCGTGGCGAGACGGAATTGCCGGGAAAGTATGCCGATACGGCGATCCCCGAGCTATTGCGACGGCTGAACGCAATGGCAGGACCTCAGGTCATTCAACCGGTTGCAAAAATTCTCGGCGGCGCCAACATGTTCCCACAGATCACCAGCAACCAACTCAGTATCGGCGATCAGAATGTGCAGGCAGTCGAACGCGCATTGAAGCAGGCGAGAATCGCGATTGTCGCGCGCCATTGCGGCGGAACCTCCGGCCGAAGGCTACTGGTCGATGCGGCCAGCGGGAACGTGCATCTGGAGATCCTGGGGAGGGAACCGATTCAAGTATGAAGACTTCCGAGGGAACGCAAGGGAGTACCCTATGAGTTATCGAGTCCTGATTGTCGATGATGCGTTGATCATGCGATTGAGAATTCAGGAGATCGCAGAGCGAGCTGGATGGGAAGTGGTCGGTCATGCTGCCGATGGACACGAAGCCTGCGACAAATATACGAGGTTGCGTCCCCACCTGGTGACACTCGATATCGTCATGCCCAAAATGGACGGGGTCGAAGCCTTGCGAGCGATCCGCGCCAGCGATCCGCAAGCGAGGGTCTGCATGGTCAGCGCTGTCAGTCAAGCCACCAAGCTCAGCGAATGCATCCGGCTGGGTGCCATCGATTTCGTGGTCAAACCGTTCGACGCCGATCGACTGCTGGACCTTTTCGAAAAACAAAAAAGGAATGTTCCTGCGAGCGATGAGACAGATGGCAGCTGAATCCCAGAAGAAGCGTCGAAGGGGATGATATGAAAATCCTGGTCGTGGACGATTCTGCACTCTACCGGACTCTGGTGCGCAATGTCCTGCGCGATATTCCAGGCGTCGAGGTGGTGGGAGTCGCCATCGACGGCAAGGATGCGCTGGCCAAACTGGAACAATTCCAGCCCGACCTCCTGACACTCGATGTGCAGATGCCCGAATCCAACGGGCTGGAGGTGCTGCGAGCGATGAAGGCACGCAAAAGTCGGGCTCGCGCCATCATGCTCAGCAGCCTGACCAGCCAGGGAGCTCAAACGACCACCGATGCACTGCTGGCAGGCGCTTTTGATTTCATCCATAAGCCCAGCAGCACCGATGCGAAAGCCAACCGCGATGCTTTGCACCGACAACTGACCGAGAAACTATCCATCCTGATGGCGAGTCAGTCCCAGTTGCCTTCCATCGCCGTACCCGTTCGAACCAGCGCCAACGCCAGCGTCAACGCCACTCCCTCCACCCCGGCAATCCCAGGGGCCCCCGACGTCGCCACGAAGGCCGAACGGATCGATGCGGTGGTGATCGGCACCTCGACAGGTGGTCCTGTTGCGCTGCGCGAGGTGATCCCTAAGCTTCCGGAGAATCTGGGGGTCCCTGTCTTCGTCGTCCAGCACATGCCCCCCGGTTACACACATTCCCTGGCGCAGAGAATCTGCGAGGCCAGCCAACTACAGGTCATCGAAGGAGCCATGGGGCAGGAAGCCAAGCCCAACACCGTCTACATCGCCCCAGGCGGAAAGCATCTGCAATTGGTCCGGACAGGCGAACGCGTGCGCATCGAAACCAACGAAAACCCACCCGAACACAATTGCAGACCTGCCGTCGATGTCCTCTTTCGGTCTGCCGCCATCGCTTACGAAGGCCATGTTCTAGCCGTGGTGCTGACCGGCATGGGCCGAGACGGCGCCGAGGGATGTCGAGCGATCAAGCGGCGAGGGGGTACGGTTTTTGCGCAGCATCCGGAGGGGTGTGTTGTTTACGGCATGCCCAAGGCAGTGGTCGACGATCAGCTGGCCGATCGCGTGATACCGCTGGATCGCATCGCGTCGTGGATCGTGCGGGAAGTACAGAAGTGACGAACTACAGAAGTAACAGAGTCAAGTCGTCTCGGACCTCGCTTGGTCGCCGGCAGCAGACCACTCGGGCCTTTTTCCTCCGACTGCCTGACCGGATGGCTTGAATGAATAACTCCTCAAACCCACCTGCTGTCATCGTCATCGCCGAAGACAGCCGCATCCAAGGAATGGTGCTCAAAAACCGCCTGGAACAAGCCGGCTACATCGCTCACATCGGGCTCAATGGGGAACTTGCGCTCGATTTAGTCCGGCAGCATCTTCCCAGATTGGTGATTTCCGACATCGAGATGCCCAAGCTGAACGGTTATGGGCTCTGCCGAGCCATCAAGAGCGATCCCGCGCTTCGCCACATTCCAGTGATCCTGCTTTCCACCCTCTCCGACGCAGAAGACATCATCCAGGGACTGGATGTCGGCGCCGATAACTACGTCACCAAGCCCTACGATCCGGCCTACCTGCTAAGCCGTGTGGAGTCGATGCTGACGCAGCCAATCCAGGACGACCAGCAGCCGACTGGCCCCGAACTGAAAGTGACACTTCACGGCAAAACGTACACGGTCCGTTCCGGTCGACAACAAACGCTCAATCTTCTTGTCTCCACCTTCGAAAATGCCGTCGAGAAGAATCGCGAACTCCATCGCAGCAACGAACAGTTGACCCTGGCCAAGGAGAAACTCACGCAGTGGAACGCCCAGCTGGAATCGCTCAATACCAAACTGGCATCGCTGAATCAGCGAATGACCCACGACCTTCACGCCGCCGCTCGCATCCAGAAATCGCTTTTGCCGAATGAATCCCAGCCGATCCCTGGTATCGAAATCGCCTGGAGATACATCCCTTGCGAGGAATTGGCTGGGGACTTCCTCAACTACGCGCGGCTCGATGAACACCATGTGGCGCTGTATGTGGTCGACGTCAGCGGCCATGGAGCGGCCAGCAGCCTCCTGGCCGTCGCGGTCGGGCGCGTCCTTGCCCCCCAAGCCTCGGCGACCAGCTTGCTGGTACGACTAGATCCCTTCAGCGGCAAACCGGTGGTTACCCCACCCAAAACCGTCGTCGAAGAACTCAATCGACGCTTCCCCATGGACTCCCAAGGGGGACTTCACTTCACCATCCTCTACGGAGTCCTGGACCTGCGAAATCATCGCTTCCAGTACGCCTGCGGAGGACATCCTCAACCGGTACTGCAACGGCCTGGGGAGCCAGCGGAGTTTCTTCCGGGTGAGGGGTTGGCAGTCGGATGGGTGGATGACGTCGAATTCGATGAATGGTCGGTCGATCTGAAGCCAGGGGAGCGGCTGTTCCTCTATTCGGATGGGATCCCCGAAGCGATGGATGGCCAGTTGGCCGAGTTCACCAACGAGAAAATGCTGCGCGCGATCGATCAGCACCGTGATCATGCCATCTCCCCACAGGGCGACAGACTGCTGGAGGATGTCATGGCATGGTGCCAGCCCAATGGCCCACGCGATGATATCTCCCTGCTGATCGTTGAAATTCCCTCGGATTTCGAAAGCTGATTTCGGCGGCCGATGGAAAGGGATTGGCGGCGCTTTGACCTCCTCCGCGCTAAGCGGTAGGATCAAACTAGATCGAGGCCTTCTGCCTGAACTCATGGCATCGTGCCTCTCAGGCGAGACGATCTACCGATCAAGCCGGTGGCTTGGATGGGAAGGGGAGATGACACCTACCTCAAAAAGTCGCTTCGGCTGGGTGGCATTCCTTGGCAGTTGGCTGGTGCATGTCGGTCTGCTACTTCTACTGGCAATCGTCGGTGCGGTGGGAGGGTTGGAACAGGAATCGGTGGTCGATCTGATAGTCGATATCGATTCGTCCATGGGAAATGAGGATACCCTGGAGGTCGGCCAATTCTCGCTTGCCCCGGAAGCTCCCTCTTCTGCCAACTTGGAAACTCCTTCTCCCGCGACCACCTTGGATACCGTCCAGCCTCTCGCGCTCCCCTCCCTCGACGATTCGCTGCCATCACTCCCTTCCGGAACCAGCAGTCGCGCATCCTCCCAGGTCGCACAGGCTGGAGGCGCCATGGGGGCGAGCGGATTGGGGGGGACCGAAGGGGCGGGAGCCGGGGCTTCCTTCTTCGGAGTCAGCGCCCTGGGAAGTCGTTTTGTGTTCGTTGTCGACAGTTCCACCAGCATGCGAGGGATGCGATGGGAGTCGGCGGTGGAGGAACTGCAGCGATCGATCGAAAGCCTTGCGCCCGATCAGCGTTTCGCCGTCATCTGCTTCGACCACGACACCTATCCATTTCAAAATAGCTCCGGCGCCCACGACGGCTACTTCATGGCCAGCCGCAAGTCGCAACTGAAGCTACGGGCTTGGCTACGGCATCATGAATTGGGCTACGAAACCTTCCCGGGTGTCGCTTTGAGAATCGCGCTGGGAATGAACCCCGACGCCATCTTCCTTCTATCCGACGGACAGCTTCACGATCCATCTCTGGAGTGGCTCAGACAATGGAATCTGGGGTCGGATGGAACGCCAAGAGTCCCCATCTACACCATCTCCCTCCACAGCACCCAAGGGGCGCAGACCCTTCGGCAGATCGCCCTGGAGCACGGCGGGCAGTTCCGCGCGGTCGGTAGCTGGGCCGAATCGGAGGCGGTCTTCTCCAAACCCTCGAATCCCTGACCCAGCACGGGTGCTTGGACTCCTGACACAAAGAAGCCACCCCGATGGAGCTCAACGATCCGGGAAAGGGGGCGGAAGAGCCGGCGTGGTCGTGTTGCCGTAGGGAGCCGCGGGCAAAGGGACGACAGGGATTCCCTGTGGCATCATCGCCGGTGGTTCGACCGCAATGCCACCGGGTGCTGAAGTGAACGTTCCCGGTCCTGCAGGCGCGAGGGAAGGTGCCGGAATCGCTGGTCCGAACGTGGGAGTTGGGGCCGGCGAGCGATCGGAGGAGGAGGTCTGCGGGTAGGTGTGCAGCCGGTCGCCTCCTTCGCGAATCGAGTAGTCGGCCCACACAGGAAGATGATCGCTGATCTCCAGCGCCTCTTCGATCGATAGATTGAACTCTCGCAGAAAATCGAAAACCCCCGCTCTCCCTATCGACTCATCCGTCGCGTTTCTTGGGTGCAGGATCTGATCGAGCATCGCGGTGCCGCGCACGGTGGTTGGGATCCCCTGCAACGTGGCCACGATCCCTTCGCTCTTGAGAAACTCCAGTCTCGAATCACTCGCCTCGAAATCCCCTGCGATGATCAGATCGTCTTCTTGCCGACCATCGCGGCGGATTGTCCTGAACAGCTCGGGGAGCAGACCGATCTCATTCTCCACACGCGAGGGATGGATGGCGACATTGACGCAGGTGAAGGTGAACGCCTCTTTGGGGTCGATCCCCCTAGCGCGAAACCAACCGACCAGCGGTTCGTAGCTGAGAAGATCCTGAGGGTCTTCGACGCTGTAGAGCTGATAGCGATCGGTTTCGATCCGATCGGCATCCCAAAGAAAGCCAAGTCGCATCCGATCGTTGGCCCGCCCCACCTCAGGGCCAACAAGAAAGTCGTAGCGGCGACCACTCCTCTGAAGCTGGTCGGAAAGCATTGCCAAGAGATCCTGTTCAGGACCTCGAATGTCCTGGACCGCAACCAGATCGAACTGCCGAATGATCTTGGTCAGCGCCTCCATGACATGCGGCTTGGCCGCCTTGGCCGTGCTGAAACGCCCCAGATGAAAGGTCGCGATTCGGATTTTTCCCACCGGGGCCGATGCGCTTTCGGAGGAGGTGATGGAACTGGCCAGCTTGCCGATGCGATCCCAGGTACGCTGCAGCAGCGATCCGTCGCCCGAGGGAGCAGGCAGCACCGGCCCCTTGGACTCTAGAGACTCAATCCGAATCTGCTGGAGGCCAGCGATCCGATAGTGTTGGAAAAAGAAATAGAGACCGACAGCGATGGCGACCAGCCAAAGGACGCGGGTCACGGAAAGGCCTCCAGACCGTTCGGACGATGATTTGGATTTCCCTCGGCTCCCCTTGAACTGGGTGCTTGGGGAAGGTTCCGATCCCATGGTGATTTTCCTGGCGAACCGTCGAAAGAGCCGAAGCGGAAGCGCGCGGGCAGCGGCTTGCTGGCGTCCCCGACCATTCTTGCTAGTCGTTCGGAATTCGCCCCCGCCAACTTCAGGGGTTTTCCACGACTTGGACACCTGGGGAAGCCGGACCCCAGCCGCGTGCGTTTTGTAGCGGTTTTTCCGATGCAATTGCCTTCTGGCAGGCTGCGTGGAAAGATTTTCAGGTTGTGGTGGAAAAATGGTTGCCACCGAAGACAACTCGAACGATTCTGAATCAGTCCCCATTCGACGGGTTGTTGCTACGAGCTGAAGCGATGTCCATCACCGACCAATATCACGAGATCCCACTGGAGATCCCTCCGCTGAAGCGGCCCCATGGCGTGGTGGGGCGGGGGATCGTTTCCAGCTTTTATGCCGGCGAGGAAAACCGCGAGGTCGCCGAACTGGCCGATCCTTTCGCGATCCTCGGACTGGTCGATCGATCTCCCCTGATTCTCTTTGGAGATACCGCGACCGGTAAAACCGCCCTAGCGATGTCCCTGGCCTTTCGTTGGTGCATTGCCGCCGATCAGGGGCCAGCACTGCAAATCAATGGAGTCGATTTTGCCAGGCAGTTCCAATCGGCGATCGAGTCCGATGATATGGATCGCTTTCGGGAAAGGCACCGCGACTGCCGCTGTCTGCTGATCGACGATCTGCATGAACTGGCTGGTCGTGATGCAGCCCAAGAGGAACTGGTCCACACGCTCGATGCCCTGGCCGACCAGCAGGCCGTGGTGATTGCAACCACTGCTTTGGTTCCCTCCACCATGCGGGACTTCCGCCGATCCTTGGTCAGTCGCCTGATGTCGGGGCTGCAAGTCCATGTCCAGCCCCCAGGGCTCTGGGCTCGCCAGAAAATCATCATGGCTCTAGCGGAATCCCTTCAGATGGAACTGGGCGAGGAGGAATGCCAGAGGATTGCATCGGGAGTTCCCGATGGAGTCACTGCCATGCAACTGCGAGGGATCCTCCTGCAATGGATGCAACAGCAGCATCGGGAGCCGCAGGATCGAGACCAGACACTGCAGGCCATGCTACTTCAGCAACATCGTTCCCATACCCCAAGTCTCGATCTGATTGCCAAGGCGGCAGCCCGTTCCCTGGGAGTCCGCTTGTCGGAGATGAGAGGAAATACCAAACGATCGCAGATCGTGCGCGCCAGAGGACTAGCCATCCTGATGGCTCGTCGTTGGACCGAACTGTCCTTGCAGCAGATCGGCGACTACTTTGGAGGACGCGATCACACGACGATCCTGCATGCGTTCCGCAAGACGGAAGCGGATCTGCAAGGGGATGTGGAGTTGCAGCGAGCCGCGGAAGAGATGCGGCAGCGCGTGCGAGGCTAATCCGGACGATTGGCTATCCGCCTAAGACTGGTCGGTCGGAAGAGGTTGGTCCGGAGGGCCGCCACCCGGGTAGTCCTGCGGCGGTTGCTCGATTTTCTCGTCACCCCCCGCTGGTGGTTTTCCTTTGCCGCTGGCCAGATACTGCTGCCGACCACGGGCGTAGGCATCCCGCGCCGGGCTGTGTCGCTGCAACCAATTGTCTAGCTCCGATGGGTCCGGTGGATCCTCTGCAATGCGGGTGGCGATTCGCTCCAATTGCCGCCGACACCATCCGCAACCAGTCCCCGCCCCCTGACATCCGCTCAATTGGCTCGCTCTGCGGATTCGATGGATCCTTGCGAAATTGATCACCTTGCGCCAGGTGACGTGGAAACATAGACAAAGTTCGTCGTCGGGATGCATCGTATCTCTGGAGTTGGCCTCCTACACTCAAGTCTGCGGCACCATAATGGACGCTATCAGCGTATCATGAAACGAGTCGCAGAATAACGGCAGGCAGCTAGAGTTCCTATCAGGGATGGGACCTGGCGAGCTTCCCGGGGCATCTGGGCGGGAGAGAATCGGCATGGAAGAAGAGATGACGCCAGAGGTGCAAAATTCCACTGCCAACCAGCGCCTTTCGTTGATCGGCATGTCTCCTTCGGAACTCAAGCCATGGTTAGCGGCGCATGGCCAGCCAAGCTACCGGGCCGAGCAGATTTTGCGTTGGGTGCTGCAGCGGCGTGCCGAATCATTCGATGCGATGTCGGACCTTCCTAAGTCGCTTCGGACAGCGTTGGCCGAGTCGTTCGACCTGTTTCAAGTCCGCGTGGAACTGCATTCACAAAGCGACGATGGAACGGAGAAGCTGCTGGTCCGGCTGGCCGATGGCGGGAAGATCGAATGCGTGTTGCTTCGCGACGGCGATCGCCGATCGATCTGCATCAGTTCGCAGGTTGGCTGCGCCATGGGATGCGTCTTCTGCGCCTCCGGGCTCGACGGTGTCGAACGCAATCTGAGCAGCTCCGAAATCGTCCAGCAAATGCTTCTGCTGCAGCGATTGCTTCCCGAAGACGAACGGCTAAGCCACATCGTCATGATGGGAATGGGAGAACCCCTTGCCAATCTGCCTCGCGTCCTGGAAGCGCTGCTGGTCGCGCGAGCCTCCTGGGGACTGGGGATCTCACCGCGACGCATCACCATCAGCACCGTTGGCCTGCCACCGGCGATCGAACGGCTGGCGGAAGCCGATGCTCCTTACCACCTGGCGATCAGCCTCCACGCCCCCAACGATCCGCTCCGCGATCGACTGGTGCCGGTCAATCACAAGATCGGGATCGCTGCCATCATGGAAGCGGCAGAAAAGTACTTTCAGAAAACCGGTCGGCGATTGACATTCGAATATGTACTTTTGGCCGATGTGAATGACTCCATGCAGTGCGCCGAGCAACTTGTGAAGCTTCTAGGTGGCAAGACCGCACTGCTCAACGTGATTCCCTACAATCCAGTTCCGGGACTTCCCTATGAAACCCCCTCTGCAGACGCCATCCATCGTTTTCGGAGAGTCCTGCTGGAAGGAGGCATCAACGTGATGTTCCGCCAGCGGAAGGGGGATCCAATCCAGGCTGCGTGCGGGCAGTTGCGACGGCTTCGTGAGAAGGAACCGGCGATGGTTCCCATGCCAGGAGGCCCGGCCAACGGGATGCCATGACGCTGCGCAACAAAAGAATTTTCGCGGTGATGCTCCTCATAGGATCGCTCTGCTACTTCCAGGCCCGGTCGCTGCGGCAGGTGCGAGAGATCGCCTTCGCCATGGATCTGGTGGAACAGGGCTACGTGGAACCGGTCGATCGCCATGCCCTTTACGCCACCGCCATGAAAGCGATGCTGGGGTCGCTGGATCGCTACTCCGGCTTTGTCCAGAAGGACGATTTCGATCGGATGAATCGGATCATCGAGCAGCAGTTTGGCGGAGTCGGAATCCTGCTGGAACAACCTGCAATCAATGGCCCACTGCGCGTCGTCTCTCCCCTCTTTAATACCCCAGCCATGCGAGCTGGAATCCAACCAGGAGACGCGATCCTGGAAGTCGATGGGAACCCAACCATCGGCTGGGATATCGATCAGGCGATCTCGAGGCTGACCGGAATCGCCGGGACACCGGTGCGTCTGAAAATCGAACGCAAAGGGTTCACTAGCCCCATCGAACTGGAACTGGTGCGCGCTGAAATCGAGACCGAATCGGTGCAGGGAGATCGAAGACGAGACGATGGAAGCTGGAGCTTCCAACTGGAAGAGCATCCTGGTATCGGGTACGTGAAGGTCGATTCCTTCGGCAGTAAAACCGCAGAGGAATGCCGGAGGGCTATCGAATCGATCACGGGGAAGATCGACGGGCTGGTGCTGGACCTGCGATCCAATCCGGGAGGCCTGCTGACCGCCGCAACCGACATCTGCGATTTCTTCCTCGACGATGGCCCGATCGTCTCCACCCGCGGACGCGATGACTGGCGACAATCGACCATCCAAGCGACCAAAGGAACCTTGCTGCCATCGAACGTCCCCCTCGCTGTGCTGATCGACGGAGGATCGGCCAGCGCCAGCGAAGTCGTCGCCGCATGCCTGCAGGATCGGCAGCGAGCCATCGTTGTCGGCGAGCGATCTTTTGGGAAAGGGAGCGTTCAGAACATCATCCCCCTGGAAGGCAATCGGGAGGCGATGAAACTGACCACCGCACGTTACTACCCTCCCAGCGGTCGCAACATCGACCGCAAAGGGAACGACTCCCAAGAGACCCAGTGGGGCGTCGTCCCCGACCCAGGGATGGATGTCCAGGTGACCGAACTACAACGCTCCCAGTGGGCATTTCTCCAACGCGATCGAAACATCTGGAAAAACGGCTCATTAGAAGAGCCACCTGCCCCTCCACTGGTCGACGCCGTGCTGGAACGTGCGGTCCAGGCGCTGACCCCTTCGTCGAAGTGACTCCATAGCCCAACGCGAATACCTTCTCGAATGAATCCATCCTCCGTCGATCGAGGAAACTCCCTCATGAGTCGATCGCTTGCTATCCGAGCCCGGATTTTGGAGATCTGCGATGAAGAGGAAGCGATGCGAGTCGATGGATGGACCGATGCGATGGAGGAGGCAGATCACGAAGCGATCTGGCAGGATCTAACCCCCTTCTGGCAACCCGGCCCCACGGAAGCCATTCTCGACGCGGGAGCCGGCACCGGGGCTCTCTGCCTGACGTGGATGCGCCGCGCCCACCAGTCGCTGACGGCGCTCGATCCCTCAACGGCGATGCTTCAGCGACTGAAGGCCAAAGAGGCGCTGCGAACGGTCGAGGTGGTGCAAGGATTTTGCGACGATCCAGCGGACGCTGCTCTATTCCCCCCTGGCTCCTTCGATTCCATCACCTCGCGGCAACTGACCAACGGACTTTTCGACCCACTTGCCGCCTTCGCCAATTGGCATCGATGGCTTCGCGAAGATGGCTCGGTCGTGGTCATCGACGGCCTGTACGACCGGGATGCTTGGAGCGGCCCGTGGCAGGGCATGGTCGACCTGTTGCCGCTAGCCGCATGCCGCACCATGGCCACCGTCCCCTATCTATTGGAACGGAGCGGTTTTCAGATTCAGCATGTCGGCTGGATGAACGCAACCAACGCTCGGCCTGCCACGCGAACCCCAAGGTATCTGGTCGTTGCCCGAAAAATGGCATTGCCCTAGAGAAGGAATGTCCCGAGAAAGCATTGGCATAGGACCGTAGAGCATGTGGCTGTTGGACTGGTGCCATTGCATCAAGCTCCATCGATCAAAGAAACATTCCAAGGGGACACGATCGCAGCGCTTGCCGCAATGACCTAGTGACAGACCTCAGTCACTTTTTAGATTCCGACCCTGAAAGAAATCCGTCCGTCAACTCGGTCGGTCCATTGATCCGATAAGGCAGATCTCTCGATCGAAAGTTGCCACAGGAATAGACCCTCCCAAATCCGCCGGCATCGAATATGTCATCCGTTGGCCTGCCCAGGGTGACCCCAACGGAATACCGGGATTTCATTCGACACGCGATGGATTCCCAAATGGCTTCCTTATTCGCCCTGAAGACGTTCTCGGGTCCTCTTGCACCTTGCTTCTCGGCTCACGCGAAGCCGCGAAGCAACGCCTTTCCTTAAAACCATTGAATAACTTTCCTATGTATCCTGTCGCCTTCAAGTCGGCGGCCCCCATCCACGTGGCCATTCGCATCATGAAGGTCGGATCTGATTCGGAAACAGTCGCTGATTGCTTAAGAAGCATCTCCGTCTGGTTTTTCTTCGCGCCTTCGCGCCTTCGCGTGAGGCCTGAGGATGCCGTAATTGATCGAACGGGGGGACTTCCGAAAATTCCGCGGGTCTGCGGGGCGATTACTACCCACAGCCATACTAGCTGGATATCAAAAGAGGCTCATGGCGATGAGCATCGCAAGGACGAAGAAGATGAAGAGACCAACCTGTGCGGCTTTGGCGTAGCTGAAGGGCGCCTCACCGTGGATCTCACCGGTCTGTCCGTTGATCAAGACGCGGTAGGTCTGCTTGCGATAGTGGTAGACCATGATCCAGATAGGAAGCAGCACTGGCTCACTGGTCAGCGAGCTGATGGTGACGTTGACACGCACATTGCGTCCGCCCCCTGGGAGGTAGCGAGAGCAGGCTGCCGCCTCCCGTTCTTCGATCATGCTGACCGCAAGTGGCTTGGCGAATTTCCTCGCCAAACGAAACTCTTCGACAATCACATGCTCCAGATCGACATCCTCGGGAGGCACTGCTTTGCTGAGGTCAAAGGGTCGGATCCGATCGATCTCTTCGGCTGTCAGTATGCTGCTGGCCCCTACCAGGATGCCGTCGTAGTGGGATTGATGCTTGCCGCTGACAGGGACCCAGCTACCGCGAGCTCCGTAGGGGACCTTGGGGGAATCGCCGGTCCAGAACGAATCGGTGTCGGCGGCGAAAACCCAGAAGGGGACGTAGACCTGGGTGACTTTGTCGATCGAAGAACTGCTGGCCGCGTCGCCTGGACGCCAGAATCCGTTAGCCAAAAACTTTCGCAGAATCTGCGTCGCTTTGTCGTAGGGGACGCGAAACGGCACCACCCAGCGGGGCCGCAGGGTGCGGACGTTCTCCTGCTTGCTCATCTTCGTGCTGCCGCAGAACGGGCAGCGGAGCGCCTTGGCCGACGTATCGTAGCTCATCGACGCCCCGCACCCATCGCAACGAAACGAATAGACGCTGGGCTGCTGAACAGGCAATGGTTCCGCATCGCGATGGTGAGGATTTTCCGTGCCGCAGTTGCTGCAGAAGAGATCCTCATCGTCCAAACGACTGCGGCAGATCTGGCAGCGGATATCGGCAAGTGGCTTGCTCATCGTCTTCTCGTGATCCAGGTCCAAGTCGCTTAATGAAGAAGTTGCGAGATGCCGAAGGCAACCGCGGCGATCAGGAGGACCAACGCTCCGATCCCGACTCCGATCCGTTTCTTCGACCAGGGTTTCTCGCCAAACACTTTACCGGTCTGACCGTTGATCAAAAAGCGGTAGACTTTGTCCTTGTAGCGATAGCTGAGCACATAAACGGGCAGCAGGATCAGGTCGCTGTCATTGAGCGTCATGTTGGTTTCGATCTGGAGATTCTGGTAGGTATCTCCTGGCATGAAACCGCTGATCGCATTCTTCTGACGCTTGCGAAATTCCTTCTCCGCCAACGCGATCGCCTGTTCGGGCGAAATCGAGTACTCCTCGGTCATCCATCCGGCGAGGTAATAGGGCCGAAATCGCGCCAAAGCTCCCAACTGGTACGGCTGGATCTCCAACGCCTCATTCTGCGGAAGCCCTTTCGATGCCGAGACCATGAAGCCGAAATAGAACTTGTGGTGCTGGCCATCCAGCGGCCACCACTCTGTCTCCTGGACGGTCCGCGTGGCGACCTGAGTTCGCCCTTCGCTGTCGCGGTAGGTGTAGGTCTCGGTGCGGTACCAGTGCTGTCCGATGGTGGCCGACCAAAGGCTATTGGCCGCCATCGAAAAGTGCCAGAAGGGGAGATAGACGCCCCGCTGCTTTTCCGAGACGGCTTTGCGCACCAAGTCTCCCGGGCGAAACCAACTGTTGTTTCGCAACCACTTGAAGAAAATCTCCTGAGCCTTCTCCTTGCTGATTTCGAAGGGGAGCAAAAATTCAGGACGTTGCTTACCACTGTCCTTTTCGGGAATTTCAGCGACGTAGGTCGAGTCGCAGAAGGGGCAGCGAATGCTTCGCTCACCCATCGTCGCCTGGATCATCGACCCGCAGTTGTCGCATTGGAATCGATGCAGGTCGATCGGCTTGGACTGAATCTGCGAGACCGACGGACTGGCATTCTCGTCGGGCACCTCGAACGGAAGTCCGCATGCGGTGCAGAATCGACTTCCTGGCTCCCGAGGACTTCCACAGGCAGGGCAGGGGGCCCCCCGCAGCAACTTCGGATCGGGAGGTTGCAGCGGCACTTCGATGATGGGAGGCCCAAGCGGTTCGGTTTCCACCGAATCGGTGACCATTCCCCCTCTACTTTCCTTCTTCCGGTCGCTCATCCTGCTGCCGCTCACCTCTCCCCAAAGACGTCTTCCATGCCATCGGCACGGTTTCGGCATGTTCCCAGCCAGCCTCGGTCGATCTCCTCCCAAGGTGGCTTGGGATCGCCCCTTACCATCGCGCATCGGAAACGGAAGAAGCTCGCCGACAAGGTGCTCCAGTCTACGCCTCCCGCCAGGGAAAAGGAACCAGTCGCAACCCTGCAGCGGCTCTTCTTCCGCTGAAAAACCCTAAGAAACCTTGACTATTTCCCAGCACCACCCTTTCGGGCACCTCGTTCCAAAGTGCGATCTGATGCCGGTAGCCCGCGACCGTCGCTTCGCCGTTGCGCATGAAGAAATGCTCATCGTTTCTTCACGCAATGCCTTCAGATCCTTCATCGAATCTCAGCCCTCAGACGAAATAATCGTCCCGTATTCCTTTGCGGAGGGCAAAGGCAGCGATTCAGGCGGTTGAGATTCTTTTTCACGAGGGTAGTTTGTTTTATGGTTCGTCGCATTTTCAATCGTCGGCAGCGTGGTTTCACGCTCGTGGAGCTGCTGGTGGTCATCGCCATCATCGGAGTTTTGGTCGGCCTTCTGCTGCCCGCCGTCCAGTCGGCTCGAGAAGCCGCTCGACGCATGCAGTGCTCCAACAACCTGAAGCAGATCGGGTTGGCGGTGCACAATTTTGAGTCGGCCTACAAGAAGACACCGCCAGGCGGACAGTGCGGTTCTACCGGAAGCTCGACCACTCCTTACATCATCCATTCCACAGCAACTTACATGTTGCCCTACATCGAGCAGACCAACGTCTACAACCTGTTCAACGTCGACGCAGATCCGTTCGCGCTCTACGGTGGTGTTCTTCAGTCCAACGGGCACTACCTGACCACCACCGGCGCCCTGCTCCACAGGAGTGCTCGTGGCTTTGCCTACGACGACCCGAACTGGCCTACCGGACAGCAGGCTGCCAAGAGCAACATTCCCACCTACGTCTGCCCTTCCACCCCGATCGCCAATGAAGCTCGTGACCCAGTTGGCCGCTATGGCGCCTGGGACTATATGTTCATCGACTTGACCGATATCGACGAACGGCCTGCCTCGGCCATGTTCCGAGCCCGCACGCTTCCCACCGGTAGCGCTGACTGGCTGACTCAGGTCCGTCAAGGGATGTTGGGCTGTGAAAAGCGAGGCTTCGCCCAGGTGACCGACGGGACCACCAACACGATCCTCTGCATCGAAGATGCCGGCCGTGCCCATCCGATGATTGGTCGCTTTGGATCGATGTCGGCTCGCCAGTCCCCTGTTTCCGGACAGACCGACCCAGTCGCCTGGACCGGTGGTTCAACTGGCGGCCGTCGCATGTGGGCCTGGGCCGATCCCGACTCGGTGACCAACGGCTTCTCGGGTCCCCACAACGCCGTTGGACAGCCCAACAAGGTTGCTAAGGTCAACAACAGCAAGTTCCCAACCGGTGGTCCTGCTGCATGCCTTTGGTCGGTCAACAACTGCGGCCCGAACGACGAACCATTCAGCTTCCATGCGGGCGGTGTCAACTGCACCATGGGTGACGGGTCGGTTCGATTCCTCGGCGACACCACCGATGCCGTCGTGCTGAAGTACCTGGCAGGTGCTGAAGACGGCAACACCGTGACTCTGGACGACTGATTCGATTTCGCCTCTGATTTCCCGGGTGGCTGCGGACCAGACGCAGCCACCCTCTGTTGTCAGGTGCAAGTGGTTCCAGGAATGAACTGCTGTCTCTTTAGATCTAAGGAAATATGACGATCGCTATGTTTTCACGTAACCACTTTTTAATCGGTGTTTCGCTTCTTTCGGCCTGTGCCTTCCTGGGATGCGGAGGGGTCAAGACGGAACCAGTCGCAACGCAAACCGATTTCACCGGCAAGGTTGCGATGTCCCAGGGGGCGTTTCCCGAAGGAGTGAAGATTGCATTCCAGCCGACTCAGACCGGCTATGCCAACTCCTTTGCACTGCAAAGTGATGGATCCTTCAAGGGCTCACTGATTCCTGGTCCCTACATGTACTTCTTCACCGCCGACGAATCAGCCGAAGGTGCTGCGGCGTTGCAAGCAGTCCCCAAAGCACTGCAGGAAGCTGACTTGAACCGCACCGTGCAGATTGTTTCAGGGCAATCGGTAGCAATCACGGTTCCCTAATCCAGACCTGCATACGATCGAAACAGGCAGCAGCCTCCAGGCAGCTCGAAGCCGAAGCCCCCCAGGTGTGTCGGCCTCGGGCTGTCTTTTTTTGTCGCAGGTTGTCGGCTGGCCGAAACGAGCGATCGCGTTACGATGGAATTGGGCCGTCCCAATGGCGGCTCCCGTTGGACGCCATGCGATGGAAGCCATTGCCTGTCGCACAACCTCCCCATGGATGTCAGCCGCCTCATGAATGATTCCCACTCCCACCCGTTGCGATGCCTCGCTCTCGCCTTGCTCTCTCTCGCAGGCTGCGGATCCTCCGCTCAGCCAGTTTCTTTTGGTGATGCGCCAACCAAGTCAGCCAGCAGCGTCCATACGACCAATGCGCCCTCGCGAACTTCGGAGGCAGGAAGCAGTGCCCTGCGAGGCCCCAAGCTGGTGGTAGTCAATGGTCCAAGTCACGAATTTGGTTCGATGGAATTTGGATCTTCCAAAAGCCATATTTTTCGGATTCGAAACGACGGTCTAGCGCCGCTGAATCTCTCGCTTGGCGATGTTTCCTGCCGCTGCACTTCGGCAAAGCTTTCAGCAGAGCAGTTGCAACCAGGTCAAGAGGCGGAGGTCCAGCTGACCTGGAAGGCGGAAAGCCTCGTTTCGCCGCTGGAACAATCGGCTGAAATCAAGAGCAACGATCCGGTAAAGCCGCAATGGACCTTGCGAGTCCGCGGCGAAGTGACTGCCCGATTCACTTGGTGGCCAAGCACCCTGGAACTACGATCTCCCAAGCAATCCAATTCTCCTCAGGATGGGGCAGAAGCTGCGATCGCGGAAGGGGAAATCGTCCTCGTCGATCGCGATGCCCAATCGCTCTCAATCACCCAATCCATCTGGGAGGATGAGACCACCCGGCATCTGGTGCGCCTGACCTGGGAGCCTTGTCCAGTCCCCGAACAAGCCAAGAGATCCAATCCGAAGGCGACAGAGGCAAAGCGGCTGCGCGTGGCACTGGCCGAAGGGTTCCCCGACGGCCCGATTCAGTCTTCCGTCCTGGTGCGACTGGAGGGAGACCAACAACCCACACCGCTGGTGGTGCATGGAACCATCGGTGGATCGATCCGCTGGATCGCCGGTTCCAATTTCGACGAAAACCGAAAACTGCTCGACCTGGGCTTAGTCCCGGCCTCCGAAGGCAAGACCTTCCGCCTGAATCTGGCGGTCCAGGGAGTCGCAGCGATCGAACCGGTGCCGTCCGATCCCTCCCTGCCAGTTGGCAAAAGACCAGAACTCCTTTCCGTCGCCCCGGAAGGATGGTGCAAGGTCACAATCGGTGAACCGACGGTAAGGGGAGATCGAAAGCTATTTCCAGTCGAGATTATGATCCCTCCTGGTAGCCCACCACTTTCTTTGCCCGCCACCAACCCTGATAGTGCAGGACACATCCTACTGAAGACTCCTTGGTCTTTTGCCAGCGAGGTGCCGCTGCACATCCGGGTCCGAATCGAGTGAACTGGTAGATCGATCAATGCTCGCTCATCCGGCAAGGTACGTAGGTTGTGTGAGCCGGTCGTGGAACGATCGACCTCATGGCCCAAACGAGTCCGATGTGACGCTTTGGTCCCTGACAGCATCCACTCGACCGCGAACACACCAGAACCAAACGTCGATCGGAAAATAGTTTTTTCGAGCACGAGCACGAGCACGTAGGGTGTGTGAGCCGGTCGTGGAACGATCGACCTCATGGCCCAAACGAGTCCGATGTGACGCTTTGGTCCCTGACAGCATCCACCCGACCGCGAACACACCAGAACCAAACGTCGATCGGAAACTATTTTTCTCGAGCACGAGCACGAGCACGAGCACGAGCACGAG